>ENA-OYWZ01000329-OYWZ01000329.1-human-gut-metagenome-genome-assembly--contig:-NODE-329-length-31572-cov-8.216772_pt1 | contig 31572 bp, 29 predicted proteins | sample MGYA00244841_ERZ653414 | MGnify/ENA primary metagenome ERZ653414 (study PRJEB26926, sample SAMN06164894) | human gut metagenome | biome: ENVO:00009003; feature: ENVO:2100002; material: ENVO:00002003... | reverse complement strand
GCTGTTTGCTGGCTCCTTTCAAAAGCAGCTGACCGCTGTGCTGGGCTATGATGCAGCCACCGCAAGAGCCATCACGAAAAAGGCAAAGCCGCAATACCGGCAGATCATCCGCAGGCTACCGGAGTTTGAAAAAGCGGACCGCTTCAAGATGAACATCGTCAACTGCGCAATGCTCGGCGCGTTCATCCTCTCCATGCCGCAACGTCCGGAGGTGGACAGGCTGACGGATTACTACGCAAAGTCCATGATGACAAAGCCCATGCAGTGGTTCTGCCGCAAGAGCGGAAAAAGCAAGTTTACCCCAAAGGATATTGCCGCCATGAAGGCCACCGCTGCTCTGAAAGCCGCCGACCGCAACCCCTACTCGTGGAACATGGAATTTTACGAATACCCTGACGGCAGCGGCTATGAAGGACGCTTTACCAAGTGCGGCATCTGTGTGCTGATGAAGGAACTGGGTCTGTACGATCTGACCCCTGCCCTGTGCCATCTGGACTACACCATGAGCGAAGCGGGCGCTGCGACGAACTTTGTGCGGCAGTACACTCTCGCCTCCGGCGGCCCATACTGCGACTGCGGGTATAAAAAGAAGGGCTTCGTGAAAGCTGGAACGGAGGCAGGACGATGAAGGAAACCTATCTCTCCCGTGATTTCCGGGAGACTGTGGCACTGCGCTTTCCCGCGCGGGCAAAGGAACTGAACACCGCTTTCGATATACGCCTGAGTGCGTTGCTGGCTGAAAATGCGGGTGCAAGCAAGGAAAAGCAATATCACCTCAAGCGGCAGATATTGCCGGGCATTTCGGCCTACGAGACCTTGCAGCGGGTCATGCCGAAAGAGGAGGCACTGCAAACCGTTCACGGCTATGTGGAGCACTTGGCGAGAACGAGCCACAAACAGCTTGCCGCCCTGCTGCACATACCGGGGCTTTACCGCCTTGTTCCCGGCGTTTTCGTCAAATCCACCCGGAGCGTTTTCGGCCCGGCGGCGGGCTTTGCCCCAAAAGAACTGCAGACCGGTAACGGCGTCTGGCGTGTGGATATGATGGAGTGTCCCTATCACGACACCTGCGCAGAATACGGCTGCCCAGAGCTGTGCCGCTGCTTTTGCGACAGCGACGACATCAGCTATACCGGGCTGCATCCGAAGCTGATCTGGGAGAGAAGTATGACACTGGGGCGTGGAAATGACCGCTGCGATTTCTGCATGAAGGTCGAAAAATAGCCGGGAGGCAGATTGGTATGGACATCAAACGATTCGGCAATAGACAAGGAAAGACCATTATGCTGCTGCACGGAAATCTTATGTGCTGGCGGCAGTTTGAGAATCTGATCCCGCTGCTGGAAAAGAAATTCTGCGTGTATGCCGTCAGTTTCGACGGCTTTGACGGAACAGGCGAAACGACCTACACGACCGCTCAGGCTCAGGCGGACAAGCTGGCGGAATATATTGAAAAAGAACTGGACGGACGGCTGGACCTGCTTTATGCAGAGTCGCTGGGCTGCGGACCGACTATTTTTCTGAAGGCTTCCCCAAACATTCAAATCGGTCGAATGATCCTCAGCGGGCCGGAGTATCTGGATTTTGGCGTGCTGAATCGACTGATTTTGAAGGTCATGCCGCAAAAGCAGTATCGAACGGCACACGAAAAGTATATGCCTGCATGGGCGTTGCGCTTTATGGGGCAGACGGAGCAGGGAATGCAGACCATGCTCCGCCGTATCCCGGATCATATCAGCTTGGAATCCGTCCGGGCCACTTGGGAGGCAGGGCTTTATCTCTATCGGACGGACTTTCCGGTACAGCCCGATGCAAAGGTCGCCTGCTGGTACGGAGAAAAAGAAGGGCATATGAAAGTTGATGATGGAATATCCGGTGCAGTGTGGGTGTAATGCTCATGTTGCATCGGGCTTTTTTTGCGTAAAAATAATATTTGATAATGTTGATTTTCAAATGTTCTTAACTCAAATATTGTATCTTAACTCAAAAAGAGTTAAGATTGGAGGCGAACAGGAACTATCTACAAGTCAAGCCGCGAAAGACTTGGAACTGACACCCACTTCTATATCGAGGGCATCGAAACAGCTTGAAGAAATGGAATTGCTGCATATAAAGAAAGAAGGTGTGCCGCAGTTTTATCGGTTTAGTCACCCAATTACAAATCAGTATCCTGCGATGATTGAACTTTTCACGCGAAAGCTGGATGCCATCCAACTTCCAGAAGATGCAGATGAACGAGTTGAAGAAGCCATGGAAGAATGCTGAAGGAACTGTGGAGGAATAGGATCATGTCAAAAGATGAGTATTTGATTACCGATGCACCGCTGAAAGCGCTGACGGTTTTTGCAATGCCGATGATTCTCGGCAGCTTTTTTCAGCAGGTATACAATATGGCTGACTCCATTATCGTCGGTCAGTTTGTGGGTTCCTCTGCACTGGCAGCGGTTGGTGCCTGTGCAGCCCTGACGAATGTTTTCATTTGTGTGGCACTGGGCGCCGGTGTCGGTGCTGGTGTGCTTGTGAGCCGCTATTTTGGCGCCAAAGAGTATGGCAAAATGAAAACCATTGTGTCTACGTCGCTGATCAGCTTTTTACTTCTGAGTATCCTCCTTGGTATCTTTGGCTTTTGCTTTTCCCATGCGATGATGAGCGGATTACAGACCCCTGCCGATATTCTGGAGGAAGCGGTACTGTACTTGCGGGTCTATTTTGTGGGCTTTCCGTTTTTGTTCATGTACAATATTCTCTCCACCATGTTCACTTCCATCGGTGAATCAAAAATTCCACTGGGGCTGCTGATCTTTTCATCCATTCTGAATATTGTGATGGATCTTTGGATGGTAGCCGTTCTGGGGCTTGGTGTATTCGGCGCGGCGCTTGCAACCCTGATTGCCCAGGGAATTTCCGCTGTTTTTTCACTTTTGATTTTCTTATACCGGATGCGGCGATACCAAAGCCCGTTTCAGTGGTTTGACGGGCGCAGGCTGCGCTCGATGCTTCGGATCGCAGTGCCCTCGGTCCTGCAGCAGTCTACCGTGTCGATCGGTATGATGATCGTACAGGCAGTGGTAAATCCCTTCGGTACACAGGCACTTGCAGGATATGCGGCGACGATGCGGGTGGAGAATGTTTTTTCCCTGATCTTCGTGTCCATCGGTAATGCAGTTTCGCCGTATGTTTCCCAGAACCTTGGGGCAGGCAAAACCGAGCGTATCAAAAAAGGTTATCATGCGGCATTGGTGTTGGACGTGTGTTTTGCGGCGGTTGCCTTTCTTGTCATTGAAACACTGCACACGCAGATTTCTTCGCTATTTCTTGGAAAAGACGGAACCGCGCTGGCTTATCAGGTGTCCGGAGATTATATGAGATGGCTTGGTTACTTCTTTATCTTTATGGGAATTAAAATGGCAACCGATGGAGTTCTTCGCGGACTCGGCATCATGCGACCGTTCCTTATTGCCAACATGGTAAACCTTGCGATCCGCTTGTCTGTGGCTTTGATCTGTGCACCGCGTTTTGGCATCGACTTTGTCTGGCTTGCCGTGCCGGCCGGCTGGCTTGCTAACTTCCTGGTTTCCTATGCGGCGCTCAGAAAATCCTGGCCGGGCGAGAAAGTGGAGCCATCTCGAATATTTTCATAATCCTTGAAATTGTCCTTGAAATATGCCATCATTAGTTCATGGGATGCAAAAGTATAAAAGAGTTAGAAAGAGCAGGTATCATATATGAAAAAGAAGATCATTGTTGCAGTAGTGGTAGTTGTTGTGATTTTGGCGGCGATCGCGATTATCTCTGTCCTGGCACAGACACCGGCGCTGATCTGACCGGAAAGGAAGCAGGACAACGCTTATGAAATTGTTATACGGTACCGGCAATCCGGCAAAGGCAGCTGCCATGCAGAACCGCATAGCCGGACTTGGCATTGAACTGATCAGTCTGCAGGATCTGCGGGCACAGGGTATGGAGATCCCCGATGTCCCGGAGACAGGCAATACACCTCTGGAGAATGCCAGGCAGAAAGCTCATGCTTATTATGAAGCTTTTCGTATGCCTGTATTTTCCTGTGATTCCGGGTTGTATTTTGAAGATGTCCCGGAGGCGATCCAGCCCGGGGGACATGTGCGTACGGTGAACGGTGTGTATCTGACGGATGAGCAGATGCTGGAGCACTATATCGGACTGGTCAAACGCTATGGAAGGCTTACGGCAAAATACCGCAATGCCATCTGCTATGTGCAGGATGAGGAACATGTATATGAGGCGATGGAGCCTGACATGGAAAGTGAGAAATTCTGGCTGACGGATGTACCCCACAGCAGCATCCGCAGAGAGGGGTTTCCGCTGGACAGCATTTCCCTGGATCCCGGAACCGGGAAATATTTCTATGATCTGCCTGAGACGGTGGTGGATCAGGTGGCGGTAGAGGAAGGTTTTCTTATTTTTTTCCGGAGAATCTTACAATACAGATGAAGGAATGTAACTATTCAGAGGCGTTTTTGCGAATGGGGTTCTGAATAGTTACAAAGAAATCATAAAACAACAAAGTGCGGAGAGGCGCCTGGATAGGAGAATATATGGCAGTGGAGAGTATAACAGAAACGGCAATGATCTGGGGAACTGTAAGCAGTGCAAGTATGGTGGGGATGGTGATATCTCTGCTATTATCCGTGGGTTTACCCATATTTTTGTGTATTTTTATCTATAAGAAGACAAAGGCGTGGGTGCCGGCATTTTTCATCGGCTGCGGTATCTTCGTGGGCTTTGCCATGATCTTAGAGCAGATCTGTCATGCCATCGTGCTGACGGTGACCGGAAGCGTGATCCGGGACAATATCTGGCTGTATGCGATTTACGGTGGGCTTGCAGCAGCACTTTTTGAGGAGTGTGGCCGGTGGATCGCCATGAAATTCTGCCTGAAAAAACATCTTACCCGGGAAAATGCGTTGATGTACGGCGCCGGACATGGCGGCATTGAAGCTTTTCTGATTCTTGGTATGTCTTCTATGAGCAATCTCCTTACTGCAGCCATGATCAACGGTGGTCTGATGGAGAAGACTATGGCGGCATTGGAGCCCGCACAACAGGAGGTAACCTACCATCAGCTCTCTGTTCTCTGGATCACGCCGGCTTACCAGTTCTATCTCGCACCGGTGGAGCGGATCAGTGCGATCGCTCTGCAGATCGCGTTGTCGATTCTTGTATACAGTGCGGTGAAGACAGGCAGAAAGCTGCATTTGGCAGCAGCCTTCGGACTGCATTTTGCAGTGGACTTCTTAACCGTGATATGCGCCGCTGCCATTCCCACCTGGGCATTGGAACTGGGACTGTTATTGGTGATTGCAGTGATCTGTGTAGTGGTATACCAATTGGTATATGTACAGATGGCAGAGAAAAAGGCCTGACAGAGACAAAAACCATCAGATAAGAAGGAATGGATTTGAAAAAACCGAACAGGTCATGAGTCATGAAACATGATATAAGAGATAAGAGGCAAAAGAGGCAACGAACAATGAAGATCAACAGAGAAAAAGCACTGGCAGCATTTCAGGAATACACGGACCGTTATGACAGCAGCCGGGACATGATCCGCCTGAAAATAGAACACACCTACCGGGTCTGCGGATTGTGTCAGCAGATCGCCAGATCTCTGGACCTTCCGGAGGAAGAGGTGGACATTGCGTGGCTGACCGGACTGCTCCATGATGTGGGACGCTTTGAACAACAGCGGGTATATGGTACCTTCACCGATGCAGATTCCATCGATCATGCGAAATACGGAGCAAGGATTTTATTTGGTAAGGTCTGGGAAGAGAAACACGGACTTGCTTCCGGAAGCGAAGAAAGCCTGTCCGAGGAAATTCAGGCAGACGCCGGAATCAGTATCCGGGATTTCGTGGAAGATGCTTCCTGCGATGAGCTTCTGTGGACGGCGGTGTTTTATCACAGCGCCTACCGGATTCCGGAGGGACTGGACGAACGTACGGCAATGTTCTGCCATATCTTACGGGATGCGGATAAGATTGATATCTTGAAGGTCAATGTGGAATTCCCGCTGGAAGAGATCTACAATGTGGACACCGAGGTATTATACCAGGAGGAAGTGACGCCGGAAGTACTGCAGAGCTTTGATGAGGAGCATGCCGTACTACGATCTCTGAAGAAAACAGCAGTGGACAACGTGGTGGGACATATTTCGCTGGTGTACGAGCTGGTCTATCCCGAGAGCTGCCGTATTGTGAAGAGACAGGGGTATCTGGATAAGCTGATGAATTTTGAATCACGGAATCCTCAGACGAGAAAACAGTTCGAGCATATCAGAGAACATATGAGAGAATATCTTGCCGGAAAATAATGTTGGATACCTGACAGACAGAAACCAAACTGAAAATCTCACGGATGGCGGGGAATACCGTTATTCGTGAGATTTTCATTTACAAAGAGCGAGTTTTCGTTTTGTATATCGCAGATTCCTCCTGCACAGACTAAACAGTAGCACTTGATCGATAACATATGCAAAATTATGTTATCGATCAAGTGCACGATTGTTATGCAAAAACAGGATGCCTGTAAAATGTGGCATCTTCGCAGAACGCGGGAAAGGAGTTTGCAATGGATGGATTGACTGGGGGAAGCGGCGGAACAGAAGCGTTTCCCTTGAATGAACTGCCGGTAGGATTCGGCATGGCGCTGGCGATGAATGAACAGGCCATGCAAGGCTATGCGGCACTGACAGAGACGGAGAAGGAACATCTGATCCTCCGGTGCCGGGATGCTGGATCCAAAGAAGAGATGGAGCGGATCGTGGCATCACTGGTACCGGGAGAATCGGCGGAGAGTGTTATTGCCAGCCTCCGTCAAGAGTAAGGATCTGTCCGGTGAGATAGGTTGGCGCCTGGATGAGCTGGAGGACAAGTTTTGCGACTTCCTCCGGCTGGCCCAGACGGTCGGCGGGAATCTCTTCCCGGAGGGCGTTCATTTCCTCGGGGGAGAAGCAGTGGTTCATGGCAGTATCAATAACACCGCAGGAGATGGCGTTGACCTGGATATTACTGGGAGCCAGCTCCTTGGCCAGTGCTTTGGTGAAGCTGTTCACACCACCCTTGGAGGCGGAGTAAGCCACTTCCATGGAAGCTCCCACATTTCCCCAGACGGAGGAAATATTGATAATGCGTCCGCTGTGCTTTTGCAGCATCAGAGGCACTGCCAGACGGCTGGTGTAGAAGCAGGAGCTCAGGTTCGTATTCAGGACATGCTGCCATTCTTCGACACTCATATCCGTGAGCAGACCAATGTAAGAGATTCCGGCGTTGTTGACCAGTACATCCAGATGGTCCAGGGAGGCAAAAACTTTTTCGATGGCAGCGGGTTCCGATGCGTCCGCAGCCATGGCGGTGCAGGTGATGCCATATTTTTCTTCTAAACAGGCAGCCACTTCCTGAAGGTCCGGCAAGGTATGGCTACAGGTGAGGATCAGATGGTAGCCGGCTTCGGCCAGGGCTTCTGCGATGGCCTTACCGATGCCGCGGGAGGCACCGGTGACAAGAGCCAACGGTGCGTTCTTTATTGTATTCATGTAAAGTATCCTTTCTGAATTATTGTTTTTCATTCACGGCGGCAGCCCGGCATAAGTCATCCGCAAAGTCCATCAGCTACCACGGGTTCCGCTATTCTACAGCAAACTTTGGAGATAAAACAGTGCCGGATGCTAAAAACCTGTAAAACGAGTGTAGCACAGATGGACTTGCTTTTCCATAGGGGAACTGCTACACTGGACAAAAGGAGAGAAAATTATGTACGATTTGATCATTATCGGTTCCGGTCCCGCAGGGTTGTCAGCTGCAGTCTATGGTAAGAGAGCGGGACTGAATCTACTTATTATAGAAGAAAAGCCCATGAGCGGCGGTCAGATTCTCAATACCTATGAGGTGGATAACTATCTGGGACTTCCCGGCATCAGTGGATTCGATATGGGAATGACGTTCCGGCAGCATGCAGAGAAACTGGGAGCGGAGTTCCTGGAGGCTACGGTACACAGTGTGGAAGAACGAGGCGATTACAAATGCGTCTATGCGGGCAACCAGGAACTGGAGACCCGTACGGTGATCTTTGCCACCGGTGCGGAACATGCCAGATTAGGAGTACCCGGCGAGGAAGAATTGAACGGCATGGGGGTATCCTACTGTGCTACCTGTGACGGTGCCTTTTTCCGGGGCAGAACAGTGGCTGTGGTCGGCGGCGGTGACGTGGCACTGGAAGATGCCATCTATCTGGCAAGAACCTGCGAAAAGGTGTATCTGATCCACAGAAGAGATAGTCTGCGGGGAGCTATGGTATTGCAGGAGGAATTAAAGAGTCTCCCTAATGTGGAGATTCTCTATGACCATGTGGTTACAGAGATCTGTGGCGAGGACATGGTGGAAAAGCTGCGTATCAAAAATGTGAAGACAGAAGCGGAAAAAGATCTGGAGGCAGCAGGCATCTTTATCGCTGTAGGCATCCATCCCAACACGGAACTGCTGCGGGAACTGGTGGCAGTCGGGGAAGACGGTTATATCCCTGCGGATGAGACCGGAGAGACCGGCCGCCCCGGCATTTATGTGGCCGGAGATATCCGTAAGAAACCTCTGCGCCAGGTCGTAACAGCGGTGGCAGACGGTGCCAATGCAGCAGTCAGCGCGGGAAATTACTGCAATCGTTTTCGTTAACAGACACAGATTAGTAATAGATTTATTAAGAAATTCGGAAGAAAACCGAAGAATATTTAAAGAAAAGAGTCACCTTGATGGTGGCTCTTTTTATGTAAAAACACCGCAAACCCGCATGAAATGGGAACTTTTGACAATATTGACAATTAATTCACTATATTGACAAATGGAAGTTCGCGTGATATATTTGTTAACAGATGTAACAAATTCGTAACAAATGATTTGAAAATGTAAAGAAATAAGTTAAGAAATTGAGACAGCTCCAAAAGTTTCAGGAGGATAGAATGGTTCGTAAATCTGTAAAAATTACCGTTTGCACCATGGCAGCGGTTATGGCTTTTTCCGGAATGAATATCACTGTAAATGCAGCAGCATCTTCATCTGTACTGCCCAGCGGCGGTATCGAGCTGACCCTGGCAAAGGGCAACAAGCTGGAGAGCCTTTCCACAGGTACCAACAGCACGAAACAGATTGAAAGCATTATTGAGACTGTGATCCGTGACGATCAGATGGATACCACCCCGGAAGCATCCGAGGAGGAGTCCTTCAAGAATCTGGTAATCGCACAGGTGAATGATTATGTAAATGTAAGAAGCCTGCCCAGTGAGGAAGGTGAGATCGTCGGTAAATTGTATGACGATTCCGTTGGTCTCTTCATTTCCGAAGAGAACGGCTGGTATCAGATTTCTTCCGGTTCCGTAACCGGTTATGTAAAAGCCGAGTACTGTGTGACCGGCGACGAAGCAGTAGAACTTGCCAAGAAGGTAGGAATCCGACTGGCAACCGTTAACACCACCACATTGAAAGTTCGTACCGAGCCTTCGCTGGAAGCATCGGTGCTGGGTCTGGTTCCTCTGGAGGACGATCTGGTAGTATCCGATGAGACCGATGGCTGGGTACAGGTAGATACCGAGGAAGGTCTTGGATGGGTCTCTACAGAATTTGTTTCCCTGCATACGGAATTCGTAGAAGCAGAATCCAAAGAGGAAGAAGCAAAGCGTCTGGCAAAGGAGAAAGAAGAGAGAGAAAGAGCACGTGCCGCAGCGGCAGCCAAGGCAGCCACAAGCAGCAAGAGTTCTGGCTCTTCCAGCAGCGCTCCCGCAGTTACTTATGCGGCCAGCGGAGACAGCGAGATGGGTACCGCAGTTGCCGACTATGCATTACAGTTCGTTGGTAACCCTTATGTATACGGCGGATCCAGCCTGACCAACGGCACCGACTGTTCCGGATTTGTAATGAGTGTATATGCTAACTTCGGTGTAAGTCTGCCTCATTCCTCTTCTGCAGACCGCAGCCAGGGTTCCGCGGTTGACGGACTTGCCAATGCACAGGCAGGGGACCTGATCTGTTACTCCGGCCATGTGGCACTGTATATCGGTAACGGCCAGATCGTTCATGCATCTACCGCCAAGACCGGTATCATCGTATCTAATGCGGATTACAAGAAGGTACTGGCGGTTCGACGGATCTTCTGATTATATAACAGAAAGTATAAGGCACTGTGTGGAAACACACAGTGCTTTTTGTGTATACGATGAGCGAGACTACTCGATTGCACCGTGTCATGTGGTCGGTTTATTTTCCATGTGGACAGTGGAACTTAAGTGCCGATAAGGCAAAAAACTATAAGTTGTATAACGAATTGTGCAATTTGTCAAAATATTGTTACGCGATGAAATGGGGATTGACAAAACGGAACTATACAAAGTATACAAAAAAAGTGACACGAACGTAAAAACGACAGAAAAGAAATTTAAATACAAAATAAGTTATCCACATCCAAAATGCCAGAAAATAGGATAAAAGTTACTTATACACCAAGTTATACACATTATCCACAGAAAAACCGGCACTGCAAGGGGGATAAATTTACGAAAAAACAGGAACAAATGTTTTGTGAACATGTAATAAAAATAATAAAATGACAGGATTTGTCGATTTTAGGGTTGACATACAGAATGTCAAAAACAAGTAAAAAACTTCTTAAATTGTTGCAAAAAGCTGTGCTATTGTGCTATAATGACTATACAATAAATACAAGGGATGCTACATAAAACCTTGTAAATAAATACTTGGAAGGGATGATCAGCATGAAGTTTATTATTGTTGGCAGAAACATCGAAGTTACACCAGGATTAAGAGCAGCAGTGGAGGAAAAGATCGGCAAGCTGGACAAGTATTTCAATCCCGACACAGAAGTACATGTAACATTAAGCGTTGAAAAAGAACGTCAGAAAATTGAGGTGACCATTCCGGTAAAGGGAAGCATTATCCGTTCGGAGCAGGTAAGCAACGATATGTATGTATCCATTGATCTGGTGGAAGAGATCATTGAGAGACAGTTGAAAAAATATAAGAACAAGATCGTTGACAAACAGCAGGCGGCAGCTTCTTTCAGCAAAGCCTATGTAGAGAATGATTACACAGACGATGACGAGATCAAGATCGTTCGTACCAAGAAGTTCGATATCAAGCCCATGTATCCCGAGGATGCCTGCATTCAGATGGAACTGTTGGGACACAACTTCTTCGTATTCTGCAACGCAGAGACAGATCAGGTAAATGTAGTGTACAAGAGGAAGGGCGATACCTACGGACTGATCGAGCCGGAAGTATAAAACCGGACAGAAAATTAAATAAAGACAAATTTACAGCCTGCCGGAGTTTCCGGCAGGCTGTTTTGTTGTATGGGAAATGATATGCCCCGGAGATTTTCGAATTGTCTGAATACCGGAAAAATCAGAAACATAACCTGTAAGGAGGAACTGAGAGCAGGACAGGGAATGGACAGAGAAAAGAGAATACGGGCATGGATCCGGGCAGAGGTGATGCTTCTATTTATAATGATGGGAGCATTTCTGCTTCGGGAGACAGGACGGACAGAAAGCATGGAACAGGCGGTGGTCACCGCAACCTCGGCTGCGGGAAAGGATTATATCAAATGGGTGGACTTTACCGTATCCTATGAAGCGCTCTGCCAGGCATATGACTGGGATGTGGATACGTTTGACACGGAACATCATGTGGAGTGGATCCCGCTGCTTGCATATACCGCAGCCAGAACCGGAGGGGAATTTGACAAAAAGGCGCTGAAGATCCTGAACGAGACGGCGGAGAAGCTGGCTGAGGGAGGGGCAGAGATAGAAACTCTCACAAAAGATATGAAATACTATCCGTATTATCTGGAAGCTTACAGCGCAGCGCTGGGAGGACTGGTGGGAGAATACGAGGCAGAGGTGATTGGAGAAGACGGACAGAGCACCTGGCAGAAAAAATACGGATTAAAAGGTTATTGCCCCATTGCGAGAGGATTTGATTATACTCATTATAATGATTTCGGGGCGGGAAGAAGCTACGGATATAAACGAAGGCATCTGGGCCATGACATGATGGGGCTCGTCGGTGTACCTATCATTGCTGTCGAGTCCGGCACTGTGGAAGCCCTGGGCTGGAACCAGTACGGCGGCTGGCGCATTGGTATCCGCAGCTTTGATAATAAGCGCTACTATTACTATGCACATCTGCGGCAGAACTACCCCTATGCGGAAGGACTGGAAGAAGGCAGCGTGGTGACGGCGGGGGATGTGATCGGTTATATGGGACATACCGGTTACAGTACCACAGAAAATGTAAATAATATAGAAGTAACCCATCTGCACTGGGGATTGGAACTGGTCTTTGATGAAGAACAGAAAGAGAGTGACAACGAGATCTGGATCGATGTCTATCCGCTGACCTGTTTTCTGGCAAAACACACGCAGGAAGTGCAGAAAGTCGAGGGAACAAGAGAGTGGATCCGCACTACAAAAATCCGGGAATTCTGATTTCTAAAAATTTCATTTGTTATTTTGTTATTTTTTTGACAAAAGCATTGCAAAACAGATTTCGCTATGTTAAAATGGGTACAGTGAAATGATAAAAAAATAACAATCTACATTTCAGAAAGCAAACCAAACGAAAACAAAAAGTGGAGGACAAACAAATGGCAAAGAAAGTTGTATTAGCAGGCGCTTGCCGTACCGCAATCGGTACCATGGGCGGAACCTTAAGCACAACTCCTGCACCGGAGCTGGGCGCAATCGTTATCAAGGAGGCTCTGAAGAGAGCAGGCGTTGCTCCCGAAGCAGTTGACCAGGTATATATGGGATGTGTAATCCAGGCTGGCCAGGGACAGAACGTAGCACGTCAGGCAGCTATCAAAGCCGGACTTCCCATCGAAGTTCCCGCAGTTACCATGAATGTGGTATGTGGTTCCGGCCTGAACTGTGTGAACCAGGCAGCACAGATGATCATGGCCGGTGATGCAGATATCGTAGTAGCAGGTGGTATGGAGAACATGTCCATGGCTCCTTACGCAATTCCTCAGGGACGTTACGGATATCGTATGGGTAACGCAACCATGGTTGATACCATGATCAAAGATGCACTTTGGGATGCTTTCAATGATTATCATATGATCAAGACCGCAGACAACATCTGCGAAGAGTGGGGACTTACCCGTGAAGAACTGGATGAGTTCGCATTAAAGAGCCAGTTAAAGGCTGAAGAAGCTCAGAAGAACGGTGCCTTCAAGGCAGAGATCGTTCCCGTAGAAGTTAAGAAGAAAAAAGAGACCATCGTATTCGATACCGATGAAGGCCCTCGTCATGGTTCTACCATCGAAGGTCTGGCTAAGCTTCGTGCCATCAATCCCGGTGGATTCGTTACCGCAGGTAACGCTTCCGGTATCAACGACGGTGCAGCAGCTATCGTTGTTATGAGCGAAGAAAAGGCTAAGGAGCTGGGCGTTAAGCCTATGGCTACTTTCGTAGCAGGCGCTCTGGCTGGTGTTCGTCCCGAGGTTATGGGTATCGGCCCTGTAGCTTCTACCAAGAAGGTAATGGCTAAGACCGGTATGAAGATCGAAGACTTCGATATCATCGAGGCTAACGAAGCATTCGCAGCACAGTCCGTAGCAGTTGGTAAGGAACTGGGCATTGATGTAGATAAGCAGCTGAACCCCAACGGCGGTGCTATCGCTCTGGGCCATCCCGTAGGAGCTTCCGGATGCCGTATTCTGGTAACTCTGTTGCATGAGATGCAGGCAAGAGGTGCCAAGACCGGTCTGGCTACTCTGTGCATCGGCGGTGGTATGGGATGCTCCACCATCGTTAAGATCGAGGACTAATGGAATAACAATTCGCTGGGGCGGTAGAATCTCTATCGCCTTAGTGTGGTTTTGAAAATACTGATTGAAATGTGAAATGAGGTAAAAACATGGATTACATTTTGTATGAGCAGAATGGCAATGTGGCAACCATCACCATCAACCGTGAAAAGGCACTGAACGCTCTGAATTCTCAGGTACTGGATGAACTGAACGCTACATTGGATGCAGTAGATCTGGCAACGGTTCGTTGTCTGGTGATCACCGGTGCAGGCAGTAAGTCCTTCGTGGCAGGTGCAGATATCGGAGAGATGAGCAGCCTGACCAAGGCAGAGGGCGAGGCATTCGGTAAGAAGGGTAACGATGTATTCCGCAAGATCGAGACCTTCCCCATTCCCGTGATCGCAGCTGTCAACGGCTTTGCTCTGGGCGGCGGATGTGAGATTTCCATGAGCTGTGATATCAGAATCTGTTCCGACAATGCAGTCTTCGGACAGCCCGAGGTAGGACTGGGAATCACTCCCGGCTTCGGCGGAACCCAGAGACTGGCTCGTCTGGTAGGTGCAGGCATGGCAAAACAGATGATCTACACCGCACGCAATATCAAGGCAGCAGACGCTTACAGAATCGGTCTGGTAAACGAAGTTTACAGCGCAGAAGTAGATGCAGACGGCAATGTGGTAAAGAGTGCACAGGAAGTAATGCTGGCAGCAGCACAGAAGATGGCAACCACCATTGCAAAGAATGCTCCCATCGCAGTCCGCAACTGCAAGAAAGCTATTAACGAAGGCCTGGATGCAGATATGGATCAGGCAGTAGTGATCGAAGAGAAGCTGTTCGGTGACTGCTTCGAGACAGAAGATCAGAAGTATGGTATGGCTTTCTTCCTTGACAAGAACAAGGAGAAGGTAAAAGAGCCTTTTAAGAATTGCTAATCATTACGAATATAAAAGTATAAAATCAGGAGGATTTACCATGAAAGTAGGTATTATCGGTGCAGGTACTATGGGACAGGGCATTGCAAAGGCATTTGCCCAGGTAGACGGATATGAAGTAGCTCTTTGCGATATCAAGCAGGAGTGGGCTGACGGCGGCAAGGCCAAGATCGTAAAAGGCTATGCAAGACTGGTAGAAAAAGGAAAGATGACTCAGGAGGCTGTTGACGCTATCGTAGCTAAGATCACTCCGGGCCTGAAGGAAGATCTGTGTGCAGACTGCGATCTGATCGTAGAAGCTGCATTTGAGAACATGGAAGTTAAGAAGACCACCTTCGGTGAGCTGGACAAGATCTGCAAGCCCGAGTGTGTATTTGCTTCCAACACTTCCAGCCTTTCCATTACCGAGATCGGCAACGGACTGACCCGTCCTCTGATCGGTATGCACTTCTTCAATCCCGCAGACCGTATGAAGCTGGTTGAGGTAATTGCAGGTGTGAATACTCCCGCAGAGACCGTAGACACCATCAAGAAGATATCGGAAGAGATCGGCAAGACCCCTGTTCAGGTAAACGAGGCAGCAGGCTTTGTTGTTAACCGTATCCTGATCCCTATGATCAATGAAGCAGCTTTCATCAAGATGGAAGGTGTATCCGATATCGCAGGTATCGACGCAGCTATGAAGCTGGGCGCTAATCATCCCATGGGACCCCTGGAACTGGGCGATTTCGTAGGACTGGATATCTGCCTTGCCATCATGGATGTTCTGTACAACGAGACCGGCGACAGCAAGTATCGTGCATGCCCTCTGATCCGTAAGATGGTTCGCGGCGGTAACCTTGGTGTGAAGACCGGCAAGGGCTTCTATGTATACAATGCAGACCGCACCAAGACTCCTGTGGATGCACAGTAGGCAAAAGGTAAAATAACTGTTCGGAGCCGGATACGGCTCTGGACAGTCTAAGTTCATAATTACAACCAAGTATAAATAACAATGGAGGATTAACATCATGGATTTTACATTATCCAAAGAGCATGAGATGGCGAGACAGCTGTTCAAAGAGTTCGCCGAGAACGAAGTAAAACCTCTTGCGCAGGAAGTTGACGAGACCGAAACCTTCCCCAGAGAGACCGTTGAGAAGATGGCTAAGTACGGCTTCATGGGAATTCCCGTTCCCAAGGAGTACGGCGGACAGGGCTGTGATACCCTGACCTACGCTATGTGTGTTGAGGAGCTTTCCAAGGTTTGTGCAACCACCGGCGTTATCGTATCCGCACATACCTCTCTGTGTATCGATCCTATCATGACCTTCGGTACTGAGGATCAGAAGAAGAAATATGTTCCCGATCTGGCAAGCGGCCGTAAGATCGGTGCTTTCGGTCTGACCGAGCCCGGTGCAGGTACCGATGCTCAGGGACAGCAGACTAAGGCTGTATTAGATGGTGACGAGTGGGTCATCAACGGATCCAAGTGCTTCATCACCAACGGTAAAGAAGCTGATGTATATATCGTGATCGCAGTTACCGGTATCGTAGAGAAGAGAGGCAGAAAGATGAAGGAGATTTCTTCCTTTATCGTTGAGAAAGGTACTCCCGGATTTACCTTCGGTACCAAAGAGAAGAAGATGGGTATCAAGGGTTCTTCCACTTACGAGCTGATCTTCACCGACTGCCGTATCCCCAAGGAGAATATGCTTGGTAAGCAGGGACAGGGATTCAAGATCGCAATGCACACTCTGGACGGCGGACGTATCGGTATCGCTTCCCAGGCTCTGGGTATTGCAGAAGGCGCTTTGGAGAGAACCGTTGCTTACACCAAGGAAAGAAAGCAGTTCGGAAAGTCCATTTCCGGATTCCAGAATACACAGTTCCAGCTGGCTGATATGGCTACCAAGGTGGAAGCTGCCAAGATGCTGGTATACAAGGCTGCACGCAAGAAGGACGAGTACAAGACCAATCCTAAGATCTCTTACTCTGTAGAAGCTGCTATGGCTAAGCTGTATGCTGCTGAGGTTGCTATGGAAGTTACTACCAAGGCTGTTCAGCTGCACGGTGGTTACGGTTACATCAGAGAGTACGAAGTTGAACGTATGATGCGTGATGCAAAGATCACCGAGATCTACGAGGGTACTTCCGAAGTTCAGAGAATGGTTATCTCCGCAGATCTGCTGAAATAAGCAAGCAGGCATTTGTCGGAAATTTTATTAGAAAAGTAAGGAGAAAATACAATGAAGATTGTTGTTTGTATTAAGCAGGTGCCCGATACCAAGGGCGGTGTTAAATTCAATCCTGACGGAACTCTTGACAGAGGCGCAATGCTTGCTATCATGAATCCCGATGATAAGGCTGGTCTGGAAGCTGCACTGAAGCTGAAGGACGAGTTCGGCGCAGAAGTTACCGTACTGACCATGGGTCTTCCCAAGGCAGCAGATGCTCTTCGTGAGGCGCTGGCTATGGGCGCTGACAAAGCAATTCTGGTTACCGACAGAGTACTGGGCGGTGCTGATACCTGGGCTACTTCCACTACCATTGCAGGTGCACTGAGAAACCTTGACTATGATCTGATCATTACCGGTCGTCAGGCAATCGATGGTGATACCGCACAGGTTGGTCCTCAGATCGCTGAGCATCTGGGACTTCCCGTAATCTCTTATGCACAGGACATCAAGGTTGAGGGAGACAAGGTGATCGTTCAGAGACAGTATGATGACAGATATCATGTAGTAGAGGCTCAGATGCCCTGCCTGATCACTGCACTGTCCGAGCTGAATAAGCCTCGTTATATGACTCCCGGCGGAATCTTCGATGCATGCAAGGCAGAGATCACTACCTGGGGCAGAGCTGATCTGAAAGATGTTGATGACAGCAACCTTGGCCTGAAGGGATCTCCTACCAAGATTGCAAAGGCATCCGATAAGGTTCGTAAGGGCGCAGGTGAGAAGATCGTTCCCGATTCGCCTGAAGACGGAGCAGCTTACATTGTGGCTAAATTCAAAGAAAAGCACATCATCTAATATAGGAGGCAAACCATGGTAACCAATAATATTGAAGAATACAAGGGTGTATATGTGTTCGCCCAGCAGGTAGACAATGAGATCAGCGGTATCGCATTGGAGCTGCTCGGCAAAGGTAAAGAGCTGGCTGCAAAGCTGGAGACCGAGGTAACCGCGGTTCTGATCGGTTATAATGTAAAGAATCTGGCAGATAAGCTGGCTGAGTATGGCGCAGATAAGGTAATCCTTGTGGACGATCCCGAACTGGAGACTTACAGAACCGAGCCTTATGCACATGCACTGGCATCTGTTATCGAGAAATATAAGCCTGAGATCGTTCTGGTAGGTGCAACTGCTATCGGACGTGACCTCGGCCCTACCGTTTCCGCAAGAGTTAAGACCGGTCTGACTGCTGACTGTACCGTACTTGAGATTGGTGATTTCCCTCTCAATGCGATTCCCGGACAGGAGCAGAAGCACAACCAGCTGCTGATGACCCGTCCTGCATTCGGTGGTAACACCATCGCTACCATCGCCTGCCCCGACAACAGACCTCAGATGGCAACCGTTCGTCCCGGCGTTATGCAGAAGATCGCTCCTATCGCAGGTGCAAAGGCTGTAATCGAAGAGTACAATCCCGGATTTACTCCGAACAACAAATATGTAACCATCAAGGAAGTCGTTAAGGCTGTATCCGATACCGTTGATATCATGGATGCTAAGATCCTGGTATCCGGCGGACGTGGAGTTGGCAGCGCAGAGAACTTCAAGATCCTGGACGATCTGGCAGAGGTTCTTGGCGGTACCGTATCCTGCTCCCGTGCAGTTGTAGATAATGGCTGGAAGCCCAAGGATCTGCAGGTTGGACAGACCGGTAAGACCGTTCGTCCTCAGATTTACTTTGCAATCGGTATCTCCGGTGCTATTCAGCATGTAGCAGGTATGGAAGAGTCTGATCTCATTGTTGCCATCAACAAGGATGAGACCGCACCTATCTTCGATGTGGCTGACTACGGTATCGTAGGCGACCTGAACAAGGTAGTTCCCGCTCTGACCGAGCAGCTGAAGGCTGCAAAGGCTGAGAAGGCAGCAAACTAATTCGTAACAACGGATTAAAAACATATAAGAACTCCGCCTGATTCCCCGGTCCGTCCGGGAGTCGGGCGGAGTTCTTTTCTGCAAAAAACTGATGCAACTTGTGCAAGTTTCTTGCCTTGTATGCTTGCGCTGAGGGAAGCAAAATAGTAAAATAAAATGATACCAAGGGTAACAAGGTGAAAAATAAATTTTTCACCTGCAAATTTGTGCCTTCGGCTCAAAGTTTGCAGGTTGTTGAAAGGCGTGAGTAGTTTTATGGCAAAACAAAAAGAAGTAAAGACCAACGCAATGCGGATCCTGGAATCTTTGAAGATTCCTTATACCCATCACACCTACGAGTGTGAGGAATTCGTGGACGGTCTTCAGATAGCTGACAAATTATCCCTGCCCTATGAACAGGTCTATAAGACGTTGGTCACCGTGAGCAACAGCAAGAATTATTTTGTATTCGTTATCCCTATTGCGGCGGAGCTGGATCTGAAAAAGGCAGCGAAATCGGTAGGGGAAAAGAGCGTGGAAATGATCCACGTAAAGGACATTAACGCCATTACCGGTTATATCCGCGGCGGCTGTACTGCCATTGGCATGAAAAAGCAGTACGTGACCAGAATCGATGAAAGCGCAAAGACACAGGAGCAGATCTATGTCAGCGGCGGCAAGATCGGATCTCAGATCCGTCTGACACCGGAGGATCTGGCCAAGGCAGCGAAAGCAGAATTTGCCGATATTATCCGGCATGAAAATTAACCGGGAAGATACCGTAAGGATCTGACAATTACGAAAACATATATAAAGGAGTATCTATGGAAAAAGAAAAAACAATTCTCGATTACGACACCGTGGCACTGGATGAAGCACAGGATGCGGTGATCATCATAGACCAGACCTTATTACCCGGCAGGATCGAACTGATCGCTTTACATACGGCACAGGAAATTTGGGATGCCATTTATCTGTTGAAAGTCAGAGGGGCTCCGGCCATCGGCGTAGCGGCGGCACTGGGTATTTATCTGCTGGCAAACCGCATCGAGACCGAAGATTTTGAAAAGTTTTATGAGAAATTTACCGAATATAAGGAATATCTGGATTCTTCCAGACCCACCGCAGTTAATCTGTCCTGGGCGCTGAAGCGCATGGATGCTGTGGCTGTAAAGGCTGGCAGAGAAGAGCACAAGACTGTCACAAAAGTGAAGGAAATCCTGCATGACGAAGCCTTGCAGATTCGGGCGGAAGATGTGGAAGTATGTCGAAAAATCGGAGAATTTGGACTGGAACTGGTAAAACCGGGAGATGGTATTCTGACCCACTGTAATGCAGGACAACTTGCAACCGTAAAATACGGTACCGCAACCGCACCGATTTATCTGGGACAGGAGAGAGGTTACAACTTCCATGTATTTGCGGATGAGACCAGACCACTTTTGCAGGGAGCCAGACTGACAGCATTTGAACTGCATTCCGCAGGCGTGGATGTGACACTGATCTGTGACAATATGTCCGCTTCTGTCATGTCCAAGGGCTGGGTGCAGGCAGTGTTCGTAGGCTGTGACAGAGTGGCAGCTAACGGAGATACTGCGAACAAGATCGGTACCAGCGTGGTGGCAGCGGTGGCAAAACAGTACGGTGTGCCGGTATACATCTGTGCACCGACTTCCACGATTGATATGGCGACTGCCACCGGTGCGGATATCTGCATCGAGCAGCGTAAGGCGGAAGAGGTTACTGAGATGTGGTACAAGGAGCGCATGGCTCCGGAGGGTGTAAAGGTCTACAATCCGGCATTCGATGTGACGGACCATGAACTGATCGCCGGGATTGTCACGGAATACGGGGTGGCGAGAGCTCCTTATACGGAGAGTTTGAAGGAGATCATGAAACGCAAGGCACAGAGAGGCTGATGGTGTAGATATGAAGCGAAATGTAAGTCTTGCGGAGATATCCGACGGCCGATTATACAAAGCAAATGATATGGTAAAAGCGGATTGCGGTGGTTGCAATGGCTGTTCCCGGTGTTGTCACGGCATGGGCAATTCCATTATCCTGGATCCCTATGATGTGTACCGGATGACTACAGGAATGGGGAAAAGCATGCAGGAGCTATTAGCGGCATCGGTGGAGCTCAATGTGGTGGACGGTGTGATCTTACCGAATCTGAAAATGCAGGGGACAGAGGAAGCATGCGCTTATCTGGATGAGGAAGGAAGATGCAGCATCCATCCGTACCGTCCCGGAATCTGCAGACTGTTTCCGCTGGGAAGATATTATGAGAATGGGGGATTTTCTTATTTTCTCCAGACCGGGGAATGTGCGAGGGAGAATCGCAGCAAGGTGAAGGTCAGCAAATGGATCGATACACCGGAACTGACCAGAAACCAGCAATTTACCTTACAATGGCATGACCTGTTACATGCCATGGAAGAAAGACTGACAGGAGAAGACGAAGGGAAACAGAGGGAAGAAAATCTCCTGCTGCTGCGTCTGTTTTATTTATTGCCGTATAAGGGGACGATAGATTTTTACACACAGTTTACAGAGAGGATGGAACATTGGAATGGACAGAACGGACAGATTTAACAGTTTAAATAAGCTCTCCATTGAGAAGCGCCTATTGAAAGTATTTCGTAAGACCACGATACTGCTGAGCATGACGGGTGTCATCGCCTGTGTGGCCATGGGAATCGTGAGTTATCAGTATTCCTACGCCTTGAAGCATTACGGTTTCGCACAGGGTGACATCGGTAAGGCGATGATCGTTATCGCGGAGATGCGGAGTGAGACCCGTGCCGCCATCGGCTATGATGACGATACACTGATCGCTACAGCAAAAAATGCCCATGACCTGACGGCGGAACAGTTGGATACCTATATCAGTGCCCTGGAAGATGACATGATCACGGATGAGGGAAGAGCTACCTACCAGCAGATCAAGGACGGCGTAGCTTCTTATCAGCAGATCGAGGCACAGATACTGGAACTGGGAACAGCTTCCGATTCTGCTAAGCGGATGCAGGCACAGCAGATGGCAGGCGAACAGATGGATCCCGTGTTCCAGCAGGTCTATGCAGATATGACGAGCCTGTTGGACAGCAGTGTAACGAACGGAAATGCCATGGAAGCCAAGCTGAATGTTTTCCGTGTGGTTATTTTTATCGTAATCCTTCTGATCATCGGAGTAGGCTTTGCGGGATCTGAAAAAGCGGGAAAAAGAATAGCCAAAGGAATCGCCGGACCGCTGAAAGCGCTGGCAGACAGACTGGATGGGTTTGCTGCAGGTGATCTGTCTTCAGAGTTCCCGGAAGTAAAGACAGAGGACGAAGTGGCAGAGATGAATCGTGCCGCCATTGCAATGGCTGAAAATCTGCGAATGATCATTGAGGATATCAAGCAGGCTCTGAATGCCATGGCAAATGGTGACTGGACGGTAAAATTTCTTTACCCCGATCTTTATGCAGGGGATCTGGATGAATTGAAGGAAGCCCTGAGAGATATCAAATACAAGATGAACGAAGCATTGTACAATGTAAATTCCGTATCCGGCCAGGTATCCATGGGTGCCGGAAGTCTGGCAGATGCGGCGCAGTCTCTGGCTGAGGGGGCAACCGAACAGGCAGGAGCTGTACAGGAGCTTCAGGCGACGATTACCAATATTACCTCTATGGTAGACAATACTGCAGAGCATACCAAGAATTCCAGCAGGCAGGCACAGGAATACTCTGCTAAGGCAGATGAAGGCCGTACCGAGATGAATCATTTGATGGAGATCATGGAACAGATCAACGAGACTTCCGAGAAGATCAGCAACATCATCGGTGAGATCGAGGATATTGCCAGTCAGACCAATCTGCTGTCCTTAAATGCGTCCATTGAGGCAGCCAGAGCGGGGGAGGCCGGAAGAGGTTTTGCTGTGGTGGCAGACCAGATTGGTAAGCTGGCAGAGCAGAGTGCACAGTCCGCTGTCAATACCAGAGAGCTGATCGGCGGTACACTGGAGGAGATCCATGCCGGCAATGAAGCTGTGGATCATGCGTCCCAGACGTTGAGCGTTATCGTGGAAGGCGTCCGCAGGATCGCACAGGATTCTGAGGAACTGAACCAGATTGCAGCTGCTCAGTCAGATGCCATGAATCAGGCGGAGAGCGGTGTGAACCAGATCTCCGAGATCGTACAGTCCAACTCTGCGGCAGCAGAAGAATTATCCGCTACCAGTGAGGAACTGCTGGCTCAGTCCGAGAATATGACCAATCTGGTAAAGCAGTTCAAGCTGATCGATGAGGAGAAGATTCAGGCGAGAAAAAAGGAGGCTGACAATGCCGGTATTTGATTTCAGCAGTATTCCGGAAAATGAGAAGAAGCAGGATCCCGTATGCACCTATACCATGTTCCGTTCCAATGAGGCTGCGGCAAGTCCCGAAAAGCCGATCCTGATCCTGGACAACAGCAGCGAACCGTGGAAGCACCATGCTATCGGTGTCTTCGGCAATCAGAACAAACGCACGAATTTCGAATTCAGGGAAGAGGGCAGCAGTGCCTATGCCGATATTTTACAGATCGATGCAAGATTCGTAAGCCTCGTCAGATGGTTAGGAGAAAATCACATCAATGTCAGGCTTTCCGGGGAAAACCGGGAAGAAGGCTATGCGGTATACAAGATCCGAGAGACTGCATTTGGCGGCGGAACCAAGCTTTCGGCAGAAGATGGATTTTTACAATTCATGATGGAAAGACTGTTCGCCAGCAGTGCTCCCGCAGAAGAGGAACAGGGGGAGGACGAAGAGGAAGACGGCGATGATATGAAGCTTACCAGCCTTCAGAGTATCTCCGATTTCATGACATGCGCCGGAAGGACTATGCCGGAAAACATCCGCCTGTGGGCCAGAAGAAATCTGGCGGTGGCCAGATCCCATGAGGTGTCTCCGGAAGAGAGAAGACATGCCCAGAGAGCGCTGTCCATCATGATGAACATTCAGTGGAAGGGCAATTACTTCGAAGCCATTGATCCGGTGGAAGCCAGACGGATCCTGGACGAGGAATTGTACGGTATGGAGAGAGTCAAGCAGCGGATCATGGAGACCATTATCCAGATTAACCGTACCCACACCTTACCGGCTTACGGACTGCTTCTGGTGGGTCCGGCCGGAACCGGTAAATCCCAGATCGCTTATGCGGTGGCGAGGATCCTGAAATTGCCCTGGACAACATTAGACATGAGTTCCATTAACGATCCGGAGCAGCTGACCGGAAGCTCCAGAATCTATGCCAATGCCAAGCCGGGCATTATCATGGAGGCTTTTTCCATGGCGGGAGAGTCTAATCTGGTATTCATCATCAATGAGTTGGACAAGGCGGCAAACGGCAAGGGTAACGGCAATCCGGCGGATGTGCTTCTGACACTGCTTGACAATCTGGGATTCACGGACAACTATATGGAATGTACCGTTCCCACCTTTGGTGTCTACCCCATCGCCACTGCCAATGATAAGGAGCAGATCAGTGCTCCGTTAATGTCCCGTTTTGCAGTGATCGACATCCCGGATTACACACCGGAGGAGAAGAAGATCATTTTCTCCAGATTTGCATTGCCGAAGGTGCTGAAAAGGATTGGACTGCAGGCAGACGAATGCACACTCACCGAAGAGGGACTGGATGCGGTGGTGGAGATCTATTCCAACACCAGTGGAATCCGTGACCTTGAGCAGGCGGCGGAGCATCTGGCAGCCAATGCCCTGTATCAGATCGAAGTGGACGGGGTAAAGGAAGTTGTATTTGATGCAGAAAAAGTGAAGAAATTATTTCTATAAGTAATAGAAGCAGGTAGTCGCAGGATGCGGTTGCCTGCTTTTTGTGCAAAGTCGGGGGCTTTTGCCCCGGCATCATTATAGAAAAACGAGTAGAGGAGAGGGACATGACAAAGAAAGTATTAGTGATCACGGATGCACAGAACGAATTCATCACCGGGGCGCTGGGAAACAAGGAGTGCGAGGCGGCGGTAAAGTATATCGTTGCGGCAGCAGAAAGCGGGGAATACTACAAGGTGATCTTTACAAAGGATACCCATACGGCGGATTATCTGCACACCCAGGAAGGAAAGCGTCTGCCCGTTCTGCACGGACAGGAAGGCACAGAAGGATATAAGATCCATCCGGATATCGTGAAGGCGGTACAGGAGCATTATGCACCGGAACAGATCCTTACGGTGAAAAAACCTACTTTTGGCAGTCTGGATTTTGGAAATACGCTGAAGGCAATCTGGGAAGAGGTGACGGCAGCAGGAGAGGCAGCAGAGGGTGAATATCTCATGGAAGTGGATTTTACCGGATTCTGCACCGGAATCTGTGTGTTAAGCAATGTGGTCATGGCAAAGGCATTTGTACCGGAAGCGAGAGTGTGTGTCATTGAGAAGGCCTGTGCCTGTGTGACACCCCGGACGCACCAGACGGCCATCGCAGCTATGGGACCGATCCAGGCGGATGTGATTTAGAGAACATATCATATTTACACAGTTGTGAATCTAAGAGAGAAAGAGGATAAAATCATGCAATTACCACAGATCATCAACAGCTTACTGGAAAATGATATGTACAAGTTCTCTATGGGACAATGTATCTACCACCAGTTCAGCGCTTATAAGACTACCTGGACCTTCAAATGCAGGAATACAGATGTATTTTTCACATCTGAAATGGTAGAAGAAATCAAGGCGCAGATCCGGGCCTATTGTGACTTACGTTTTACGGAAGAAGAACTGGCTTATCTGGAAAACGTAAAATGGATCAAGGGTTCCTATGTGGATTTCCTACGGCTGTGGCAGCCCAGATATGAGGATTTTGAGATCGGCACAGAGGCAGACTGTGGCCTGACTATCGAGACCAAGGGCTCCTGGCTGAATACTTCCATGTATGAAATTCCAACGTTGGCTATTGTTAATGAAGTATTTTTCCGTATGAATTATGACTATGAGAAGCTGTATGCCTCCTTCCGGGAGCGTCTGGCAGACAAGCTACAGAAGCTGGTGGACGGAACGTATTGCCTTGGAAATTTCAGTGAATTCGGTCTGAGACGCCGTCTCTCTGCAGAGGCACAGGAACTGGCAGTACAGGAGCTGGTGGGTCACAATAAGGATTATAAGGACTCCGCCTGCATTGGTACCTCCAATGTCTATCTGGCAAAGAAATGGAACGTGACACCGGTAGGCACTATGGCCCATGAATGGATCATGTGTACCGGGCAGGGCAATCACAAGCACAATCCGGCATATTCCAACTGGTATGCCCTGGATGCCTGGGTGAAAGAGTATGGCATTTTGAACGGAATTGCTTTGACGGATACGATCACCACAGATTGTTTCCTGAAAGATTTCCAGCTGACCTATTCCACTCTGTTTTCCGGCGTGCGGCATGACAGTGGGGATCCCTTTGCCTGGGGCGAGAAGATGATCGCTCATTATGAATTCCTGGGAATTGATCCGAAGCGCAAGACCCTGCTGTTCAGTGACGGCCTGGACTTTGCACGGGCGGATGAACTGCGTAAGGCATTCCGGGACCGGGTGACCGTGGCTTTCGGTATCGGAACCTATATTGCCAATGATACCTGCGAGGAACCGTTGAATATTGTCATGAAGACCACTGCCTGCAACGGCATGGATGTGGCAAAGATCTCCGATACTCCCGGCAAGGAAATGTGTAAGAATGCGGATTACGTGGATTATCTCACCAGATGTATCAGATGGAGACTGGAACATGACAGATAGGAAGCAGCAGAAAATCAGAAACGGCGGGAATACAGCATGGATGAAAAAAACAGAATAGAAAACAGAATCGGTGTGCTGGATGGAATCCGTGCCATAGCCATCGGGATGGTAGTGTGGTTTCATTTCTGGCAGCAGACATGGCTGACACCGTATCTTCGGATTCCAACAGAGTACACAAAATATATTGGAATCACAGAGATTAACCTTGCCGGATGGGTCAGATATGGATTCGTTTTTGTGGATATGATGATCCTGCTCAGCGCATTCTGCAATTTTTATCCTTATGCAAGATCTATTGTTCTGGGAGAGGACTGGCCGGATACGAAGAAATTTTACAGAAAGAGGGCAGCAAGAATATTGCCTTCTTACTATTTTATGCTGACGATCGATCTGTTTTTTTATATTTTACCTGGGCATAAATATCGGAATGTGGGGGCATTGTGCAAAGATATTGTGACACATGTATTTTGCGTTGCACCAAACTGGTCGGACACTTATATATCCACCTCTTTTAACGGTGTGTTGTGGACGGTACAGATGGAAGTGATCTATTATCTGCTGCTGCCGTGGATCGCAAGATTGTTCCGCAAGTGGGCCTTTGCCACTTATAGTGTGATGTTGATGATTTCCGTTACAAGTACTGCGGTAATTCTGAACTGTTTTGCGGGAAAAGAGAGAAATTATGGAAATAATATTCTGACGTTTATGGGAATCTATGCCAATGGCATGCTTTGCTGCATCCTGTATGTCATGTGGAAGAAATATGTGACAGAAAATAAATACTCGCGGCTGGCAGGAACAGTGATCTCTGTTTTGTGTATTTTTCTGATGAACGGGATGATTCATAAATACGACGGGGATGTGAATCTGCAGGCAGTTCAGCTGCAGAGCAGGCTGGTGCAGTCGTTTCTGTTTGCATTGTTCCTTTTCAGTACGGCCTGTGCGGGAGAATATTATCAGAAACTATATTCCAACCGGGTGGCATCACTTTTTTGCAAATTTTCCTATAATCTGTATCTCTGGCATCAGATGATCGCCGTCTGGCTGAAAGAAAAAAGAATTCCTTATTGGAGCGGGGATACACCGCCAAATATGACAGGTGACCGTGTATGGCAGTGGAAATATCAGATACTGATTATCGTGGTGTCTGCGGCGATGGCGGTAGCAGTTACTCTGATCGTGGAAATTCCTGCGGCCCGATATCTGCTGAAAGACAGGGACAGCCATAAGGAAGAAGGAAAACAGCATGACAGGATATGAACATATTGAGCACACGTTTGCACCGGTGTACGATGCGGATTCGCTGGTGCTGATCCTGGGAACATTGCCCTCGGTGAAATCCCGGGAGAACCATTTTTATTACGGACATAAGCAGAACCGTTTCTGGAAAGTGATGGCAGATCTGTGCGGGGAACCGGTGCCGGAGACCATAGAGGAGAAAAAGAAAATGCTGCTGACCCACCATATCGCCATATGGGATGTGATCCAGAGCTGCGATATTAAGGGATCCAGCGACAGTAGCATCCGCAATGTGAAGCCGACGGATATTCGAAGGATCCTGGCGGAATCACAGATCACGCGGATCTATGCCAACGGTAACAAAGCAGGAGAGCTTTATCGAAAATATCAGCTGCCCCTGACCGGCATAGAAGCCACGGTGCTGCCCTCCACCAGCCCGGCCAATGCGGCATGGAGGCTGGAGAGTTTGTGCGAAGTGTGGCGGGAGACGATAGTACTTTTATAATTTTTGAAAAATACGACAAAAAATGAAAGTACTATTGACAATTCATGAGATGTTTTATATAATTTAAGAAATGATACCAAAGGTATCAAAAGCAAAAGGGGATTATCGTATAGAACAGACCGCGCATCTAATAAGGATGCGCGGTCTGTTTTTATATATGGCATATAGTAAAATATAATTTAGTAAAGCATGATTGACTAAATTATAAATTAGCATTATGGTAAGGATGCGGAAATGGAGGGCAAGGGAAACTTGTAGATAGCGGAGAAAGGCTTGGTAATATAAAATGAGCAAGGAAAATGTGGATATAAAATATGAATTGATACCCTATGATGGGTTTATCGGCTCAAAAGAATTTGATTTTGATAAAGCCATTTATGATTTGAATAGTCAGATTGAATTATTATCAAGCCAGGCGGATAACTTGGATTATGTTGTCGCAATTGCAAGTGGTATTGCTTGTGGCCTATTGGACATTCTTTGGGTCGGAGAGTTTGATCTGACGAATGGACGCAGTATTGCCAGTGATAAAGTGGATGCCTTCGTAAAAAAGACAGCAGAAATGTTTGAGGGCGAGAAATTTGATGATGTAAAATCCGCAGTGAAAGCGTTGGAGAAACGATTCCCAATTCCGAGTGATGGAAATACACCTGATTTCGGTGGTGGACTGCAACATCATCTGAGAGATTTTGCTCACCATCCAACAATTGTAGGTTTGGCATTCTCTTTATTAACGCAGTTTACGGAAAAATCATATGGAACAGATGTTAACGGGGTATTCCTTGTTGTTGATGTTCCGGAAAAAAGCAAGCCTTTCATTGGAAAGGATGTACCGCAGAAGATTTTAATGGGAACTATAACATGGTTCTTCCATCTTGTAAGTGATGTTGCTGGGTCAAGCAGCACGGCGGGTGTTACCGGTGGTACGGGAATTCCTGGACCAATCCTTGCTTTGGCAAAGGAGATTTCGGCAATACCGTTTTTCAAGGATATAAAGGTCGATGATGATATGTCATTGTCCCTCTTTCTTTCAAAGTTGTTTAACGGTACGCTTATGATGCAGCGTGATGAAAATGGACAGATTATCAAGGAGTCCGTTGTTAAATTTGATTTGCGTGGCGAACTTGGTGTTGCTGTGGAATTATGTAAACAGGCTGTTCCGGTAATTGCTAACGAGTGCATTGTGCGTGCATTTTATTTTATAAGACGACTTGCAATGGCAATGAAAGAAAAATGTGTGAGTTGCCTTGCAGACATGAAGAAGATTGACTGGAATTCTGTTAAGCCCGCAAACACCCCGACCATTGCACGTATGCTGACTGTTTCAACGGGGGTATTTACTGCACTTGATATGGGTGAGGCAATTGCAACACAAAAATATTGGGTATCCATTAATTATGTAGGTGTGGGAAGATTTGCGGTTGCTATCGGTTCTGATGTGAGTTGGGGACTTAAGGCTCGAAATGTTAAAAAGGTTCGAGATGTGTATGAGAATATAAAGCAGCAGACATTCAGAAAGGCCGATGCAGATATCTATAAAAGAATAGGAGCAGACATGGATATACAGATGGATAAACTCGGTCTTTCGTTGGAGCAGACAGAGATACTTTATAACCTTGAATATTACAAAACACTCAATGATATAGAGCGTACCAACATTCCTATAACCAGAGAAGGCGTTAAAGAACTGAAAACTACATGGCTTCAAGACTGGGCGAAGTTTATCTCTGATGGTTTTGAGAGTTTTACACAGGTTCCTGGAGCGAAAATGCATTGGTACACTATGGATGAATTGCAACAGTGCATTGCCGGACAAAATCCTAATGAACCGTGGTATCGATTAATTCTTCTTGAAGCAATGTTGTTTGAACCGTATTATCCGCTTGGAATGGAGAAGGATAAAAAAGGTAATGATGTACCGTGCAAAAAATACAAGCATCTGAACAATCCGATTAACGGTTTCAAAAAAAGCGAAGGTGACCGATTCCTAAACGAGCAATTTACGGGCAAGTATTGTGAAAAAGAATATGTAAAACGATTGCGTAAGTCTTATGACAAGCGAATGAATGAACTTAATGAGGTCCTTAAGACTGTGATTACGTCTCTGTCCATCACTGCGGTTATCTCAATAGTTACTGTTGCAACTGCGGGTGCCTTTGCGGGACCGATTGCTGTGGCATTGGTAGGCTCAAATTTTGCCGGGCTTAGTGGGGCAGCATTGACCAGCGCCTGTCTTGCATATCTTGGTGGAGGTGCTATAGCAGCAGGCGGTGCTGGAATGCTTGGTGGAACAATTGCTATCGTTGGCGGCGGAGCTGCACTTGGAATAGGGGTTGGTGCCGGAGTCGGTGGTGCTGTTGGTTCAGCAGGACTTTTAGGTAAGAAAAATACCATTATGCAATCGGCAAAATTGCTCACTTCTGTACGAGAAATTTTCCTTAATGATGAACACGATGTCGAGTTTTCTAACAGCGTGTATGAGCAATATCTTCAGAATATTACTGAAGTCGAAAAGGGTCTTGTGGAACTCAGATTAAAGAAAGATGTTGCAAAGGGCAAAGAGAAAAAAACCATTGCAGAATCTATAAAAAAGGCAGAAGAATCTGTGGAAGCAATGAAAGTTGCCCGAAAGAATATGCTCAAGTACAACAGCTCTTTTGCAGAAGGCTTGCAGGTACAACGATAAATTGCATTGAGAAGCATTTGGCAAAAAGACGATACGAAGTGTGAAAACATCCGATGCAAAGCTGTTTCTTATAAAATTGCAACAGGAAGATGGGAAAAGCTACAGTTCCATTCATACCATCCGGGGAGTGCTGCGACCAGCCTTTCAGATGGCAGTGGATGATGACATTCTGGTAAAGAATCCATTCGGATTTCAGCTTGCCGGAGTATTGGTAAATGATGCAGTCATAAGAGAGGCAATTACAAAAGACCAGATGAGAAAGTTCCTGAAGTTTGTGCATGGCGATGTGGTGTACTGCAAATACTATGAAGTGGTGTAAATACTCTTTCATACGGGAATGCGAATATCGGAATTTTGTGGACTGACGCTAACAGACATTGATTTTGAGAATAGAACCGTGAATATCGACCATCAGTTACAGAGGACATCGGATATGCGATACATCATAGAAACTACAAAGACAGATGCCGGAACAAGAGTATTGCCAATCACAGAGGATGTGGCACAGATGTTTCAGG
>ENA-OYWZ01000305-OYWZ01000305.1-human-gut-metagenome-genome-assembly--contig:-NODE-305-length-32997-cov-6.988950_pt1 | contig 32997 bp, 28 predicted proteins | sample MGYA00244841_ERZ653414 | MGnify/ENA primary metagenome ERZ653414 (study PRJEB26926, sample SAMN06164894) | human gut metagenome | biome: ENVO:00009003; feature: ENVO:2100002; material: ENVO:00002003... | reverse complement strand
GTATAAGAGACAGATACGGAAACGGCTGGCCCGGTCCCCGTGTGCGCTGGTGTACGGGGCAGCTGAAAACGCATCTCATCCATAAGGAAATCAACCGGCTGAAAGGACAATACCGGGCCGTGAGTTATGTGGGTATCGCCGCAGATGAGCCGAAGCGCATCAAAAGCGAGCGCTATCCGCTGGTGGATTGGGGAATCACGGAGAAGGAAGCCCTGCAAATCTGCTATGACCGGGGTTATGACTTCGGTGGGCTGTATCAGATTTACCACCGCTGCTCCTGCTGGTGCTGCCCGTTGCAGGGCATTGGGGAGCTGCGAAAGCTCCGGCAGTATCACCCGGAGTTATGGGAGCGGCTGCGGGAAATGGACAAACGTGCGTTGGCACAGTTCGGTCCCGGCCCGCTGGGGCAATTCAAGAAGGATTGGAGCGTGGAACGATTGGAGCAGCGATTTGCGGCAGAAGCGCAGCAGCTTTCTATTTCATCCTTGCAGAAGGAGCGTGAGCGATGATGTATCGAGAACCGAGTGATTCCCCTTGGGGCCTTGTTGTACGCTGCGACACTTTGTGTCCCGGTGTGTATAGCGTATCCACGGCAGGCCACGGAGGGATCATGGCCCAAATCGACGCAGCTCGGCAGTTGCTGTCCCTGGAAGCACAGCAGGTCGGCTTTCAGGCAGGCGGGTATCTGAATTTTGAGGAGGACTGCGATGCGTCGGTGGCCCTGCGGGAACTGATGGACAGCGGTATCATTGCACCCCGGACGGATAACTACTTCCGCCCCGGCGAATATGAAGCCTGCATTGACCGGAGCCTGCAGCGCTGGAACCCGGCCTATTGGCGTGCACGGCAGAAACGGCTCTCTGTACAGGCGGCAAAAGCGACAAAGGAGCGTGAACGGTAATGGACTTTGAGATCAAGATCATGACCCCGGCAGAGCGCAGCTACTGTTATACCGGCAGCCAGCAGCTCGACAAACAGACCGGCTGCATCGGTCATTTGCGCGGGGACATGGACAGAAGCGGCAACGGCTTTTTCACCTCATGGGAGGATCATTGCGGGGAGCTGAAAACACAGGCGTTCAAGGATGAGTTTGATGATTTTATCAATGCCCTGCGTTTTGACGAGCGCTATGACGGCATTTTCAAAAACCGCAGCAGCCTTTCCCGATACTGCTATGAACACAAAGAAAGTGTGTTTGCCGAGGATTTTATTCCGCAGTACGGATTCCGGGTGGATACGCCGGAATATGCCTATCTGCTGCGGCTGAATCCCATGCAGGGCGATTATAACCTGTATATCTACTGCTATCGCCGGGAGATGCTGGATCAGCACATGGAAAAGGCGGCCCGCGGCATTTGCTTTCTTGATACAAGCGGCAAGGAACGGTTCCGCATTCCCGATGGGGACAGTATCCGTGTGACCCGTCCGGATGGCAGCCATAGTGACCACACCTGCCGCTACATTGACGAGAACCGCGCCGAGATCGGCTACGGGGTCGATAACCTGTATCACATGGCGCAGTTTGCCGAATGGATGGCGCGAAACGGCAACACTTATGTGCCGCTGCGCTCCTCCCTGCCAAAGCAGTGCTACTCTCTCCTGCTGGACACCGGAAATGTGGTGATTTTGAAACGGGGCGAAACCGGCTATTACAAGACGGACATTCCCCACACCTCAAAGGAAGAAGCCCGTGCGCTTGTGGAGGAATATAACCGCAAGCTGGGCGTGACCCGCGCCCAGGAGGAGGCCATGAAGGGCGGCTCCATGTTCGGCTTTGACAAGCCCATTGCCGATCCCGCCAACTACGATGCACAGGGGCAGCCGTTAAAGCGCCGGGAGAAAGACCGAGGTGACGCACGATGACCGAGCAGAAACATATTATCTGGAGCAGCGATCCGGACTACGAGGATTGGAGGGGCGATCTGGAGGAACAGTACCCCGAGCTTTCTGAGCAGGAACGGATGGAATTGATGGTCGAGCAGAACAACGACTATCTCGATGACGAGCGGTGCAATCTGAACATTCAGCTCTCCCGCCCCATTCTGCTGATCGCAGACATCGGCCGATGGGATGGGCGGTATCCCGGTTATGCCGAGATCAAAAGCGGCAATATCCGCGATTGCCTGTATTCCGAGATGGACTATTCCACATGGTATGTAGACCGGCTGGGCGATCTGCGCTGCGATGCCGTACATCACGACGGCACGAACCATTATCTCTACCGTGCCTACAAGGAGAATGTGAGCGAAGCACAGATCGACCGGCTGAAAGAAAAGCTGTACAGCGGCACCGCCACCCGCGCCGATGTGACCCGTGTGACAAAGCGCCTGGGCGACGAGATCGGGCGGGTCTACGGCTGGCGGTTTCCGCCCGTCCGGGAAGCGGCGCGAGAAAGATAGGAGGAAAACGGTATGTCTGTTGATGCAAGAAAAGAACGCTTTGAGCTGGTGGAGGTGTTTGACCGTCCCATGCTCTTTACCTGCCTGCGGGTAGACCGAAACACGGTGCCCAAGGGGCTGTATCTCTATGAGGTACGCAATGACGACGATCAGTGCGGGATCCCCGTGGAGATCGGCCGCTGGATCATGGTTAACCACTGGGGCACGCTGCTGTCTGCGACACCCATCAAGCTGGAGCCGAACCGGTACAATAACAACGCCTACCGCCATATCGACCCGGAAAACGACTGGAACTACACCGGCGATCCGTGTTCGGCCAGGGAATATATGGATAAATACCTGCTGAAAAAGGACAGGGAAAAACCAAAGGAAAGATAGGAGGTGCTGCCCATGGCACGCAGATTTCAGGAGATCACGGAGGTTTACCGGCAGGAGATCGCCGCACTGGCCCGCGCAGACCGGTGGACGGCATTTCTGCGCTCTGCCTGCCGGAATTATAAGCTGCCCTTTGAGGAGCAGGTGCTGGTACACGCACAGCGCCCGGACGCAACGGCTGTGTTGGAGATAGAGCGCTGGAACCGTCAATTCGGCCGATGGGTCAATAAGGGCGCTACCGGCATTGCCGTATTTGATCGGGACTATCCGGGACGCACGCGCCTCAAGTATTATTTTGATATATCCGACACCCACGAAAGCCGTTTGTCCCGCCCCGTGCCGCTCTGGCAGGTGCCTGCCGAGCAGGAGCCGGATGTGATCGAAGCGTTGGAAAACCGATTCGGTGCGCTGGACGATAAAGGCACATTGGAGGAAGCCATAGTATCCGCCATGGAAAACGCTGCGGCGGACAATATGACGGACTATCTTGATGATCTGCAGAATTGCCGGGACAACAGCCTTCTGGAAGAACTGGACGAGCTGAATTTGTCGGTTCTCTATCGCCGTCTGCTGGAAAACAGCACGGCGTATATGCTGATGTGCCGCTGCGGGCTGGAACCGGATGAATATTTTGATCCGGAGGATTTCTCTGAGGTGTTCAATTTCAATACCCCGGAAACGCTGAATGCCCTGGGCGTGGCCACACGGGATATTGCCGAAAGCGGTTTGAGCTCCATCGCATTGACCGTCCGAAGCCGTCAAAAGCAAATTCGCACAATTGCGCAGGCACCGGGAAATGAGTATCCTATAGACAAGCAAACAGAAACACAGACCGAAAGGAGCGAAAACCATGGAACTGACATACACGATGAAGGACGGCTACCGGCTGCCGGATCTGCTGCCGCCGCAGGAGCCGGAAACAGCCCTTGGGAAATACGGCCTGCTACGCCGGAGGTATCTGAAGGAGCACCGGAAGGTGCTGTTCACGAACCTGCTGACATCGGGCAGGCTGAACGAGCATCTGGCGGAGATCGACCGGACGGCGCGGCAGCGCGTGGAACAGACGGTGACGGCGATGGCTCAGGCCGAGGGCGTGACGGAGGAGCTGAAAGCCGTCGACCCGATGAAGTGGGTGGGGCTGATGAACAACCTGAGAAACGCCGCCGAGGGGACAGTGCTGGCGGAGCTGATCTACAGCTGAACACCGAACCCGAAGAAGCGGACAGTGCGGAGGAAGCAACCTCTGAGCTGCCCGCTTTTTTGGATGAAAAGAAAATTTTCGCCATCATTGAAAACCGCAATGATGATCTGATCTACAAGAAGGCGCAGATCGAACTGTTTTTCCGGTCACATCCGGACGAGGCCGAGCGTGCCGAATATCTCCGCTCGGCATATCAAGACCGTTTCACCGAGATCCTTGCAGACGGAGCACGGCTGGGGTATCGTCCGCAGAAAAATGGTCTGCTCATGTGGGAGGGTGCATATCTTTCCCGTACCAGCGAAACCGTGTTTTCGTGGGGGCTTGTGGCAGGCTTTACGGCACAGCTCATTGACAAACGGGAATACTATGTCAACACCGAGATCAAACCGTTTGTGCCGATGGAATCACAGCAGCTTACGCTGTTTGATATGCCTGCGTTCGACCAACCGGAGGATACACCGGTCGCACCACTGTTCTCCCATCCCAAGCTGCCGCAGCAGATCATGGATGAAGCCCTGTGCGTAGGAGCCAACGATGAGCATAGCCGGCTGATCATCTGCGCTTACTTCATGAAGGATAAGCCGGACAACGCCGCATTCCTGCAAAAACACTACGGCGAGAACGGTGCGGGCTTCTATTTTGGCGGAGAGAAAGTCTCGCTTTGGTATGACGCCGAGGGGATGCGTATTGCCCGCGGCAGCACGGCGCAGCGGAGCAATGCCACACTGATCTCCTGGGAGGAAGCGGCAAAGCGTATCCGGGAGCTGTTGGAGCTGGGGCGGTATATGCCGCAAAGTGAATTGGATGAGGTCGATCACTACGAGCGGATGCGGCTTGCTGACAGCATTGCCTACACCAGCCGGGACATGACAACGGAAGCGAGAAACGCGGGATTTCTGCCGCTGGCCATGCTGGCGCAATCCGTCAAGGGCGGCTATCCGGAAACGCAGAAGCAAATTTATGAGCTTCTCTGTGCGCCGGATACGCTGCAAAAGTGCGTGGACGAATGGACGGCGTTCAACGCCGCGCTGGATGCAGGGCAAGACCTTTTGCGTTTTCGCTTTTACCGTCCGAAAGAGATACTGGAGCGGCTCCGTGATCTACAACGGGAGCCGCTTCATTTTACCGTTGCCGACGGGTTTGCTCCCGACCGGCAATTTTTTATTTCCGCCGATGAGATCGACAAGGTGCTGCGTGGATGGGACGGCAGCACCGACTATCGCCTTGGCGTGTACGCTTTTTACGCCACGCACAAGGATAAGACCGAGCGTGAAAAATACCTCAAGGATTATCACGGTGAGTACAGCGGTCATAGCGGCGGGAATGACAATCTCACCCACACCCGTGGCAAGGGCATTGAGTTCAGCCACGGCAGTATCACGGCCCCCTATGCCAAGGTCACGCTGAAATGGCCGGAGGCGGCCAAACGCATCGGGGAGCTGATCTCCCAGAACAAATTTCTCTCAGATGCCGACTGGGCGGCCATGCCGGAGTATGAGCGGAAACAGCTGGCCCGGAAGATCGTCAACTTTTTCATGGATACACCGGACGATGTGGTGCGGCCTTTTTCGCAAAACGCCATTGCGGACTATTGGGAGTGCGTAAAGGCTGTGACCGTTCAGCTCTCCGACGCCGACCGCGTGCAGGAAATTTATCAGAATATGCTCCCTGCCTGGGAAGCCACGAAAGAGGAGGATCGGCACTATACCCTGCGAAAGCAGGGCATAGAAGCCATGCGTGCCTATCTGGACGGCACCTATTCCGTGTTTGGCCTTGGGAAAACCCTGCAAACGCCAACGACCGAGGCCGTTTCCGAACGGCCGGCAGCAGAACCGGAGGTATCGGAGCCGGAACCGCCCATAGCGGAAGCGGAAACCTCAGAGATAGAACCGGCATTACCTGCCGAAGAAAAAGCTGTGCTCACAGCGCCGCAGCCCAAACGGGAGCGTATGCGGTTTGCACCGCTCTATCCGGAAATACCGACCGGGCAGCGGCACGACTTTCACATCACGGATCGGGAGCTGGGCGTGGGCAGCAAGGCGGAAAAGTATGCGTCCAATGTGGCGGCGATCCGCACTCTGCAAGCAGTGGAAAGCGAAAACCGGCTGGCGACGCCGGAGGAACAGGAAACCCTTTCCTGCTATGTGGGCTGGGGCGGCCTTGCCGACTGCTTCGATGAAAAGCACAGCCGGTACGCCGAGCTGAAAGCGCTGCTCACCGAGGAGGAATATGCCGCCGCCCGTGCCAGCAGCCTGACCGCTTTTTATACCCCGCCCGTTCTCATCGACGCCATCTACCAGGCGCTGGCACAGATGGGCTTGGAAAGCGGCAACCTGTTGGAGCCTGCCTGCGGCATTGGCAACTTTATGGGAATGCTGCCGGACAGCATGAGGGATTGCAAGGTCTACGGCGTGGAACTCGACAGTATTTCCGGCCGCATCGCCCGACAGCTTTATCAGAACAGCCGGATCGCTGTCACCGGCTATGAAAAGGCGGAGATACCGGACAGCTTTTTTGACGCAGCAGTGGGCAATGTGCCGTTTGGAAATATCAAGGTCGTTGACCGGCGCTACGACAAGCATCACTGGCTCATTCACGACTATTTTCTCGGAAAGACGCTGGACAAGATACGTCCGGGCGGCGTGATCGCCTTCATCACCTCAAAGGGCACGATGGACAAGGAAAGCCCTGCCGTGCGGAAATATCTGGCCCAGCGGGCCGACCTCATCGGGGCGATCCGCCTGCCCAATACGGCCTTCAAGGCCAGCGCCGGAACAGATGTGACCAGCGACATTCTCTTCCTCCAGAAGCGTGACCGCATTGTGGACATCGAACCGGATTGGGTGCATCTGGACACGGATGAAAACGGCATCCGCATGAACAGCTATTTCGTCCGGCATCCGGAAATGGTGCTGGGCGAGATGGCCATGGAGAGCACTCAATACGGCATGGACAGCGTGTGCAAGCCCTATGAAAATGCCGATCTTGCCGATCTTCTGAGCGAAGCGGTATCGGGGCTTCATGCACAGATCCCCACCTATGAGCAGGACGGGCCGGAGGAGGAAGATTTATCCATTCCCGCCGACCCGAATGTGCGTAATTACAGCTTTACCAGCGTAGACGGCAAGCTGTATTTCCGCATTGACAGCCGCATGGAGCCGGTCGAACTGCCGCTGACCACCGAGAACCGAGTGCGCGGCATGATCGCCCTGCGGGACTGCACCCGTCAGCTCATCGAGTACCAGGCGGAGAACCATCCCGATGAGATCATCCGGCGCGAGCAGGAGAAGCTGAACGGGCTGTACGATGCCTATGTCAAAAAATACGGGCGGCTTTACACCCGCGGCAACAACCTTGCCTTTTCGGATGACAGCAGCTATCCGCTGCTGTGCTCGTTGGAGGTGCTGGACAACGAAGGCAATTTCGCCCGCAAGGCGGATATGTTCACCAAGCGCACCATTCGCCCGCATGAGCCGGTCACGCAGGTGGATACGGCATCGGAGGCGCTGGCGGTATCTCTCTCCGAAAAAGCGCAGGTGGATCTCGGCTTTATGTCGGAGCTGTCCGGTAAAAGTGAGGACGAGCTGGTGCAGGAGCTTTCCGGGGTCATTTACCGGAATGTCCGTTGCGGTCTTACGCCGGAGGAGATCAGTCCGGTGCAGCTTGATCTGGCGGCATATCCCTATGTCACCGCCGAAGAATTTCTGTCCGGCAATGTGCGGAAAAAGCTGCGTATGCTGCAGGCGCTGCAAGCAGCGCTACCGGCTGAAAAGAAGCAGGAGCTTGCCGGGTATCTCTCCGCCATGGAAGCTGTGCAGCCGACAGAGCTGACCGCTGCGGAGATCGGTGTGCGGATCGGTGCATCATGGGTGCCTACCGATGTCTATCAGCAGTTTATGTTCGAGCTGTTCGGTACCAGCGTATACGCCAGGCAGAGAATGCGGGTCGTTCGCTCCGAATACAGCGGAGAATGGAACATCAGCAACAAAAGCATGGACGGCGGCAACATCAAAGCCGTCACCACCTACGGCACCAAGCGTATCACGGCATACCACATCCTGGAGCAGACACTGAATCAGCGGGTAGTCAAGGTGTTCGATACCGTTGTGGAGGACGGCAAGGAGCGGCCGGTGCTGAATGTGAAGGAAACTGCCATCGCCCAGGATCGGCAGGAGCTGATCAAGTCCAAATTTGCCGATTGGCTGTGGCAGGACATTGACCGGCGCGAACGGCTGTGCCGCATCTATAACGACACCTTCAATTCCATCCGACCGCGGGAGTACGATGGCAGCCACATCCGCTTTGTGGGGATGAACCCGGAGATCAGCCTGCGAAAGCATCAGGTGAACGCCATCGCCCATGTATTGTACGGCGGCAATGCGCTGTTGGCACACGAAGTGGGTGCAGGGAAAACCTTTGAAATTGTTGCCGCCGCTATGGAAATGAAGCGTCTGGGGCTATGCACCAAGTCGCTGATCGTGGTGCCCAACCACATCACGGAACAGTGGGCGGCAGAATGGCTTCAGCTCTACCCAGCCGCTAACATTTTGGTAGCTACCGAACGCGATTTTGAAAAGCGCAACCGCCGCAGGCTGTGTGCCCGTATTGCCACCGGAGATTATGATGCAATCATCATCGGCCACAGTCAGCTCATGAAGATCCCCCTGTCCCGTGAACGGCAACAGGCCATTTTGCAGCGGCAGATCGACGAGGTGCTGCTGGCCATCAGCGACGCTAAGCGGCAGAAAGCAGAAAACTTCACCATCAAGCAGATGGAGCGAACCCGTAAGTCATTGGAGGCGCGGCTGGAGAAGCTCAACGATCAGAGCACCAAGGACGACACCGTGACCTTTGAGGAGCTGGGCATCGACCGGCTGTTCATTGATGAGAGCCACAGTTTCAAAAATCTCTTTTTGATGACGAAAATGCGCAATGTCGGCGGTATCGCGCAGACGGAAGCGCAGAAGTCCTCGGATCTCTTTGCCAAGTGTCAGTATCTGGACGAGCTGACCGACAGCCACGGTGTTATCTTCGCCACCGGCACCCCGATCTCCAACAGTATGGTGGAATTGTATACGGTGCAGAGGTACTTGCAATATCAAACCTTGCAGGAGATGGGTCTTATCCACTTCGACGATTGGGCCAGCGACTACGGTGAAACCGTTACCGCCATCGAGCTTTCCCCGGAGGGCAGCGGCTATCGCCCGAAAACCCGTTTTGCAAAATTCTTCAATCTGCCGGAGTTGATGGCGACCTTCAAAATGGTGGCGGATGTGCAAACGGCGGATATGCTGAAGCTGCCCGTCCCAAAGGCCAACTTCCACACCGAGGTCATCCACCCCAGCGAGCTGCAAAAGAAAGCTGTTGCAGGACTGGCGGAGCGTGCCGAGCGCGTCCGCGCCCGTGTGGTCGATCCCAGCACCGATAATATGCTGCGCATCACCAACGACGGACGCAAGCTGGCGTTGGATATGCGGCTGCTAAGCTCTCTGGCACCGGACGATGAAAACAGCAAGGTTTCCGTATGCGCCCGGAATGTCTATCGGATATGGGCAGAGAGTACCGCACAGCGCAGCACGCAGCTGATTTTCTGCGACCTGTCTACTCCCAAGGCGGACGGCAGCTTCAATGTGTATGACGATCTGCGGCGGAAGCTGCTTGAGATAGGCATTCCGGAAAACGAGATCGCTTATATCCACACCGCCAACACCGAGCAAAAGAAAAAGGAGCTGTTTGCCAAGGTGCGCGGCGGCGAGGTGCGTATCCTCATGGGCAGCACCGCAAAAATGGGAGCCGGAACCAATGTGCAGGACAGGCTCATCGCCTTGCATGATCTCGATTGCCCATGGCGGCCCAGCGACTTGCAGCAGCGCCTTGGGCGCATCGTGCGGCAGGGCAACCAAAATCCGGAGGTGGAGATCTTCCGCTATGTTACCGAGGGCACATTCGATGCCTACCTCTATCAGCTGGTGGAATCCAAGCAGCGGTTTATTGCCCAGATCATGACCTCCAAAGCACCGGCCCGTGCGGCGGAGGATGTGGACGAGACGGCACTGTCCTATGCCGAGATCAAGGCACTGGCCACAGGAAACCCGCAGATCATCGAAAAATGCAATTTAGATATGGAGGTCAGCAAGCTGAATATGCTCCGTGCCAGCCATCTGAGCCAGCGGTATGCGCTGGAGGAGCTGGTGTTGCGGAAGTATCCGGCAGAGATCAAGGAACTAAGCGAACGCATCGCCGGATATGAGCAGGACAGCGCACGGCTGGCCGAGCATCCGAAGCCCGCTGAGGGCATTGCACCGATGGTATTAAACGATGTCACCTACGCCGAGCGTGAGAACGCCGGTAAGGCGATCATTGAAGCCTGCACGCACATGAATGGCGCGGAGACCGTTTCTATCGGCAGCTACCGCGGATTTTCCATGCTGCTTTCCTACGACGGTGCTGCCAACGAGTTTCGCATGGTACTCAAAGGCAAGCTGTCCCATACGGCTGTACTGGGAGCGGATGCAGGCGGCAATGTCACCCGTATCGACAACGCACTGGAAAAGATCACGGAGCACTTGGCCAACGCCCGGTCGCAGCTTGCCCATACCACCGAGCAGCTTGAAAATGCCCGCACAGAGATGACCGCACCCTTTCCGAAGGAGGCAGAACTGGCCGAAAAGACGCGGCGGCTGAACGAGCTGAATGTGCTGCTGAATCTTAACGAGCAGGATCGCCCCGTCATGGCGGATGAGCCGGACGAAGGCGACCGGATCCGACCAAAAAACGCAGAACGGGAGCGATAATTTGCACCTTTGCGCAACCTCAAAAAGCAAGCCTGCGGAGCGAGTTCCGCAGGCTTTGCTCTTGCTTCGATTTGTTTTGAGGGGATCACTTCAGGCAGTGACGGAGACCGCTGAGAACACGTACCCGCCCCGGACCGTGCGGATATAGGTCTGGCTGCCGCCCATCTTCCGACGGAGATTGGAGACGGTATTCGCCACGACCTTCAGGGTGTCCGCGCTGTCCCGGCCCCACACGGCGGAAAACAGGTCCTCCTTGGAAAGCGTGACTCCCGGATTGCTGGCGAGAAGCAGCAGCATATTGAACTCGATCCGGGTCAGCGCCAGCGCGGTTCCGTTTTGAAACGCCTGCTGGGATCGTCCGTCAATGGTTAGTTCCGGGAAGGTAAGCGTGTGCCGGGAACTGAGGGAGACCCGCTCTGCGGCGATGTCCTCCCGCCGCAGAAGGGCCAGGATCTTTTCCTCCAGATCCCCCTCGGCCCCGTTTGCTTGAATGATGATCATAGTGTGTCTGTGTGTTACTCCGTGTCCAGTTCGTGGAGCAAGTTGACCATCTCGATAGCGCTGACTGCACAATCGTAGCCCTTGTTGCCTGCCTTGGTGCCGGCCCGTTCGATGGCCTGCTCGATATTCTCCGTGGTCAATACTCCAAAGAGAACGGGTACGCCGCTTTCCAGAGACACGGCGGCGATCCCCTTGGAGACCTCGTTGCAGACGTAGTCATAATGGCTGGTGGAACCGCGGATCACCGCGCCGAGGCAGATGACGGCGTCATACCTGCCGCTCTTTGCCATCTTGGACGCCACCAGCGGGATCTCAAAGGCTCCGGGAACCCACGCCACATGAACGTCATCCTCCCGAACCTCGTGGCGCAGCAGGCCGTCCAGCGCACCGCTGAGGAGCTTGGAGGTAATGAATTCGTTGAACCGGGCGGCTACGATGCCCACCTTGATGCTTTTGGAGACCAGCTTTCCCTCGAAGGTTTTCATAACTAAGTACCTCTTTCTTTGTTAATATTCCAAAATGTGTCCCATTCGTGCCTGCTTGGTTTTCAGGTAGAACAAATCATGTGCCGTTGCCGCCATCTGGATCGGAACCCGTTCGGAGATTTCCAGGCCGAACTCGGAGAGCTGATACACCTTGTCCGGATTGTTGGTCAACAGGCGCAGGCTCTTGACGCCAAGCTCCCGCAGGATCTGCGCGCCGAGGAAATACTCCCGCTCGTCTCCGTGGAAGCCCAGAGCCAGATTGGCCTCCAGCGTGTCCATGCCCTGCTCCTGCAATTCATAGGCCCGCAGCTTGTTGATGAGGCCGATGCCCCGGCCCTCCTGCCGCATATAGAGCAGGATGCCCCGGCCCTCGTTTTCAATCTGGGTCATGGCGGCGGCCAGCTGCTGTCCGCAGTCACAGCGGAGAGAGCCGAAGGTGTCTCCGGTCAGACATTCGGAGTGGACGCGGCAGAGGATGTCCTTCCCGTCACCGATGTCGCCCTTCACCAGCGCGACATGGTGCTCACCATTCAGACGGCTCACAAAGCCGTAGGCTTTGAAATCGCCGTATTTCGTGGGCATATTCACCGCCGTGACCTGATCCACCAGCTTTTCGTGGCACTTGCGGTACGCCTGCAAGTCCCGGATGGTGATGAACTTGATACCGAACCGCTCCGCCAGCGTCATCAGCTCAGCAGTGCGCATCATGGTGCCGTCCTCCCGCATGATCTCGCAGCACAGGCCACATTCCTTCAGTCCCGCCAGACGGCACAGGTCAACGGTGGCCTCCGTATGACCCTCCCGCTCCAGCACGCCGTTTTTCTTCGACAGAAGCGGGAACATATGGCCCGGTCGGCGGAAATCCTCCGCCCTCGCGCCCTCCTCCACGCAGGCCATCGCCGTCACGGAGCGCTCGGCGGCGGAGATGCCCGTGGAGGTGGATATGTGGTCGATGGACACCGTGAAGGCCGTTTCGTGGTTGTCGGTGTTGTTCTGCACCATCTGGGGGAATTGCAGCTTGCGGACAAAGGCCTCCGACATGGGCATACAGATCAGGCCCTTGCCGTGGGTGGCCATGAAGTTGATGTTCTCCGTGGTGGCAAACTCGGCGGCGCAGATGAAATCGCCCTCGTTTTCACGGTCAGGGTCGTCTGTGACCAGAATGATCTTCCCCTGTCTCAGATCTTCCAGTGCCTCGGGAATGGTATTGAAATTCATAGTAAAAACTCCTTGTTAAAAGCCGCAGCGCAGCAGCATTTCTTTTGTGAGGGTGCTTTCGTTCGTTGTGGTATGCGGTTTCGGTTCTTCCGGACGCAGCAGCTTTTCAATGTACTTGCCCACCACGTCGGTCTCCAGATTCACAGGGTCGCCTCGGCGGCGCTGGTTTAGATTGGTCTGGGCCACCGTATGAGGGATGGTGGACACGGAAAAGCCCTCGCCGTCCACGGCGCCCACTGTCAGGCTGATGCCGTCGATGGTGATGGAGCCTTTTTCCACCACATAGCGCAATATCTCCGGCCCCGCGAGGACGGTGTACCAGACGGCGGTATCGTCTTTTCGGATGTTGGCAATGTGTCCCACGCCGTCCACATGGCCCGCCACGATATGCCCGCCGAAACGGCCGTTGGCAGGCATGGCCCGCTCCAGATTGACCACGCTCCCCGCCGTGAGTCCCGCAAGGGACGAGCGGTTCAGCGTCTCGTGCATCACGTCCGCCGAAAAGCCATCGGGAAAAAGCCGGGTCACTGTCAGGCAGATGCCGTTCACAGCGATGCTGTCTCCGATCCGGGTCTCCTCTAAAACAGTTTTCGCATGGATCGTCAGGACGGCGGAGTGCTGCCCGCGCTTGATGTTCTTGATCGCTCCGACTTCTTCTACGATTCCTGTGAACACGGATATTCCACCTCGCTTTCTATCAGAAGATCCTCGCCCAGCCGTTCCAAACGGCTGTTTTTCAATCGGAAGGCATTGGTCGGAGCGGGGACGCCCACGCCCTCCACGGGGGTTTTCGCATCCCTTCCGCCGAATAGCTTTGGGGCGATATATGCCTGCACCTGCTGCACGATGCCGCATTCCAGCGCGGCCCAGTTCAGCGTTCCACCGCCCTCCAGCAGGATGCTGTCGATCTGTTCCCGCCCCAGCCGCTCCATGAGCTGCCGGAGATCTACATGGCCGTTTTCCTCATTCAGGCAGAGCAACTGGCACCCGGCCATCCGGTAAACCGCCTGTCTTTCTGGGTCGGTGCAGCAGGTGGCGAGGATGGTCGGGATCTGGTCTGCGGTAGTGACCACCTGCGCCTGCGGCGGCGTCCGCAGATGGGTGTCGCAGATGATGCGAACGGGGTTTCGCCCGTTCTCCATACGGCAGGTCAGGAGGGGATCATCCGCCAAAACGGTACCCACGCCTACCATGATGCCCCGGAACCGGTGGCGCTGCTGCTGGACATGGCGCCGGGCCGTTTCACCTGTGACCCATTTGGATGCACCCGTATAGGCCGCGATCTTGCCATCCATCGTCATGGCGTATTTCATGGAAACGAAGGGCCGCCCGGTGGTGATGTAGTGGAAGAAGATCTTGTTCAGTGCGTCACATTCCTGGCGCAGAACGTTTTTCGTCACCTCCACGCCGTGAGACCGCAGGATCGCCACGCCCTTTCCCGCCACCAGCGGATTTGGGTCGGCGGAGCCGATCACCACCCGGCGGATGCCGGATGCCAGGATCGCATCCACGCAGGGCGGCTGCTTTCCGTGGTGGCAGCAAGGCTCCAGCGTCACATACATGGTGGCTCCGGCGGGGTCGGCGGTGCAGGATGCCAGCGCGTTCCGCTCCGCGTGGGGTTCACCGTACCGCTCATGCCAGCCCTGTCCGATAACTGCGCCGTCCTTTACGATCACGGCGCCCACCATGGGATTGGGCGCCGTCCAACCCCGGCCCTGTTCCGCCAGCGCCAAGGCCAGACGCATATATTCTGCATCGTTCATACCGTTACCTCCAAAAGAAAAAGCCCTGAACGAATCGTTCAGGGCAAGGTAGAAAGACACAAGTATCCTTGTGTAAAAGCAAAGCTCCGGAATGTAAACACATCCCAGAGCAACTTCCATAGACGCAAAGCAGTCCCCCTGCGTTGTCATCTTCTTTCATCCAGACTATACTGTCGGCTTCGGAGTTTCACCGAATCATGCCTTGCGGCTCGTGGGCTGTACCACCGGTAGGGAATCACACCCTGCCCTGAAGACTTTCTATTCAATTACGATGGAAGTATAGCACGGCGACAGGTGGATTGCAAGACCATTTTGCAAACCGGGACAAAACCGGGACGGTCAGACTTTCTGGGCGGGAGGTTCTCGTGGTGGGATGGCTGGTATACTTTGGCAAACGGGAATTTCCCGTTGACCCACGCCGTGACCCACGAACAGAAAAACCGGGGCGGAAACAGTGGAACAGAGCGTATCTACGGGTATGGAAATCCCGCGGCAAACCCGCTTAACACCACTGAAAGCCCACGGAAGGCGTCCCTATCGAATCTTAGAAGAAATCGGCACAATGTCTACCAGGCAGTTACGAGAACGGAAATGCTTAAAATACTTGGTTTCCGTTTCCTTGCCCTCGCAGATGATATAAATGATAGGTCTACGCTTACGGCGACTGCCTTTATTGGGGTCGTATTCCTTTCTCATTCCTGCCATAAGCCGTCACCTCCGATAAACGGAATCGCACCAAAGCGTCCTTGCAAATACCCCTTGCGGATGTTCTCACCCTTTCTCGGAGAGAAGGACGCCAGCGAATACAACTCAGTCGCACAGGACTTCTCATCCTTTTCCGCAAACCATATCTGATCTCTGCGGAAGAAGGTAAGATCAAGCAGCATAGCATCATGCGTCGTAAACAGAAGCTGTGCTCCCTCTGTGTTGATCGTATTGTCCTGAACCATCTCGATCAGCCGCTTTGTCAGGAGCGGATGCAGACTGTCCTCGATCTCGTCAACGACAAGCAGTGCGCCGTTCTCCAGCGCTTGCAGCCAGCCGCCGATACGAGAGAAAAATCGTTGTGTTCCGGACGACTCCTGATCCATAAGGAGCTGAAAGTGTTCCACACTGCCATCCGCACCGATGACTCGGTGCGTGGTTGTAATGACCGGGGCCTTGCCGGAGATGTTCTTGACAGTCACATCGGAAATACCGAGGTCTGCAAGCAACAGTTCCTTCAGGATACGAGCCTTCTTCTCATCGCCGCTGACGATCTGCGCGACCGTTTCCGAAGTAGCCGGTGCTTCCTCCATCAAGAATGTCAGCTTTTCCAAGAACCACTTGTAGGCGTTTTCCGTTTGCGGCAAGTTCCAGTCATTTGAGGAAACAAGATACAGCTTATTATCCGGCGTGCGGTTACTGAGTGTGATTTGCTCATTAACATTCTCACGGAATTCGTATGCGCCGTTTTCTCTTGAGAAAATCAGTGCCTCGCGCCCGTTCGGCCAATGGTATAGATACTCCGTATAGATCTTCTTGGCATCAAAAGAAAAGCCGTAAGCATACCGAACACCTTGATAAATGAACACGACCTCAAAGGATGTAGGCACTGTGTTGTCACCAAACGGTTCCCATGGCAATTTTTGTCCCTTGGATATTTTGGCCGCTTCTCCGACGACCATATCCTTCATCGTCATCAGTGCGTGCAGCACATTACTCTTGCCGGCGGCATTCGCTCCGTAAATAGCAATAGCCGGTAAAAGTGCTCTCTTTTCGTCCGGGTGCAGCAGATAAGACTCCAAAGACTTATCCTTTGAAGCGGCAAAACTGATCACCGCGCTATCCTTGATAGACCGGTGGTTTTCAATCGAAAACTGTATAAGCATAAGCGGATACCTCCATCCACAGTATAGTTTCTCCATTCTTCGCCTATATTATAGCAGTTAAAATCGTCTGTGTCAATATTTATATCTTGTTTTTGCAGAAATAATGCAAAATCAGATGATAAAATTATTCAAGCGGCAGCGGATATAATTTAGCCATAGGAAAATTGATGGGAAAAATATCTGATAATGGATCGGCTCCTCTGCGCCCTTGCCATATACTATAAACGAGATTATCATAAGTTAATTTATCATATGAGGACACCACAACCGAATAACCCTGATCTGCATAGAGTATGCAGATCCCATACATAGCCGGACGGCTTTCACCGATGTGAAGCCTGTCCGGCTTATTCTATTTCAAGGAGTTGATGAACCGATGGGCTATGTTACAAGAGAGATGATCGACCGGGCAAAGAAAATGGACTTGCTGACCTACCTCCAGACTTATGAGCCGCAGGAGCTGGTGCATTTCGGCGGCAACACTTACTGCACCCGTGAGCATGACAGCCTTAAAATCTCCAATGGAAAGTGGTGCTGGTTCTCACGCGGGATCGGCGGAAAAACAGCGCTGGATTACCTGATCAAGGTCAAAGAGCTCCCTTTTACCGAGGCGGTAGAGCGGATCGTGGGACGGGCGGCGGAAAGACCGTCCGTTTTTCATGCCCGCGCTCAGCCGGAGAAGCCGAAAACGCTGCTCTTGCCGCCCAAAAGTAACAGCAATACCCGCGTTATTGCCTATCTGAAAAGCCGCGGCATTGACGGCGGATTGATCGAGCAGTGTATCCGTTCCGGCCAGCTGTATGAAAGCCTCCCCTACCATAATGCCGTATTCGTCGGCATGGATAGGAACGGAACGCCGCGCTATGCGTGCCTGCGAGGCATCGGAACGAATTTTAAGGGCGAGGCGACCGGCAGCGACAAGAGATTTTCCTTTGCCCTCCCGGCTACGGGCGAAAGTCGGATGCTCTGCGTATTCGAGTCGGCCATCGACCTGTTATCTTATGCCACCATGGCGCAGGCTGGCGGGCTGTCGTGGCGGTCACAGCATCTGTTATCCCTGGCCGGAGTCTATAAGCCGCAAAAGGAAACACAGGAGCACCGTCTGCCGTTGGCGCTGACACAGTATCTGAAAGACCATGCGGAGATCAAAACCATTTGCCTGTGCCTGGATAATGACATGACCGGACGCAGCGCCACCGAGGCGATCCGACAGCAGTTGGCCGAGCGTTATAAAGTAGCAAGTGCCTTCCCCCGGCAAGGCAAGGATTATAACGATTGGCTTTGTATACGGATGGGATTGCAACCGGCGAAAGAAAATCCGATGACGGAAAGGAGCTTTGCACGATGAACGAATACAGGGTCATCATTACCGAAACATTGAAACGGGCCGTTACGGTGGAAGCCGAAAGTCGCGAAGAAGCCGAAGAAGCGGTGCGCCGTCAGTATCAAAACAGCGAGCACATTCTTGTGGCCGAGGATTTTGACGGCGTGTCTTTTTCGGCGCAGTATCCCGAACAGCAGGTCGAATTACCCTATGGGAAAATGAAAGAGCTGTTTCGTAAAGCCGAGCGTGCCGGCACTCATGTATGCGGCTATATCACCTTTATGCAGGACTGTTTTACCGTACAATACAGCGAACGCTCCCGCACCTACGCCGTGTCCAGCGGCAATAAAGCGTTTCAGCCGAACATGGGTGGATATTCCGTCTATGGAAGCTGTCTGGACGGAACGGATCCCTGTGTCCGGCTGGAGCAGTATATGGCGGTCGAACGCGGTGGTGAAAAGGGCTGGAGCGTAGAGCGCTGTTATATGCTCCGTGAGGACTATGACCGTGTGATGGCGCTTCCGGAGCGCGGACGGGATCGGGAGCGATGATCGTTTGTCGGCAGGTCGGCTCCGACGCACGACCGCAGGGAGCGTGAGAATGTGCTATACCAGCAAGCAACGCCTTTTGGGGACAAAAGGCAGCTTGACAGGGGCATCCCCCTGTAACCCCTGCGCCGCCGAGCGCGGCAATATCGCTATATGGAGGAATGAACATGACCAAACGAAACATTGAGATCAAGGTGCGGCTAAGTCGCAAGGAAGCGGAAAATCTGAATAAACAGGTAAAAAAGTGCCGTCTGTCCCGCGAAGCCTACCTTCGCCATCTGATCACCGGAGAGGTACCCCGTGAAGCACCGCCGCCGGAATACTTTGCCTTTATGCGTGAGATGCACTATGTGGGACACAACCTTAACCAGATCGCACAGAAAGCCCATGTACTGAATGTGGTGGATGCAAAGCGCTATGACGAGGACAGCAAGCGACTGGACAAGCTCATCCGGGAGGTTACAGCGGCGGTCGTGCTTCCGGCAAAGCGGGAGTAATGCCATGGCTACCACATCCATCTGGGCGGTCAAGGGCTGGCTGGGCAAGGTGGTGCTGTATATCGAAAACCCGGACAAGACGGATAATCCGAAATTCTATCGGCAAGAGGAACTGACCGATGTGCAGACACAAAACCTTTCGGATGTGATCGATTATGCTGTCCGTGCGGAGAAAACAACGGTCACACCGGACGACGAGAGTGCAATGGTGGTACGGCAATTTATCAGCGGCATCAACTGCCTGCCGTCCACGGCACGGGACGAGATGCTGGCAGTAAAAAAGCGTTTCGGCAAGGAGGACGGTGTGATCGCCTACCATGGGTATCAGTCCTTCGCGCCCGGCGAGGCCACGCCGGAGTTGGCGCATGAGATCGGCGTGAAGCTGGCGCAGCGGCTTTGGGACGAACGGTATCAGGTGCTGGTGGCGACCCATCTGGATAAGGAAAACCATCTGCACAATCATTTTGTGCTGAATACGGTATCCTTTGTGGACGGCATCAAATACCACCGCACCGAAAAAGATTATCATGATATGCGCACCATGTCCGACACCCTTTGCCGGGAATATAACTTGTCGGTCATCCAACGGCCGCAAGCCGGGAAGTCAAAGCACTATGGGGAATGGCGTGCAGAGCAGGAGCAGCGTCCCACCTGGCGCGGACTGATCCGCAGCGAGATCGATGAGCTGATCCGGCAGAGCGTCACCGAAAAGCAGTTTTACTATCTGCTTCGTCAAAAGGGCTATGAGGTGAAATTCGGCAAGGATATTTCGGTGCGCCCTCCCGGTAAGGAGCGCTTTGTCCGTCTGACCCGGAATTTCGGAGAGGCTTACACCGCCGAGGCCATCCGGCAGCGTATTTTGCAACAGCCCCTGCCGCAGCCGGAGCGGCAAATGACCGATAAACCAAGGCCAAAAACCTACCGCGTCCAAGGCAGCCGGCAAGCTGCGTGCAAGATCACCGGCTTTCGCGCACTGTATTTCTATTACTGCTACAAGCTTGGTATCTTCCCCAAAGGCCGTCCGCAAAACCGGACGCGGCTCCATTTTCTGCTGCGGGAAGATCTGCTCAAACTGAATAACATCTCACAGGAAGTACGGCTGCTCGCACGGCATCAAATTGATACCGCCGAGCAGCTTGCTTTATATAAAAAGGAACAGGAGGTGAATATCCGAGAATTGTCCGCCAAACGCCGGGTACTGCAAAATGCGCTGCGCACAAAGGCAGTCCGGGACAGTCCCAAACAGGCCGACGCACATCGGGCGCAGATCCGGGAGTTGTCCGAAAGGCTCAAAGCGCTGCGCCGGGAAGTGCATCTGTGCGACGATATTGCCGAGCGCTCCGGCGTGATGGCGGAGAAACTGAAAGCTGTCCGGGAGGACGCACAAAAACAACGACAAAAGGAGGAACAACAGCATGAACACATCCGGAGACGCAGCTGAACAGGTCGTCCGACTGAGCTTGGAGGGCATGGAGGTTGCGGCAAAAATCACCGGCAGTGCGGCAAAGGAGGTGGCGGCGCTTCTGTACGCAGCACTGAAAAACCGGGACAAGAACAAAATCAAAGGACGCCAGCGACTTACCTCCATGCTGCGCAGCGGCAAGGAGCTGACTATTTTCACCGTCAAAAATAAGGACATGGCCCGCTTTGTGGCTGATGCCAAGCGCTACGGCGTAGTCTACTGCGTTCTGCGGGAGGCAAAGGACAACCCACACGGCGTCAGTGAAATCATGGTACGCGCCGAAGATGCCGCCAAGATCAACCGCATTGTGGAGAACATCAAAATCGCCACGGTATCCGACCCCGAAGTCATCCGTGAAAACGCGGAAACAGGACGGGATAAGAATAAGGATGCCGCCGGGCAGACGGCTCCCGAACAGGAGCGCCCGCAAAAGAGTGAAGACGACCGGCTGCTGGATGAAATGATGGCAGCTCCTGCGCAGAAGCAGGAGGCTGCCCAAGAAAACCCCACGGCGGCTCGGACGGAGAAATCCCGTCCGTCCGAGCCTTCCTCAAAATCCAGAAAGAGATCCGCCGAGGGTACTGCTAAGGAAGATCGTCCATCTGTCCGCGAGGAGCTGAAGGAGATCCGCCGTGAGCAGCAGGAGACGGAGGAGCGCAAGCCGACCGAACACAGCAGACCCGCCAAGAGTACACGACCGCAAAATGAACACCGACAGACTCCGCCGAAAAAGCGGGTCAGAAAAAGTAAGGAGAGATAAGCTATGGCAAACTTCGATGATCTTTTTACCGCCCCCACTGCCACGGAAACGCAGAGCGACCGTCCGCAGCTGACCAAGGAGGAATATGCCGCCAAGAAGAAGGCGGAACGCGACAGCCTGTATGCACTGGCGGATGAAATGGCACAGGAGGTCATGCGGGACGGAGAAGCCTTTCGGGGCTTTTTGGATGTGCAGGCACGATTTGACCGCTATTCGGCCACAAACGCGCTGCTGATCTATGCACAGAACGATGAGGCCACCCGCCTGCGGGACTTTGATGGCTGGAAAGAACGCGGCATCTATGTCCGCAAAAACGAAACAGGCATTTCCATTCTGGAAGCCGGGGACAGCTATGTGACCGAGGATGGCCGCACCGGCTACTACTATAATGTGAAAAAGGTCTTTGACATCAGCCAAACGGATGCCAAACGCCAGCGGCAGCCGCAGGTGCATTATGATGACCGCCTGCTGCTTTCTGCACTGATCGCCAAGCGCCCGGTGCCCATTGAAATGGCCGACAGCGTGCAAAACGGTGCAGTGTATGACTATGAGCGCAAAACCATCTTCGTCCAGCGCGGTATGGACGGGCAAGACCTGTTTCGCAGCGTATCGCTGGCACTGGCTCGTGCCGAGATGGCGCAGCAGGAAAACAGTACCCCGCAGGCTGACGCCTTCAAAAGCTACTGCGTTTCCTATATGCTGTGCCGCAAGTACGGTGTGGACACACAGGGGTATGATTTCAGCCGCTTGCCCGATGAGCTGAAAAATGCGGAGCCGCAGACCATTCGCGGTGAGTTGACCGACATTCGTGACACGCTGCAGACCATGACCGGCAAAATGGCGCGGACGCTGGAGCAAAGCCGCACGGCAGCGCAAAAGGAAACCGGAAAGGAGCGATGAGCCATGGAAAAACAGGATATGCGTGTATTGACCCTTGATCCGTATCAGCACGGCGTCGTGATCAATGCACTCAACAACCTGCGTAACGATTTGATCGAGGACAAACGCCCCACCGATATTGTCGATGAAGTTCTCATTAAAACCGTTGACGCACCGAGCAAATCCAAAAGAGTCAAGCAGAAAGATGAACGGTAAACAAAAATGGCTGTGGTATGCGGCGGGGCTGATCCCTGCGGTGTGGCTGGGGCTGCTGATCGCCCCGGCTGCTTCCGGTGGCCTTCCCGAGATCCTTCGGCAATTTCCATCGGCAATGAATGAGCCGTTTCATATCGAGTGGTGCGAGGACAGCCTGAAAACTGTCCTCGTTTTCATTGCCCTGTATGCCATGGTGATCGGGGTCTATCTTTCCACCCGCCGTCATTACCGGCGCGGCGAGGAACACGGCTCTGCCAAATGGGGCAATGTGGAAACCGTGAACCGAAAGTATCGGGCACGCCCGCCAAAGCCAAACAAGGTGTTCACGCAGCACATCCGTATGGGGCTAAACGGCCGCAAGCACAAGCGCAACCTGAATACCGTTATCATCGGCGGCAGCGGCGCGGGCAAGACCCGTTCGTATGCCAAGCCCTGCCTGTATGAGGCTTGCCTGTCACCGCAGGGTTCGTCCTTTGTCTGCCTTGACCCCAAAGGCGAGCTGCTTCGCGATTCCGGACGGCTGCTGGAGGAAACCGGATATGAGATCCGGGTGCTGGATCTGCTGCACATGGAGAAAAGTCACTGCTATAACCCATTCGTCTATTTGACCGATGACAACGAGGTGCAGATGCTGGTGACGAATCTGTTCAAGGCGACCACACCCAAGGGCAGCCAGACCAATGACCCGTTTTGGGACACGACGGCTGCTATGCTGTTGTCGGCACTGGTCTACTATCTCTACCACGAAGCGCCGCCCGATGAGCAAAACTTTCCGATGGTCATGGAAATGCTGCGCGCCGGTGAGGTGCGGGAGGAGGATGATTCCTACCAGTCGCCGCTGGATGTGTTGTTTGAGCGGCTGGAAATGCGCGACCCGGAGCATATCGCGGTCAAGTATTATAAGGACTATCACTCCGGCAGCGCCAAAACACTGAAAAGCATCCAGATTACACTGGCGGCAAGGCTCGAAAAATTCAATCTCTCGTCTGTGGCGGCGCTGACCGCCACGGACGAACTGAATTTGCAGGATATGGGCGAAAAGCGTGTGGCACTGTTTGCGCTGATCTCGGACAGTGATACAAGCTTCAACTTTTTAGTATCCGTTTTGTATCAGCAGCTCTTTCAGCAGCTTTTTGACAGTGCCGACCATAAGCACGGCGGCAGCCTGCCAGTTCCCGTACACTTTTTAATGGACGAATTTGCGAACATCTCACTGCCGGAGGATTTTGACAAAAAGCTCTCCACCATGCGTTCCCGCAATGTGTTCGTGTCCATCATCCTGCAAAACATTGCGCAGTTAAAGGCGCTGTTTGAAAAGCAGTGGGAGAGTATTTTGGGCAACTGCGACGAGCTGCTGTATCTCGGCGGCAACGAGCAGGGATCCCACAAGTACATCTCGGAACTGCTCGGCAAGGCCACGATTGACACGAACACCTACGGAAGATCGTCCGGGCGAAACGGCAATTACAGCACCAATTATCAGATCACCGGGCGTGAGTTGATGACACCGGATGAGGTGCGGATGCTGGACAACGGCAAGGCGCTGCTGTTCATTCGCGGCGAATTACCGGTCTGCGACGACAAGTTTGACATCATGACCCATCCGCTGGTGTCGCACACCCCGGACGGCGGCGCACCGCCTTATATCCACGGAAGCGCCGAGTACGCCATTGCAGCGATCACCATTCACGACCGGCTTCTGACAACGGATCCCGTGGCAGTGCCGAGCGAAAACGAAACCCAATACGAACTCCTTTCCAACGAGGAATTGGAGGCAATTTATGAGCTGGAGGAAAAGCCCAATGAAGCATCTCAAAAGCACTAAGAAAAGCAAACACACCCGTCCTCTGCCTATGGGGAAAAAGAGCAGGAGGGTTCTGGCGGTCTATGCCGCTGTTGTGTTCACCGTATGTTGTCTGCCCATGACAGCCTTTGCCGCAGGAAATGACCCGTTGGCGGTCATCAACAATCTGTCTGATTTTATCTTCGGCGTGATCCGCGCGGTCGGTCTGATTTTGCTGGGCTGGGGTATTGTACAGATCGGTCTGTCCTTTCAGAGCCACGACCCCAGCCAGCGCAGCAACGGATTTTTGACACTTGCCGGCGGTGTCGTCGTGACCTTTGCTAAGGAGATCCTGACGCTGATCACGAGTTAACGGAGGAAACGGTCATGGAAAAGTGCCAATGCTATATCCATTCGCTGAAGCAGGGTGAAAATCATGTGCTCGGAGAGGCGACGATTTTGAAACGCCTCGGAGACAATGACTATCTGGCAGAGTATAACGGCGTAAAATGCCACGCCATATTCAATCCCTTTGCCGGGCGCTACTTTGTGGATGATGTGTATGGAGTAATCCGCAGCACACCCAACCGGGGCGAGCGATAATCAAAATACGGCAGCGAGGGGCAGGCTTCGTGCCTGCCCCCTTATGCTGTCGGGAAAGGAGGAAGCTATATGAGTGATAACTGGGTCGTACAGAATCTCGAAAACGCACTTGAAACATGGAACGAAAAGCTGGCGGAGATATGGCAGCTGCTCACACAGTCCCCCGAAAACTTCAAGGGCGGCACAATATGGAATGTGATCAAGACCATTAACGGTACTGTGCAGACCATCGGCTTGGCGCTGTTGGTGCTTTTTTTCGTGGTAGGTATCGTTAAGACCTGCGGCTCCTTTGCCGAGGTCAAAAAGCCGGAGGTGGCGATCAAGCTGTTTGTCCGCTTTGCACTGGCGAAAGCGGTCGTCACCTATGGGCTGGAGCTGATGATGGCGCTGTTTTCCATTGTGCAGGGCGTTATTTCCACCATAATGACGGCGGCCGGTATGGGCACAGCACAGCAGACCGTGCTTCCGGCAGAGATCGTGACCGCCATTGAGGACTGTGGCTTTTGGGAAAGTATTCCGCTCTGGGCAGTGACCTTGATCGGCGGATTGTTCATCACAATCCTCTCGTTTATCATGATCCTCTCCGTTTACGGGCGCTTTTTCAAGCTCTATATTTACACAGCTATCGCGCCGGTACCGCTGGCTACCTTTGCCGGTGAACCGAGTCAGCAGGTGGGTAAGAGCTTTCTGAAATCCTACGCCGCCGTTTGCCTGGAGGGCGCGATTATTGTGCTGGCCTGTATCATCTTTTCTCTGTTCGCATCCACTCCGCCCGTGGTCGATCCGAACGCAGCGGCGGTCACACAGGTGTGGTCTTACATTGGCGAGCTGATTTTTAACCTGCTTGTACTGGTGGGAACGGTAAAAATGGCAGACCGCGTAGTACGCGAAATGATGGGTCTTTAATTTGAAGGAGGAAATACAATGATTCAAAATAATGTAATTCGCAGCGATGATCCCCAGGCGGTGGAAAAGCTGCAAGCGAAGCTCGATAAGCTGACTAAGCAGCACGCACGTATGAAGGAGATCAACGCCTACTTCAAGAAACACGCCACGGCGCTGGGTTGTCCCGGCCTTTCGGACGCGGAGGCGACCAAGCTGGACGAGCGTGTGCAAACCGGCTATTCGTGGGAAAAGCAGCCCTATCCGTCTTATATACTCAGCGGCAACACAGCGGAAATGCGCAGACTTAGGCAGCGCATTGAGGAGGTGTCCCGAACACAAAACACGGAATATGTAGGCTGGGATTTTCCGGGCGGTCATGCCGAGGCAGACAAGGAAGATAATCGCCTGAGCCTGTATTTTGACGGAAAGCCCACGGAGGAACAGCGAAGCAAGCTAAAATATAACGGCTTCAAATGGGCACCGTCTGTCGGCGCATGGCAGCGTCAGCTCAATGACAATGCTATTTATGCTGCCTCGCGGCTGGATTTTCTCCGCCCGGAGAGCGGTGAAAGCCCCACGGCGCTCCAACCGAAAGCACCGGCTAAAAGCACACCGGAGAGAGGATAACGACTATGGAAATCAAGATTAACCGCGAGATACGCGAATATAAAGAGAATATGTTTTTCGGGCTGTCGCTGCGGCAGCTCGTTTTTTCTGTGCTGGCCTGCGGTGTTGCCGTCGGTATTTATTTTGGTCTGCGGAATGTGCTGGGTACGGAAACGGTCAGCTGGCTGTGTATCCTTGGTGCGGCTCCCTTTGCTGCCATGGGCTTTGTAAAATACCACGGCATGACGGCGGAAAAATTCGTGATCGCTTGGGTACGCTCGGAATTTCTGATCCCCAGGCGGCTGACCTTCAAGCCGAAGAATTTATACCGCGAAGCCATGCGGGAAGCGCACGCCAAAGCCCAAAAACGACACTGACATTGGAAACTTGGGTGCATTTTGCCCTAAGTTCAAAACGACATCCGACCACACCCGAAGGAGGCAAAAATGCTGAAAACACTGAAAAACATCCGCCGCAGAGATACGGATAAATTTATGATCCCTCACAGCGTGCAGGAGGTGATCCCCATCCGCACGGTCTGGAAAAGCGGTATTTTGCTTGTGGGGCAGAACCGCTATAGCCGCACCTGGCAGTTTTCCGACATCAACTACGCGCTGGCTGGCGAGGAAGATCAGAAATCCATGCTGCTGGGGTACAGCGCCCTGCTGAACCTCTGCGACAGTAACGCCGACACCAAGTTGAGCATCGTCACCCGAAAGCTCAACCGCCGTGATTTTGAGGAATACATCATGATCCCCTATGAAAACGACGGCCGCGACCATTACCGCAAGGAATATAACGATATGCTGCTGGAAAAAGCATCCCACGCCAGCGGTATGATCCGCGACCTGTATATCACGGTGACGATCACACGCAAAAGCTATAAGGAGGCCGAAAGCTATTTCGCCCGCACCGGTTCAGAGTATACGCTGGCGCTCTCCCGCCTCGGCTCGCGCTGCACGGAGCTGGATATGATGGATCGGCTGCGCATTCTGCACGGCTTTTTCCGTCACGGCGAGGAAGCGGACTTTCATTTCGACCCAAAGCTGTCCATGAAGCTGGGTCACAGCTTTAAGGACTACATCTGTCCGGACAGCTTTGAATTTGACCGGGACTGTTTCCGCATGGGCGACCGTTACGGCCGTGTGCTATTCCTCAAGGATTACGCCGCCTATCTGCGGGACGATATTCTCTCGGAGCTGTCCGGTATTGACCGGCCGATGATCCTATCTATTGATGTGGTACCGATCCCCATGGACGAGGCGATCCGCGACGGAGAAAGCCGACTGCTCGGCGTAGAGAGAAACATCGTGGACTTTTTACGCAAGCAGCAGCAAAACAACAATTTCTCCGGCACGATCCCCTACGACATGGAAAAGCAGCGGGCGGAGATGAAGGAATTTCTTGACGACCTCACCTCCCGTGACCAGCGGATGCTTCTGGGCATGGTGACGCTGGTGCATACGGCGGACAGCAAGCAGCAGCTGGACGCTGACACCGACTACATCCTCGCCTCTGCCACACAGCGGATGTGCCAAATGGCCACGCTGCGATTTCAGCAGATGGACGGCCTGAACACAGCACTGCCCATTGGCGTGCGGAAAATTGATATTCTGCGCACCTTCACCTCGGAAGCGCTGGCGGCGCTGATGCCGTTCCGTGTGCAGGAGATCATGGAGCCGGGCGGCATTTATTACGGTGAGAACGCCATCTCCGGCAATCTGCTGCTGTGCAACCGTGCAAATCTGCTCAACCAATCCACCATCATTACCGGCGTACCCGGCAGCGGCAAATCTTTTTCGGCAAAGGAGCTGATCGTCTTTCTGGCGCTGGCCACGAAGGATGATATTTTGATCTGTGATCCCGAGCGCGAGTATTATGCGCTGGGTCAGGCGCTGGGCGGTGAGGTCATCCGCATTGCGGCGGGCAGCCCCGACCATATCAACGCCATGGACATGGTGGAGGGCTACGGCGATGGCGGCAACCCGGTAGTAGATAAATCCGAGTTTATCCTGTCCCTGTTTGAACAGCTTGACCGCGGCGGCATCGGCCCCTTGCAAAAGAGCATCATCGACCGGTGCGTAGACGCCGTGTATGCGGCCTATAAGCGCGGCGGCCCTGTCCCGACGCTTCGTGTTCTCCGGGAAAAGCTGCTGGCACAGCCAGAGGAAGAAGCCCGCGATCTGGCGCTGGCGCTGGAGCTGTTCACCACCGGCAGTCTGGATGCCTTTGCCCATGAAACCAATGTGGACACCCAAAACCGCATCGTTATCTATGACATTATGGATCTGGGGCGTCAGCTCAAAACCATGGGGCTTCTGATTATCACCGACGCCATGCTCAACCGCGTGACGGAAAACTGGCGCAAGGGCAAGCGGACGCACCTGTTCATCGACGAATTTCATGTGGTCTTTCAGAATCCGTACAGCGCGGATTTCTTTGATTCCGCATGGCGTCGCTTCCGTAAACGCGGTGCCTATCCCACCGCCATTACGCAGAATGTGGAGTATCTGCTGGATTCCGTTCAGGCCAGCACCATGCTGTCGAATTCCGAAATGCTGATCCTGCTCAATCAGGCTCCCAGCGACCGGGAGAAGCTGGCGGCACTTTTGAACATTTCCCCGGAGCAGACCGGCTATATCACCAACGCCCCGGCAGGCTGCGGTCTTTTGCGCTACGGCGGCGCACTGGTGCCCTTCAAAAATCAGTTTCCGAAAGATACAGAGCTGTACCGCCTTATGACCACTAAACCGGACGAGAGCATTATTGTGGGAGGTAATACGAAATGAGAGGTGCACAGAAACATCATGGCGGATATTAAAACAAAAGAGTCGGTTCGGGGCACGGTCAAGACCATTGACCGTGCTGCCGTTGTCTCTGAACGCATCAAATCTGCTGCCGTCCGCACCAAGGACACTGCGGATACCTCTGAAAAAAACGCCGCTCCTGCGGAGACTTCTCCGCAGGAGTACGGCGCACAGCAGATCAAAGATACCGTGCGCCGATGCGTGGCAGAAACCGGGGTTCGGCTGCAAAAACGCGGACAGTGCGGGTTCTCCGATGCGAAGCACAATGCCGGTAAAGCACGGGACAACATTCAGAAATGCAAGGATGCGTTCAAGGGAACCCAGCCGAAAAAAGCCACACAGCAAGCGGTTCAGAAAGCCGGAAAGGGTACGCTCAAAACGGCACAGTCTGCCGGAAAGGGCTCCGTAAAGGTCGCACAGAAGGGGGTCAAAACCGCGCAGCAGACCGGGCGGGCAGCAGTAAAAACAGCGCAAACCACGGCTAAGACCGCCAAGGTGACGGCAAAGGCTTCCGCAAAAGCGGCGCAGAAAACCGTACAGGCGGCAAAGGCGGCAGCCAAGGCTACGGTACAGGCCGTTAAGGTTGCCGCAAAAGCCACCGTTGCGGCGGTCAAAGCGATCATTGCCGGAACAAAGGCGCTGATCGCCGCCATTGCCGCAGGCGGCTGGGTCGCGGTAGTCGTCATCCTTGTGCTTTGCGTGGTCGGGCTGATTGCCAGTTCCTGCTTCGGCATCTTCTTCTCCGGCGAGGATAGCGGCACGGGACAGACCATGCGGCAGGTGGTACAGGAGATCAACACCGATTATCAATCGCAGATCGACGATGCAAAAGCAGGCAGCACCTATGACGAACTGGAAATGTCCGGCTCCCGCGCCGTCTGGCCGGAGGTGCTGGCCGTTTATGCGGTGAAAACCACTGCTGACCCCGATGATCCGCAGGAGGTCGCCACGGTGGACGATAGTAAGAAAGTCATCCTCAAGGATATTTTCTGGCAGATGAACGACCTGTCTTCCCGCACGGAGAGCAAGACTGAGGATGTCATCACTGAAACCGACGACGGCCACGGAAACATTGTGGAAACCGTCACGACGGTCACACGCACCTATCTCTATATCACGGTCAGCCACAAGAGTGCCGAGGAAATGGCAGACCGTTTCAGCTTCAACGCCGACCAGCGGCAGCAGCTTTCCGAACTGCTTGCCGAAGAAAACCGCAAATTGTGGTCATCCGTTCTCTACGGCATCTATTCCGGGGACGATGCCATCGTCACGGTGGCGCTGTCGCAGGTCGGAAATATAGGCGGCGGACCATACTGGTCTTGGTACGGATTCGGCAGCCGTGTGGAGTGGTGCGCCTGCTTTGTCAGCTGGTGTGCCGACCAGTGCGGTTATATCGACACCGGTGTCTGCCCGAAATTTTCCGGTTGCGGAAACGGCGTGCAGTGGTTTCAGGAGCGTGGGCAATGGCTGGACGGCTCCGCCAAGCCTGTTCCCGGCATGGTTATCTTCTTCGACTGGGACAACAAGGGCGGCTCCGGCCCCCAGGATGGGGAGGCTGACCATGTGGGCATCGTCCAGAAGGTGGAGGACGGAATCATCTACACCGTAGAGGGCAATTCCGGAAACCTCTGCCGGGTGAACCGCTATCGCATAGGACATTACGAGATTCTGGGGTATGGTGTTCTGTGCCCGTAACAAAGAAAATGGTGTCACCCCATCGGGTGGCACCATTTTTCTGAAAAGCAACGCAACAAACGAATTGACGATAATGTGCTAAATAGTATAATGAATTTGTAGTAAACTCACGGAAAAGGAAAGCGTCTGTAGATTTCGTAAATTTACCCCATTTGCGATAGCGCTGCCAAAAGCTGTTGATATTGGAGCGTTTCCGGAAAAACTGACGGAGACGGTGACGGCGCAAATTCTGCGGCCAGCGCCGGAGCAAGGAAGCAAATGCTTTGGATCACCCGCATTTTGTGCTCCAGGGACGAATGGACATAGACTTGAAGTGTGGTGCGGACATCCGCATGACCCAGCATCTCGCTCAGGCTCTTTACATCTATCCCACGCTCCACACAGCGGGAGGCGTATGTGTGCCGCAGCGTGTGAAAATTTCGGTACGGGATACCCGCTGCTTTCAGCAAAGCCCGGTACTGATATTGCATTGTCCGTGGCTCCATCGGCACATTTTTCCCAGTCAAGAGATAGTTTTCGCCGTTGGGATGGGACTGGACCAGCTTTTGCAGAAGGGCGGCCATGTCCCCCGGCAGCGGGATAGTACGCCGGGCGATGTCACTTTTGGGCGGCAGCACCATCAGACTGGTGCGGTCCCCACTGCGGATGCGCTGTACGGTTTTGCGGACATGGACTACCCCATTCCGCAGGTCAATATCCTTATATTGCAGGGCGCACAGCTCCCCAAGACGCAAGCCGGTGTTCAGTGTCAGCAAAATGCCGATACCGGTTGTCGTCGGTTCGTCCATGATCATCTGTGCCAACCGCTGGATCTCGTCCGGATAGAAGATGTCGATCTGCTTTCGTCGATACGCTGGCAGCTCCACAGTCATCCCCGGACTGGGGCAGTCCAGCTTTTTGGCGCTGTATCTCAGGATGGACTTCAATAACACCCCCACGTCTCTGGCGCTCTTCCCGGAAAGACCGTTTTTCTGTAACCAACGAAGAAATTCGGAAATTTGGTTCGCCGTCAGTTGGCTGAGAAGAACGGCCCCAAAAACGGGCAGAATATAGTGTTTCAGTACATAGGTGTACCGGGCAAGGGTGGACCGTTTCAAGTCATCCTGCTTGTCCGCAAGAAACCGCTCCGCAGCCTGATTCAGTGTGAGCGAGGAAGCTGCTACCGGCGCTTCTCGACAGGCGTCCAAACATTTCTGCCGTTTCGCACGGCACTCCCGATAGCTTCCGGCATAAACATAGCCGTACTCGGCCCGGCCGGAGGGCGACCGTCCCCGGATATACCGCCCCTCCCACCGGCCATCTTTTCGCTTGTAAATGTTCTCTCCACGCTTCGGCATATAGGCTCCTCCTTGACGATGTATTTGACGGCGTATTTTACTTGCATTTCCCGTTTTGACCGATACAGTTGGCACAAATGCGCTGAAACCGAGTATAACTATCATGCGTATTTGTAATTTGCATGAGATTTTGCTAAATTCCGGCAATACGGTCATTGACTTTTGCGGTGAGTGCCGATATAATATGGACGGTTAGATAGATTTAGGTATCGCAAATGGGGTAAATTTACGAAACTCCATTTCCGGAATTCCTATTCTATCATTCCCCATCAAGCCTAAGTTGATTCTCGAAAATAAAATAATTGAATCCGATGATGCGACACGGCGGTCATCCGAGCCGGAAACGGCCAGGTGATTGCCTAAAAGGAAAGGGGTGTAATGCCCCATGCGGTCGGCACTGTAAGCGCAAGGATATGATCGAGGCGGGAAACCGCTGGGGCGAAAGCCCGTCATTGCGAGAAATCGTGAGAAGGTAGATCATGGACGCAGAGGAAAATCCTCGTGGCGCAAGTCAGTAGAATTGTGTAGTTTAGGATTCCGGGCAGCGGGCGCTCTCTCCGTGGTGCTATATGGCAGGAGTGTACGCTGATGACCCATTATGGGTTTATCGGCGTATTATTTTTACCATTTACGAACACGGAGGAGGTGTGCCCCTATGGGGAAGGTCGCAGGCGCTCAGAATTTTGACGGCAGGAACTGGCACGAACAGCATATCGCAAAGCGGACACGGGCGGCTCTGGACGAGCAGGACCGGGCCTTTGCGGAGCGTCATGCCGGGGATCCGCTGGCGGAATTGGCCTGTTATCTGCGGCGCTGCGCCGAACATTGGGGACGGTCCCCTGCCCCATGTGAGATCGTCGGCGGAAGCTATATTGCAGAACGCTTTGGCAGTTGGTCGGACGCTCTGCGGGCGGCGCACCTGAATCCTGCGTACAGCCTGTCTCTTATACACATCTGACGCTGCCGACGAACTCTAGGGTGTAGATCT
>ENA-OYWZ01000298-OYWZ01000298.1-human-gut-metagenome-genome-assembly--contig:-NODE-298-length-33296-cov-13.436359_pt1 | contig 33296 bp, 26 predicted proteins | sample MGYA00244841_ERZ653414 | MGnify/ENA primary metagenome ERZ653414 (study PRJEB26926, sample SAMN06164894) | human gut metagenome | biome: ENVO:00009003; feature: ENVO:2100002; material: ENVO:00002003... | reverse complement strand
AGCGCCACCTTGCCAAGGTGGAGGTAGCGAGTTCGAGCCTCGTCGGCCGCTCCAACAGGAGTGGAAATTCACTCCTAAATATGGTGACGTGGCCAAGTGGTAAGGCAAGGGTCTGCAAAACCCTCATCCACCAGTTCAAATCTGGTCGTCACCTCCAAAAAAATCCCGGGAACTTCGGTTCCCGGGATTTTTTGTTTTTGCGCTGTTCCCTATCAGCCTCCTCGCCCTCTCCGTCACCTACGGTGACAGACTCCCCCTTTTGTCACCTGCGGTGACATCTTCCCCCGGAGCGGGGGAAGTCTTTCCTCAAAGGGAGAGCCTCTGGCGAAACCGGTCACTTTGCAGTTAAGCCGAAAAGTCTGCCGCAGTGCCGCACTTTCGCAGAAAGCGGCACTGCAAATGCCGTCTACCTTTACGCCCCCTCCAGTGAAAATGCAATGCCGGAGCTTCCGCGGACGCTCCGGCATTGCTCTCTTAAAAATTATTCTTCCGCTGAATACGGCCGGAGCAAGGCGTAGGCCATTCCAGATCGTCCCCCTCAGAACTTCAGCCGCATCTGGTACCACACCACGCCCCCGTGGGTGGAGCCGGAAACGCCCTCGTTCACAAAGCCGAACTTTGCATAGTAGTGCACCAGGGCCTCCTTGCAGGTCAGTACCAGCCCCTTCCGGCCTTGGGCCCGGGCGTCGGCAATGGCCTGCTGCAGCAGCTGCCCGGCGTACCCCTGTCTGCGGCAGGCCGGGATGGTGTTTACCCCAAAGATCATCTGCCAGGCACCATTCTCCCGGTGGAGGGAGGCGTCGGCGTACATCTCATCGGTCAGGTCCGGCCAGTCGGTGCAAAAGCCGTCCACAAAGGCCAGCAGCCTTTCCCCCTCCCACAGCAGCCAAAAATGATCGCCGTACTGCTGCAGCCGCTCGGCAAACTCCTCTGCCGTAGCCGCCTCTGCCGCCGGGAAGCAGGCCGCCTCCACCGCTGCAATGGCCTCCAAGTCCTTTAAGGTCCCCTTACGGATCTCCATAAATATTCTCCCCTCTTTTTCTTCCGAGTGTACCACAGTTCCTGCCCAAAGGCAAAGGTCCTGCCGGTTTTTCCTTTTTGGGCCATTTGCATCCGCTGCCGCTCCGTGTTACAATGGCTATATTGCATCCAGGAAAGGAGCTGACACGCCATGCCCGCCGAAAACCATACCACCCTCACCCCGGATACGCCGGTGCGCTACCTGAAGGGCGTTGGCCCCAAGACCGCTGAGCGGTTCGAGAAGCTGGGCATCGTGACGCTGGCCGACCTGCTGTGCCACTACCCGCGCAGATATATCGACTTCACCAAACCCTATTCCATCGCCGAAGCGCCCACCGATGTGGAGTGCGTCGTCAGGGCCGAGGTGTTCGCCAAACCCGGCGGGCGTATCCTGCCGGGCGGGCGGCGGATGGAGCGCATCACTGCCGGGGACGATGTGTCCAGTCTGGAGATCACATGGTTCAATAATCCCTATGCCGCCCAGAAGCTGCAGCTGGGACAGGAATATTATTTTCAGGGCATCGTTACCGGCGGGATGCTGCGCCGCCAGATGGTCAACCCGCAGGTGCGCACCGCCGAGCAGATCAAGGCTTCTCCCTTTGAAGCGGTCTACCCCCAGACCGAGGGCCTGACCAGCAATGCCATCGCCAAGTGCGTGCGGCAGCTGCTGCCCCATGCAGAGCTTCTGCCCGACCCTCTTCCGCCGGAAATGCTGGCAAAATACCGTCTGCTCTCCAAGGCAGATGCTGTGCGGGCCATCCACTGCCCTGCCACCGAAGAGCAGGCCTATGCAGCCCGGCGGCGGCTGATCTATGAAGAACTTCTGGTTTTGCAGCTGGGCATTGGCCGGATGAAAAACCGGGGTGCCGCTGCCACCGGTGCGCCCATGCAGCTTGCCGACCCGTCCCCGTTCTGGGCCAGCCTGCCCTTTTCCCCCACCGGAGCCCAGCGCCGGGCCGTGAGCGAGATTCTGGCCGACATGGCGGGCGAGACTTCCATGAACCGCCTTTTGCAGGGCGATGTGGGCAGCGGCAAAACGCTGGTGGCGGCTGCCGCCATCTGGGCCTGCATCCGAGCGGGGTATCAGGCCGCGCTGCTGGCCCCGACAGAAATTCTGGCCACCCAGCACGCCGAAGGCCTGAACCGGATGCTTGCCCCCTTCGGGATGCGGGTGGCTCTACTGACCGGCGGCATGAAGGCCGCTGCACGCCGCACCACCCTTGCCGCCATCCGGAACGACGAAGCCGACCTTGTGGTGGGCACTCACGCCATCCTCAGCGAAGGCGTAGAGTTTGCCCGGCTTGGTCTTGCCGTGATCGACGAGCAGCACCGCTTTGGGGTACGGCAGCGCGGAATGCTGGCCGAAAAGGCCGCGAATCCGCACCTGCTGGTGATGAGTGCAACGCCCATTCCCCGCACGCTGGGCCTGCTCATCTACGGCGATTTGGACATCTCCATTCTGGACGAGCTGCCGCCGGGCCGCACCCCGGTCAAAACCCGCTGCATCACCGGCAAAAAGCGGCGCGACCTCTACCATTTTCTCGATCAGGAGATTGGTAGAGGGCGGCAGGTGTATCTGGTCTGCCCCGCCATCGAGGACACACCGGATGGCGGGCTGAACGCCGTTAAGAGCTACTACGAGGACATTGCCAAAGCCCTGCTGCCGGAGCGCCGGGTAGGCCTGATGCACGGCAAGCTCAAACCCAAGGAGAAAGCTGCCGTGATGGAGGACTTCAAAGCCGGACGGCTGGACGCACTGGTGTCCACCACCGTCATTGAGGTGGGTGTGGATGTGCCCAATGCCAGCGTAATGGTGATCGAAAACGCAGAGCGCTACGGTCTGAGCGCCCTGCACCAGCTGCGCGGCCGCGTGGGACGCGGTGCAGCGGAGAGCTGGTGCTTTCTTGTCAGCGACAACCAAAGCGAAAACGTACAAAAGCGGCTGAAATTTTTGTGCAGCACCACGGACGGCTTTGCGGTGGCGCAGTACGATCTGGAGACCCGCGGCCCCGGCGACTTTTTCGGCAGCCGCCAGCACGGCCTGCCCACCCTGCAGATCGCCGACCTGATGAACGACACCCGCACCCTGCACGCTGCGCAGGCGGAAGCCGTTGCCATGCTGGCCGACGACCCGCTGCTGGAAGCGCCGGAGCACGCACTGCTGGAACAGCAGGTGCAGCAGATGTTCGAGAAAGCCGGAGCCATGAACTGATCCGGAGGTTTTTTGCGCACAAGCAACAGCAAATGCAAAAGCCGCTGCACGGCTGGTGCAGCGGCCCCTGTTATCGAACGGAACGCTTTGCGTGCCGTTCGCCCATGCTTATCACATCGCAGAACACGCAGCGGCTTTTGGTGGAAAGCTGGGTATCCTTATGGTAGCAGCCAAAAAACCACTTGTCGTAGGTCAGCTTCAACAAAATTTTATCCAGAAAGCTGTGCAGCTGGTTGGTCTCGCCGCTGGCAAGGGCGGTAAAATCCAAAAATCTGCTTGGCGCATCGTGGGTCAGCACATAATCCACTTTGTAATCGCAGGCTGCAAGGTTCTCCTCACAAAAGGCGTATTCCTCCTCCGAAGGCATTTCTTCCCTCCACCAGTTCACGCCGGGTTCCCGATCCTCCACATCCTGGCTTTCCGCACCGCCAAAGCACAGGTATTTTTTATTCTCCAATTCCAGCACGCTGCCGCGGCACACATGGTACACATTGCCGCCCAGTGCCTGCACCTTGCCGCCAAAGCGTTCCTCGGTGGGATACTGCTTTAAAAGGTCGTAGTTTTCGTGGCTGCCGTCCAGAAACAGCAGGGTATACGGGCGCTTGCGCAGCCAATCCAGCTTTTTCTGTTCCTCCTTGCTGCCGTCCCACACAAAGCCAAAGTCGCCCAGTACCACCACGGTATCCCGTTTGCCCAGCCAGCGCAGCTTGCCGTGCTTGAAGCGGTCGATGTCGCCGTGGGTGTCCCCTGTCAGATATACCATTTCTGTCCTCCCTGACCGGATGTGAAATCGGCACAATAAGCCTTGTCACACCCCGCCAAACCTGTTATTATAAAGAATACAGCCTTCCGCTGTGATCTCGTTCTTACCCGGCGCACGGCGCTTGTGCCGTGCTGCCTGTTGTTTTATATTATCGCTTTTTAAAGGAATTGTCCACATGAAACGTATTTTTGCGCTGGTTTTGTCGTTCGCTGTCCTGTTCAGCTGCCTTGTGCTGCCCGCCGGGGCTATGTTCGACCCCACCCCGGTCTATCAGGTGCAGGCACAGAGTGCCTATATCGTCAACACTGATACCAATATCATTGTCTATGATAAGGACAGCACAAAGCAGGTATCCGCCGGTGGTCTGACAAAGTACATGACCATTGCCCTGCTGCTGACCAACTATGCCGACCATCTGGACGACACCTTCCAGATGCCCTTTGCCATCTCGGATTACGTTTATAACACCAACAACGCCGATATGCGCTCCAACGAGACCTTTACCTACCGCGAAGCCATGTACGCCATGCTGACCCGCAACGCCAACGAAGCCGCCATGGGCCTTGCTTATGCCCTTTCCGGCGGCGACCTCGCGGGCTGGGTGAGCCAGATGAACACCCTGTCCCAGCGCATCGGCACCACCGGCAGCACCTGGACGGATGCCTGCGGCATTGACAGCGGCAACGTGACCTGTGCCGTGGATATGTACCTGATCCTGCGCTATCTGATGAGCTTTGATGCCTTTGTGGAGGTTTCCGGTGCGCCCAGCTTTACCATGCCCGCCAAAGAAAAACACCGTTCTTCGTCTGTTCTGGTCAGCCAGAATGCCGCGCTGAGCAAATCCAGCGGCGGCAAATACTACCGCAGCGCCATGCAGGGCGGCATGTGCGATGTGACCGCATTCAAAAGCGACAGTGGCAATCAGAGCTATGTTTCATGGGCCAATAAGGATGGTGCCACCTATATTTTCTGCGTGATGCAAAGCCCGGACACCTGCGACGATTTCGGCTACGCCAACCGTCGCCCGGCCCTGTGCGAGACCGTGAAGCTGATGGACTGGGTGTTCGACAGCTTTTCCATTCAGGCCGCACTGGACACCGACCTTACGCTGGCCGAGATCCCGGTGAAGTATTCCTCCGATACCAGCTCCCTGCAGCTGTATCCCGCCGACAGCATGATGACCCTGCTGCCTTCCACCGGCGACGGCAGCGTGACCCAGAAATATTTCCACCTGCCGGATTCCGTGTGTGCCCCTGTCCAGCAGGGCGATGTGGTGGGTACCGTGGAGCTGAAGCTGGCCGGTGAGACCATCGGCGTGGTGGACCTGATCGCCGGGCAGGATGTCAGCCTGAACCCGCTGCTGTTCACGGTGGCCCGGTTCCGGGAGTTTCTGGGCAGTCTGTACCTCAAAGTTGTAATAACATTGAGTATTATTTCCATCATCATCTACTTTGCGTGGGTCCTTTTGAACAACTGGAACCGCCGCAAGCCCACCAGAAAGATCCGCCGCCGCTGAGCTTTGCACCGTTCAGCCGCATTTTGTGGAAAAGTGATGCAAAAAGCCCCGTCAGCCTTTTCAGGATGACGGGGCTTTTGGTTGCGCCAGCAGGAGTCGAACCTACGATGGGGGAGTCAAAGTCCCCTGCCTTACCGCTTGGCGATGGCGCATCGTGCAAGATATTATACCATATTCTTTGTTTTTCCACAAGGGGAAGGTTCCACTTTTCCGCTTTTGCGGCGGCTCTGTGCCGCCTTTTGCAGCCTGCAATTTGTGAAAAACCAATTTTTTCATCATAACAACAGAATACGCCCATTTTGTTGCGCTTTTGTTACACTATATGTGGTAAATATAGGATTGAATAAACCTCCTCTTCCCGGCTTTTTCGTCTACTGCCTCATGGCGGGGACATCGAGGTCTGTTCTGGTGTTTCCGTTCCCGGCAGGCACCACATCCCAATTCGTCAGGAAAGCGAGGAGTCATATGAAAAAGATCTTGAAAATACTGGTCCTCGGTCTGCTCAGCGCTGCACTGCTCTGCTGTGCACTGCCCTCTGCCTTTGCCGCAGAAGACAAGGATTCGCAGGTCTACACCATTGGTTTGGATGCCATGGGCGGCAGCAGCTCCGCTGTGGCAGTCACCACCAATCTGAGCGGCAAACTCAGTGCCCTGCCCGCGCAGCCTGCGCTGGAAGGCTACACCTTTGACGGCTGGTATACCGAGCCGGTGGGCGGCACAAAAATCAGCACCTCTACGGTGTTTACCGGTGATACCACTGTGTACGCACACTGGACCGTGAAAAATGCCACCACTTCCACCAGCACATCCACGCCCGCTCAGCCGGAACAGACCGCGCAGGAATACGATGACGGCCCTATTTTGAGCGTTCTGACGGTAGCCGGTGCTCTGATCACCACGCTGGCCGTGGCTGCCTTTATTTAAGTCTTTCCACACACTGTGTCAATTTTATCAATAGAAAGGAAAATCTCCATGTCTACTATGAAACTGCCCGCAAACTATGCCTCCATCAGCGAAGAGGAAATGGTCTATCTGGACGGTGGTGCCCGCGACGCTTACAACAGCTTCCTGAATGTCGGTAAGGTGTTCAACGCCATTGCCCGCATCTTCTCCGGTGCAAGCTCCATCATCAACAATGTCAACGTGATCTACCAGTCCTTCCTGACTCTGGGCGATCTGCTGAAGAGCTTCTGATCCGGCTTCTATTTTCATCTGTTTTTCAAGAACTGTCTCCGTTGTGGGGACAGTTCTTTTTGTTTTTAACGCATTTTAATCGTTTACATCAAAAGAAACAATTTTTCTTTGGCTTTGGCAAAAAAATGCACGGAAAAGGCATTCTTGTTACGCTTTTGTTACGCATACTGTGCTAACATATAAGGTGGAAGGTCATTCATCAAACTGGCGCTTTCACGCCGAAAACTGATATATCAAATGTGGTTTTGTGGTGCGAAAATTTTCGTATTTGTCGAAAGTTTTCGTTCGCCCAATCCGACCACTTTTTGCGGGAGAAATCGATCATTATGCCAGACCGTGAACTGCGGCACATGCGCCGCACCGAATTAGTCGAGATCATTCTGGCGCTCAAGCAGAGCGAGGACCGGCTCCGGGCAGAAAACGCTGCCCTGTCTGCCCAGCTGCAGGAACGGCAGATCCATATTGAAAACGCAGGTTCCATTGCGCAGGCTGCACTGGAGCTGAACAAGGTGTTTGAAGCGGCGCAGGCTGCGGCTGATGAATACGTTGCATCGGTGCTCGCAGCAAACAAAAACACCGATGCCGCTGCCAGCGCTCTGCGCGCTCAGGCGGAAGCCGAAGCCCAGCAGATCCTTGCACAGGCACAGACCGAGGCTGCGAACCTGAAGGCCCGTACCCAGCAGCAGTGCGACGCGGAAACGGAAGCCGCCGCACGCAAGCGCGCCCAGACCGAAGCGGACTGCAAGGCAATGCTTGCCCGGACGCAGCAGGAGATCCAGCAGCGCCGGGCCGCTTTTGACCGCCGGGCCAGCGAACTGCTGGACGGCTATCACAGCACGGAATTCCTGCCGGAGGAGCGTGCCAAATGAAAGAGCAAAAGATCAGGTTCACGCCCATTCCATCCACAGCAGAGGTGGAAGCAGAGCGCGAACGTCTGGCCTACCGCAGCCGTTATATGCGGGTGCTGCGCAGCACGGTCTACACGCTGCTGGTGGTCGCGGCCGTTGCCGTGCTGCTGGCCACCCTGTTTCTGCCGGTGCTGCAGGTCTCCGGCGACAGCATGAACCCCACTCTGCAGGATCGGGACATCATTCTGCTGGTCAAGGACAGCGACATGAAGACCGGCGACCTTTGCGGATTTTACTGGCAGAACAAGCTTCTGCTCAAGCGCATCATCGGCCTGCCCGGTGATGTGATCGAACTGGACGAGGACGGTGTGGTCACTGTGAACGGCCAGACGCTGGATGAGCCCTATGTAGATGAACTGGCTCTGGGCGAATGCGACATCAAATTTCCCTATCAGGTGCCGGAAAACCGGTATTTCGTACTGGGTGACCATCGGGCCACCTCCATTGACAGCCGCAGCAGTGTGATCGGCTGTGTGGAAAAAAGTCAGATCGTGGGCAAGGTTTTTTTGCGGGTATGGCCCTTGTCCAGCTTCTCGTTGATCCACTAAGGAGGTTTAGGAATCATGCGGGATATCGTGAAAGAATATCAGAAAAAGTTCCGTCGGAACCACCAGCGCGCCAGACGCTATACTGCGCTGCTGCTGGCGCTGGCGCTTACCACCAGCCTGTTCGTGAACTGGCAGCTGCACGGCGTGGGCATTGCCAAAACGGCCGAATATCTGTGCGGCGAGTTGGAGCACGAGCACACCGCTGCCTGCTATGAAAAGCAGCTGGTGTGCGGCTATGAGGAAGGCGAACCGGAGGACTGGAACGCCACCATGACGGACGACGGCATGTCTTTTGATGATACATTCGACATGGATGATGATGCGTTCGGCGTGGATGCGGATGATCCCGGCATTGCAGTCCATTCCGCAGAGCCGGAGTACATCTTTGTGCCCCATGAGCACACCGACGACTGCTACCAGGAAGTGCAGGAGCTGACCTGCCTGGAAGAAGAGCACACCCACGACGACAGCTGTTTTGATGAGGATGGTGTCACCTTCATCTGCGATAAATTCGAGCACACCCACGACGACAGCTGCTACACCACCACCTATGAGCTGGTGTGCGGTCTGGAAGAGGGCGAGCTTGTAGAAGAAGTGAACCCCGATTATGACCCGGTGGCCCTGTTTGAGGAGCCAGTGGCCGCAAAGCCCGTGGTGGTCGATCCTGTGACCGAGACCCCGGTGCACCACCACACTGATGCCTGCTACGAGGAAGTGCTGGTCTGCGGCCTGCCGGAGCATCACCACACGGTGAACTGCCTGTCCGACCCGCTGGACGGCACGCAGGACGAGGACGAATGGCTGGCACAGACCGGCACCACGCTGAGCGGCAACTGGGCCGACGACCTGCTGGCCGTAGCCGAGAGCCAGCTGGGCTATGAGCAGAGCGAGCGCAACTTCCAGCTGGACGATGCCGACGGCGAGACCGTGCGCCACTACACCCGCTACGGCAACGACTACGGCAACGACTACGGCCCATGGGACGTGATGTTCCTTTCCTACTGCCTGAAATATGCCGATATCCCCCAGAGCGCTATCCCGCAGGTTTCCAGCGTGCTGTCTTTGCACAGCCAGCTGCGCAGCGCGCTGTACAACGAAGAGACCGGCAGCGGCTATGCCATGGATTTTGACGGTGATCTGCCGTCTGATGCCGCAATGCCCGGTGATATCGTCATTTACAATGGCACCGTGACCAAGGCTGTGGCCGCGGAAAGCCAGCCGTTGCAGGTGCAGGATGATTCTGCCGATGCCGACATTGCCCTGCTCTCCATGGATGCTGCGGCCACCACCGACACCGCGCCCCACATTGAGGAATACACCGTGGATGCCAGCACCGTTGGCATCGTGAGCGATGTGGACGAAGATTTCGGCACCCTGACCGTGATCTCCGGCGATGTGGATGGCAAGGTGGCTAAAGTCACGCTGAATGCTTCGCAGGTGACAACGCTGGTGTCTGTGGCAAATGCGCAGCAGGCCGATTACGGCGTGGCTACGCCGGATTACAAAGTTGAAGATGACGATGGCACCGTCACCGGTCTGGACGGCCGCACATACGTGGACGAAGTACACCTGCAGGTCAAGAAGGGTACCGATTATGTTGACTCCAATGAGTTCAACCTGACCGATACCGTCCATGGCAAGCTCACCTTTAAAAGCATTCCTGTTGACGATATCCGGAGTTCCAACAACTGCGTCTATGTTGCTCTGCCCGAGGAGTTCAAGGCCCCGGAGAACTGGACAGGTAAGTTGTACGATGCTGATGATTCCTCCGAATCCGGCACTTACTCCTTTGTGAAAGACAGCAGCGGCAATTATATGCTGGTGCTGAATTACAACAACGACTATCTCACCAAGCACGCAGGCTATAACTCAACCGTGGACAGCAAGGTTGAGTTCGACTTTAACTGGAACGAGAACAATGTAACAAAAGATGGCGAAAATACCATCGACCTTGGCAATCATAAGATCATTGTTACCATCAAGGATAGCACCACACCCACCCCTTCTAAGAAACAGTTTGAGCTGAGCAAGAACGCCAGCAAGCTCACTTATGAAGACAAGGATGCTTACATTACCTACACCGTAAAGCTCACTGTCAACGAGGACACCGAAGGCCCGCTAGTGCTGGAAGATGTTCTGGCAAACCCCAACAACGCCAGCTTCCAGTACGACGGTGTTCCGACCATCACGGGCAGTGCTACCGCCCCCTCCATCGAATGGAAGGACGGCAGCACCGGCAACTCCAAGACCTTTACCATCGGTCAAAAAGACACGATGATCGCCAAGGGCACCTATACTATTACTTATAAGGTAAAGTGTGCAAATTTCGGCAGCCAGACCTTCACCGACAGTGATGCTGTCAAGAACACCGTCTCGCTCAAGGATCACGATGATACTTCTTCCAAGAGCACCTCTACCAAGCTCAAGACCAACCTGATCAGCAAGGACGGCAGTGCTTCCAGCAATTCCAAGATCAAGTGGACGGTGAACATCAACGATGGCGATTCCCGCCTGAACCTGAAAGATGAAACCTTTACCGACCAGATCCCGGACGGCCTGACGCTGGATCAGAGTACGCTCACCATCAAAAGAACCGGCCCGGACGGCAATGATGTTACCGTTGTTAGCAAAGGCAAGATCAAAGACGGCAGCTTGGGCGAAACGCTGACTGTAGACGAAACCGGCAAGATCACCTGCAAGCTGGCCGACGGTTTCTATCAGTATAAGATCACCTATACCACCACAGTGGATCACCCCGAAAATCTGCCTCTGGACGGCACCACCTACACCAACACCGGTACGACGGATGGCGACAGCGGTTTCGACGAAGCCAAGAAAGATGTTACCGTTAAGCCCAGTCGGCTTAAAAAAGAGGCTGTCGGTGCGCCTGCTATCGACAGCACCACGAACAAGGCTGTCCTGAGCTGGGTAAGCATCATTGATCTGGCCGATCTGAACGGCTACAAGTTCTTCGATTTCTCGGATAACATTTACCGTCCCTCTGCGCCGGGCAACACCACCCAGCACAACTACAAGGCACAAACCATTATTATGAACAGCATTGTTGTGCGGGACGGCGATAACACTGACATCACTGAACAGCTGCGAGCTGCCAATGCGATCCAAGCATACGAGCGCGGCACAGCGGATGCCGACGGCGTAGACTACGGCCTGTTCCAGATCGATTTTGGTCAGCTTAACATCAAAGGCCCTGTCACCATTCAGTACGACACGGAAGTGGATATGAGCACCTTCCCGGCAAATGACAAACGCGATATCATCAACTACTGCTTTATTCAGGACCGTGACGGCAAAAATTCCGACAATGAGGATGCCAAGCAGACCATCAGCACCAAGGACAACACCGAGCACTACCTGAAAAAGTGGGTCAATGATTCCTACAGCGGCGGCTCCGAGGAAGATTTGAAGATCGGTGAAAAGATCTCCTGGGCGGTGCAGCTGAACAGCGATGGCAACATGCCCAATAATCTCACCGGCCCCATCGTGATCACCGATACCCTGCCCTACGGTATGCTTCTGGATGAATCCAGCATTGAGATCGACTTCAACTATCTGAACCATGACGGCGTATCCCCTGCAAAGAATGAGGATTACTTCATCCAGATCGGTACGAACGGCGAGGGCCGCACAACCATTACCGTCACACTCAACGAGCGTGCCTATCAGCTCGATTCTGGTGCTACCCAGAAGCCCATCACACTGAAATACAAGACCATGCTGGACCCGAGCAAGCTGGACGAGCTGTTTGATATGAATGAGAATAAGCCCACCCACACCTTTAAGAACGACGCGTCCCTCACCTTTAAGGGCGGCAGTGATTCGGTCTCTGCCGAGACGACCATCACCCTGAAGGTTCTGGGTAAGGAAGGCAGCTATAACGATGTGACCGGCCAGCTTTCCTACACGGTCAAGGTAAACCCCACCGGCATAGACCTTTCCGGCGGCGACGGTACCAATGGTGCCGATACCCTGCTGCTGTACGATAAGCTGAGTACCTATAAACTCAATGAACGTGTCACCCTGCAGAGCATTTCGATGTTTGCCGCAGAGCTGCAGGACGGCGACCTTGTGGCCACCGCTCCTCTGGGCGACCTTGTTCTTGTGGACAAAAATTGCAGTAAAAGTAATGCTAAAAACCTTCTCCTGAACGAGTACGGCATAAGGGTGGACGATAGCAAAGACATCCTCGTCTGGGCAAGGATCCCGAACAAACAGCCGTTGATCTTTATTTTCAATTATCAGGTCAACATCGATAACCTTGTTTCCGGCGATTATCCGTTGGCGAACAATGTGAATATCAACGGAAAGTGGGAGTATACAGAAAAGACCACCAATGGCAACCACACCAGCTCCGGTTCCACCAACATCAACCTGACCAATGATCGTTTGGACATCATCAAGTATTCCGGCACCATAAATAACCGCGTTGCGGGGGCAAAGTTCACGCTGGATTACTACGATAATGGCACCTGGACTCCTTTCAATGTGGATGGTGTTTCCGATTTCGTCACCGACAGCAACGGCAAGTGCTCCATCAACGGACTGGAACGCGGCGTTGTGTACCGCATCCATGAAAAGGAAGCGCCGCCGGAGTACGTTCAGCCCGCAGAGAACGATTACCATTACTTCTGCATCCGCAGGCTGAATGTGGACTGGGTGCTGCCCACGGTGAACGGCGTGGATGCCAATCAGATCGATGTGCGCACCCCTGTTTCGGACAGTAAACAGATCTTCTCTTACTACTGCAACAACACCCCCAAACCCCACTACGTCAAGCCCGGAAGCCTGAAGGTGACCAAGGTCTGGCAGGACTCCAACGGCGATGAGATCACCGATAAGTCCATTCTGACTGTGCTGAAGCCGGTCAATGTAAAGCTGGTGCAGCACAAAAAGAACGCGACGGTCACGATCAAAGGCACCCATCACCAGTCCTCCAAGACCTTCAGCGTACCGTATGGTTCCAGCCTGACCATAGAAGCACCTAATACCAGCTATTCCTTCACCTTCACCCGCTCGGACAATGGGCAGTACGAAAGCAAATCTGAACCGGACACAACGACCGGGAGCTATCACTATTACTACACCTTCCCCGCCATCAACGATGATATCGAGATCACCTATACCGACTGGTTTGATGCCGAAGCCTATCAGCTGGTGAACGTTGATGACACAGCGGCTACCGACAAGGTAGTGAATACGGCCATTGATCCGGTGGCCCAGTTGAGCTATGATAACAACTGGACCTATACCTGGAGCGACCTGCCCACCAGCGAGGACGGCAGCATCTGGTACACGCTGGAAGAGGTTTCCGCTACCGATGGCTACACCACCTCTTATGTGATCGGCAGCGGCGAGGCCTCGGAGAGCTGCCCGCAGATCACGCTTACCCCGTCGGAGGGTGTCAATGCGCAGGTGGTCAACCGCTCTACGCAGTCCGGCGGCTACGTTCTCCCCTCTACCGGCGGGGCCGGTACCAAACTGTATACAGCAGGCGGCGGTGCGCTGATGCTTGCCGCTCTGGTGTGCGGGGTTTGCAGAAAGCGCAGACGCGAAAGGAGGGCACGTTAAAAAGCCTGCATCCTTCCTGACACGGCGGCAAAATTGATTCTGCGCCGGAAGCAGACCCTGAAAATAGGAATCAGAAAAACTTGAAAGGAGACTTTCGCAAATCATGATGAAGAAAGTAATCAAAAAGCTGCTGGCCGCACTGCTGGCAGTTGCCATGGTGTGCGCCATGGCGATCCCGGCGTTTGCAGAAAACAGTGAGGGGGACGTCGACTCACATCACACTTACAGCGCTTTCCAGATCTTCAAGGGTGATGTTGAGGGTAATAATATTAAAGACTTTAAGATTTCCAACGTTGATTGGGGCAGCAACATCATCAATAATTCTGATGATTTTCTGAACAAATTGAGGGAAGCTGATCATATCGGCCCTCTGTTTACCAATGCCAAATCTGCTCAGGAAGTTCTTGCGGTTATCAGCCAATGGCATGATTCCGATGATTACAGCATCGCTTTCGCGCGTTTTGTATGCCACTATCTCTACTCGAATGATGCAAACCCGACATACGTCGTTCGAGCTGGTAGCAATGCCCTCACCATTCCCGAGGCCAAGGCAGGTTATTATCTGTTCGTTGATACTACCGACTTTTCCAAAGACGATTCCTATCATTCCTACAATTCCTTCCTGCTGATGGTTACCAAAGGAAACTGGAACGTTCCAATTACGCCTAAGGCCGAAAAGCCCACTGTTGAGAAGAAAGTTTATGACAATCCGGATGGCACCAGCACAGGAGGTTTTGGTTCCAGCGCTGACCATGCAATCAACGAAAAGTTCCAGTTCCAGCTGACCGCTACCTTGCCCGACAGCACTAACCGTGCTTACGATTACTATGATAAGTACTCGGTTATCTTTCATGATACCCTGTCCGAGGGCATTACTTATGACAAAGATGACGAACTCGATAGTGTAGTCATTAAATCCAATGGCAACACCTATAATATCACCGATTCTTCGAAGTATACCATTGATACTACCGATCTTGAAAGTCAAAACTCTTTTGTGGTAAACATTGATGTTAAGGCCTGTGCCAAAGACGCAGGGTTTGATTTGAATAACGGCGCTACTATTACGGTTACCTACACTGCACACCTGAACGACAAAGCCTATGTCAATACTGCAGGTGGTTCTACTAGTAACATAAATAAAGTTTATCTTACCTATTCCAACAATCCCAAAGACGAGTCATCCATTGGTAAAACTCCCGAAAGCACTCCAGTCTATGTGTACACCTACCAGCTGAACAACACCAAGCATCAGGACACTGAGAAAGGTCCCGCACTGGAGGGTGCATGCTTCCGTCTGTACAGCGATGAAGCTTGCACTGATCAAAGTGAAGTACAACTCTACCAGAAAGACGGCTTCTACTACCCCATCAAGGACGTACTCGGTAAAGAAGCTGTTGAAATGAAATCTGCCGCTAATGGCACGTTCAACGTTAAGGGTCTGGACGCAGGTACTTACTACCTGAAGGAGATCACCCCTCCTGACGGTTACAGTGCCTGCAAAGTAATCCCAGTGACCATCAAAGCAGACCACTCCAGAAATGATCAGGTTAATCTTGAAGGCTCCAACCTGACGAATGATATCGTCAACATAAAAGCCGGCGGCATTACCCTGCCCTCCACCGGCGGCATCGGCACTACCCTGTTCTATGTGGTCGGCGGCGGCCTGATGGTTGCGGCCATCGTTCTGCTGGTCACCAAGAAGCGCATGGAGAACAAGTAAGCTCCATTTCCCCCAAGAACCCGGAGCAAAGGGGCCGCAAGGCCCCCGCTCCTATCCTTATAACATTAGGGAGTAGCCCATGAAAAAGAACAAAAGCACCGTCATCCTGATCCTCGTCTTTTTCGTGGGTCTATCCGTGATGTTATACCCCACCCTCAGCGATTACGTCAACCAGCTGCATCAGTCCCGTGCCGTGGCCACCTATGCCGAGGATGTGGACAAGCTGACCGATGCCGACTACAGCGCCTATTTCGAGGCGGCAGATGCGTTCAATGCGCAGATCGCCGCCGACCCGGACGCGCTGTTCCATGCCGACCGGTTCACCAGCTACAACGCCACGCTGGATGTCACCGGCACCGGCATTATGGGCTACATCACCATTGAAAAGATCGGTGTGGAGCTGCCCATCTACCACGGCACCAGCGATGGCGTGCTGCAGATCGCCGCAGGCCACTTGGAAGGCACCAGCCTGCCGGTGGGCGGCGAGAGCACCCACGCGGTCATTTCGGCCCACCGGGGCCTGCCCAGTGCCAAGCTGTTCACCAATCTGGACCAGCTGGAAGTGGGCGACACCTTCACCATCACGGTGCTGGACCGGGTGCTGACCTATGAGGTGGACCAGATCTCCATTGTACTGCCCACCGAGACCGACAACCTCAAGGTGGTGGACGGCAAGGATTACGTCACCCTGATGACCTGCACCCCCTACGGCATCAACTCCCACCGCCTTCTGGTGCGGGGACGGCGCATCGAAACGCCGGACAAGCTCAAGCACATCCGTGTAACAGCCGATGCCATCAAGATCGAACCGATCATCACAGCTCCCATCATGGCACTGCCCCTGCTGCTGGTGCTGCTGCTCTGGCTGCTGTTCTCCAACCGCAAACGCAAATCTACAAGAGGTGAAAAACATGAAACGCACTGATCTCAAAAAGCACGCTGCGGCCCTGCTTTTGGTGCTGTGCCTTCTGGTAACAAGTGCGCTGCCTGCCCTTGCCACCAGCGCAAACATCAAGCTGGTGGACAGCAGCGGCAATCCCACTACCGGCACCATCCGCGTTACGCTGTACGACAGCGCCAACGATAAGGCGCTGAGCGGCGGCAAGCTCACTTTGTACCGTGTGGCCGAGGTAAAGCGCCAAAACGGCAACCTGAGCTACGAATACTGCGGCGATTTCTACGGCTGCGGCATTGCGCTGGGTGATTTGACCGACAGCACCCTTGCGGCCCAGCTGCAGGAGTATCTGCCCCAAAGCGCCGAGGGCACCACAAAGACCATTGATGCGGACGGCAACGTGACCTTCTGTGGTCTGGAGCTGGGCCTGTATCTGATCGTGCAGACCGAGGCTTCCAAGGGCTATGAGCCGATCAATCCGTTCCTTGTCTCTCTGCCCATGGCGGAGGATGGCAAGTGGAATTATGCGGTGGATGCCAGCCCCAAGGTGGGTGCTTACACCCCCACCAAGCCGGACACGCCGCCTACGCCCCCTACCCCGCCTACGCCCGATTATCCTGATACGCCTACCCCGCCGGACAACCCGGATAACCCGGTCTCTCCCGGTAATCCGGACAATCCCGTGGCTCCGGGCCATCCGGACAATCCCGTGGCCCCGGGCCATCCGGATCATCCGGTAGCACCCGGTAATCCAGACAGCCCCGTTCTGCCGGGCCACCCGGATAATCCGGTAATGAGCGGTCTGCCGCAGACCGGTCAGCTGAACTGGCCCGTGCCGGTGCTGGCTGTCAGCGGTGTGGTGCTGTTTGCATTCGGCTGGGCGCTGGATCGCAAATACCGCACAGTATAATTTTATTCTGATACAACAAAGAGGACCCGATGCAGATGCATCGGGTCCTCTTTTTCGGTTTCTTTTATGCAGTCAGGGTTTACTGCTGCTGTGCCTGCTGCTCGGCGCGCTTGGCTTCCAGCGCCAGAATGGCATCGCGGCGGCTCAGGTTGATACGGCCCTGCTGGTCGATGTCGGTCACCTTGACCACGATGGCATCGCCCACAGCCACCACATCCTCCACGCGCTCCACACGCTTGGTGTCCAGCTTGGAGATGTGCACCAGACCTTCCTTGCCCGGTGCGATCTCAACGAAGGCACCAAAGTTCATCAGGCGGGTCACTTTGCCCTTGTAGATGGCACCGATCTCGGGGTCCTCCACAATGGTCTTGATGGTAAAGATGGCGCGCTTTGCGTCCTCCTGATCCACAGCAGAGACGAACACATGGCCGTCCTCCTGCACGTCGATCTTGCAGTTGCAGGTAGCGCAAATGTCCTGAATGACCTTGCCGCCCTTACCGATCACGTCCTTGATCTTATCGGTGGGGATCATCATGCTGAACATCTTGGGTGCGTAGCGGCTCAGCTCATGGCGGGGCTCTGCGATCACCGGCTTGATGATCTCGTCCAGAATATACAGGCGGCCCTTGCGGCACTTCTCGAAGGCCTCGGCAATGATGTCGTAGGTCAGGCCATCGATCTTGATGTCCATCTGGATGGCAGTGATGCCCTTGCGGGTGCCGCCCACCTTGAAGTCCATATCGCCGTGGAAGTCCTCCACGCCCTGAATGTCCAGCATGGTCATCCAGCGGTCGCCCTCGGTGATCAGACCACAGGAAATGCCGGCAACGGGTGCCTTGATGGGCACGCCTGCATCCATCAGGGCCAGCGTAGAGCCGCAGATGGATGCCTGAGAGGTGGAACCGTTGGAGGAGAGCACCTCAGACACGCAGCGGATGGTGTAGGGGAACTCTTCCAGAGAGGGCAGCACGGGCACCAGAGCACGCTCTGCCAGTGCGCCATGGCCGATCTCGCGGCGGCCGGGGCTGCGCGGTGCGCGGGCCTCGCCCACAGAGTACGGCGGGAAGTTGTAGTGATGGATATAGCGCTTGGTCTGCTCGTCGGTCAGGTCGTCCATGAGCTGGTTGTCCTTGGTGCCGCCCAGAGTGCAGGTGGTGAGCACCTGCGTCTGGCCGCGGGTGAACATGCCGGAGCCATGCACGCGGGGCAGGATGCCCACTTCGGCAGCCAGCGGGCGGATCTCGTTGATGCCGCGGCCGTCCACGCGCTTGCCCTCGTCCAGCAGCCAGCGGCGCACCACGAACTTCTGCATCTTGTAGCTGACCAGATCAAGGTCTGCAGCGGTCAGGTCGGGGTACTCCTCGGCGATCTTGTCCATGATGGGCAGCAGAGCGGCATCGCGCACATTCTTGTCGTCGGTGTCCATAGCAGCCTTGAAGTCGTCCAGATACTTGTTCTGGATGGCGTGGAACACGTCCATATCCAGACCCACCACCTGAAAATCGATCTTCTTCTTACCGCGCTCGGCCACGATGCGGTTGATGAACTCAATGGTCTTTTTGATCTCCACGTGAGCGGCCTTGATGGCGTTCAGCATGGTGTCCTCGTCCACCTCGTTGGCACCGGCCTCGATCATGACGATCTTATCCATGGTGGCGGCAACGGTCAGGGCAAGGTCGCTCACCTTGCGCTGTTCCTGCGTGGGGTTCAGCACGATCTCGCCGTCCACCAGACCCACCTGCACGCCGCCGATGGGGCCGTTCCACGGGATGTCGGACACGGCAGTGACCAGAGAAGCACCGATCATACCGGCGATCTCAGGGCTGCAGTCGGGGTCCAGACTCATGACGGTCATGGTGATGCACACGTCGTTGCGCATTTCCTTGGGGAACAGCGGGCGCATGGGGCGGTCCACCACGCGGCTGGTCAGGATGGCGCGCTCACCGGGGCGGCCCTCACGGCGCATAAAGCTGCCGGGGATGCGGCCTGCGGCGTAGAGCTTTTCCTCATACTCCACGTTCAGGGGGAAGAAATCCACGCCCTCGCGGGGCTTGGGGCTCATGACCACATTGCACAGAACGCAGGTCTCGCCGTAGCGGATCAGCGCACTGGCGTTGGACAGACCGCACATTTTGCCCATTTCTACCTTGAACGGGCGGCCTGCCAGCATGGTCTCGTAGACCTTGTAGTTCTCAAAGGTCTCTCTGCGGGAACCAAATTCAATTGCCATTGTTTTTGCCTCCTTGTTTTTTCGGATTTTTTCTATCCAAAAGGCGGTGGCACGCGCATCATAGCAATAAATCCAGCGTCCATGCCGTTCACATCCGGTTTTGTTTGAGATATTTCCCCCACCGGGGGAATGTCTCTGCCGTTGATGTGAGCCGTCCGCGCCATGAAAAAGCATTCGGGGCACAGGCGTTCGATTTACTGCTGCAATACGCAGCCGCTGCCATTTGTATACAAAAGCAAAAGGCAGGCACCTTTGCGGTACCTGCCCTCTGTTTAAATTACTTACGCAGACCCAGAGTTGCGATCAGAGCACGGTAACGCTCGATGTCCTTCTTCTGGAGATAAGCCAGCAGATTGCGGCGGCGGCCAACCATCTTCATCAGGCCGCGGCGGCTGTGGTGATCGTTCGGGTTCTTCTTCAGGTGCTCGTTCAGCTCGTTGATGTGAGCGGTCAGCAGAGCGACCTGCACTTCGGGAGAGCCAGTGTCCTTCTCGGTCAGAGCGACTTTGGCCATAACTTCCTGCTTGTTCATAGTTACATACCTCTTTATAAAATTTTATGTGCCAATGGAACAGCGGCGGGAAACGGCATTCCCAAAAAGCGGGCATACTCCCAACCCCGTACCACGGTAACAGATACAGTATACCAGAACCCTGTGCAAAATGCAAGGATATTTTTTGCATCCTGCCTTTATTTTTTTACGTACTGGTGCCAGTACAGCTGTACCTCCGGCAGCTTCTTTTTGCGCAGCAGAACTGCGGTGGGGATCAGATACAGCAGCACCGAAAGCAGCATGGATGCATCGTAGCCGCTTACCGCATCGGCCACGGTAGTGGTGCCGTACAGCCCACCGATGAGCATGGACGAAATATCCATGGCACCATGCAGGAATACCGTCACCCACAAATTGCCGGTGCGGAAGTAGATCGCCGCAAAAAGAGTGCCAAGCGATGCTGCAAACACGCACTGCATCAGCACACCGAAGGGTGCCGAACTGAGGATATTGGTCAGGTGCGCCGCACCAAACAGCACACCGGACAAAAGGCAGGCCTTCCACACACCGGCGCGGCTGGTGCCAAAGTGCTCCAGCAGGGTCTGGGCAATGACACCGCGGAAGATGAATTCCTCGGCCACACCCACCATGGCCATGCTGACAAGGAAGGTGCAGATGCGTGCCGCAGGCTGCAGCACGCCGTTCTCCGGCCGGCCCAGCACCAGCGACCCAAAGGCATTGTAGCCAATGAACACCAGCGGGTACATGCCCACCAGCAGGCCATTGAAAAAGCCGCTGCCGCGGCGGCGCAGCAGCCCAGCACGGTCTGTCCGTACCAGAAACAGCACTGCCACCATGGCCCCCACCAGCTCCTGCAGAGTGCTGTAGAGGTATGTATCAATGGACGCAAAATCCGTCCGAAAAAGAACCAATGCAATGGTAAAGACAAGATCTGTTACGAACAGGCTTGCCAGAAAGACCACTTCTGCCAGAACGCAGAATAAGATCGGGTGCGCTTTGCGCAGTCGTTTGAGCATGGGATACCCTCCTGAATCGTTGATGGTACTATTCTAGCACACTTTACCTTAAAACGATATAGCACGCGCAAAAAAGGCAGTTTTTCCTTCTGCTGTGCCGCAAAGCGCTCACTTTTTCAAAACAAAGATCTGTTCAAACTCCTGCGTTGCCAGCAGCGAAACATCCTCATAGCCGCCCTGTCGGGCAACGTTCCACGCAGTTTCCATGTTCTGGGCCGTGATCTGCTCCACCTGTTCTGCCGTCACGAACTGCCACAGCCCCCGGCCTCCAATGAACAGCACCAGCGTATCATTTTCGCCGGTGTTATACTGCACCAGCAGCTCACTGGAATCGTCCGGCACCACACAGACCTCCTGAAATTTGAGAAGCTCCTGCACGCCGGAAGTGAAACTGCCAAGGTCCCCGGTAATATCCACGCAGGCGGCCTGACTGTATTGTTCCAGTTCTTTGTCTATCTTATAAGTACCGCTGTACATGCGCTCCGGCTCGATCACAAATGCAAGCACGACCATTGCAAGGCACACGATCTGCAGAATGCGCTTTCTGGTGCCTGCACGCAGCGTATCCAGAATGGAGAAAAGGCCGCAGCCACAAAACAGCGCTTCCAGCGGCTGCAGATGGTACACATACCGCAGCGACTTATACGGCGAGATCACCGCGATAACCAGAAATGCAGCAAGCGCCGGGACCGTGATCAGCTTGACATCCCCGGGGATCAGCGTAGTGCCACGCAACTTGCCCGGCAGCCAGCGCTGCCCCAGCTTTGTCAGGACCAGCACGGCCATAATGCCTGCGCCTACAGCAAAGCCGACGATGCTCCAGCCGATCAGCTCCAGCGGGCCTTTGGGGTACTGCGCCAGATCCAGCAGATTGTTTGCTGTTGACTCCAGCGAAACCGTATCCTGCGAGTGCAGCTGTGCATACCAGCACGGAAAGGTGAGCAGCATTCCGCCAACGCCCGCAAGCGCCGAAAGCGAAAATGTAGTAGCATTTTTCCATTCGCGCCGGAACATCAGGTAAAGGTCATATGCTGCGCACAGCAGGAAGGCATAGACCACAAAGAAATACTGGGTCATCATGCCAAGATAGATGGTTACACCGATCAGAAGATATTTGGGCACAGACGGCCTGCGAAGAGACTTTGCCACCAGCAGCGCAAGCAGGATCGTCAGCAAGGTCATGAGCATATACATGCGCACCATCGTCACATTCGAGATCATTTCACGGTTGAACGCATACAATGCACAGACGAACAATGCTTTTTTCCAGTCTGCAAACAGCTCCATGCCCAGCGCATACAGCGCTGCCAGCGTGCCGCCCAGCAGCACAAAATTCATCCCCAGACCCGTCCATTTTGTAAAGCTGCCCGGAAATAATGAGCACACCGTGTGCAGCAAAAAGTAGAACAGCGGCGGATGAACGTCCTGCGTCTGGTTATAGTAGACCGACGCATAGTCGAACCGTGTGCTTCCCTGCGGGGCAACATAATTCAGAAACTCGCTCTGCGTGAACACTGCCTCCGGCAGCTTGCCGTTTGCCACCTGTTCTCCACCATGGAGCCAGCTTAAAAACGGAACATAACTGCTGTTTGCAAGGCCGTAGGAGTAGATCTCATCCAGAAAGAACCCCTCTTTCCGCACAGCCCACCAGCCGCAAAGGCAGATCAGAACGATCACAAAAAGCGCGACCGCCCGTTTTTTCTTTTTTATTTCCTGCATAGTTTCTGTTTTTCCTCGCTTTTTTTGTCCGTTCTGCAGCCAAATATGGCTTTGCTTTTCCAGTATATCATATTTAGAACACAAGTCAAAACTTTTCGGGTTGCAGATCCCGCTGCTCCTAGCAGCATGCACCCTGTTAGACATTCCTAGCCGGTGGAACCCGCGGGCTAAACAAAGCCATACTATGGCTTTGTTTGCGGTGCTTCGCACCGCCGCCCTGTTCAAATCCCGCGCGGAGACAAAAAAGAACCAGTACACGAATGTGTACTGGTTCTTTTTGGTCGGAGCAGCGGGATTTGAACCCACGGCCTCCTCGTCCCGAACGAGGCGCGCTACCAACTGCGCTATGCCCCGAAAATACCGCAGCCAGTTGAGACTGCGGTTTTCTTGGTTGGGGATGAGAGAATCGAACTCCCACAAGTAGAGTCAGAGTCTACCGCACTACCACTATGCAAATCCCCATTATTCAGTTCGTCTGCCGCGCCGTGCGCTGCTGACAAGGGATATTATACTCAAAAGGCCCGCGCTTGTCAACCATTTTTTTATTTTTTCTGCAAAAGTTTTCCCGCTGTTCTCCTGCCCGCAGAAATGCACCGTGGAAGCGTGTAAATTTTCTGCGCTTCTCTTGACAGCGGCCCCCATCCGGAATAATCTTATACTATAAACAGGTAGGTCTCCGGGCAGACTGACTTTGAAAGGCAGAACGCGCGGCGCTGAATACCAAATGAAAGAGGGCTTTTGAATGAAAAAACGTGTTGGAATCCTGACTTCCGGCGGCGACTGTCCGGGTCTGAACGCCACCATCCGCGGCGTAGCAAAAGCACTGTATGCCCGCATGGGCGATAACGTGGAGATCGTTGGCATCCTGAACGGATACAGCGGCCTGATCAACGGCGACTACAAGGAGATGTGCGAGGACGATTTCCGCGGCATCCTGACGCTGGGCGGCACCATTCTGGGCACCAAGCGCACACCTTTTAAGATGATGCGTGTGGTGGAGGACGACAACATTGATAAAGTTGCCGCCATGAAAAAGACCTACAAGGAAGCCAAGCTGGACTGCCTGCTGTGCCTGGGCGGCAATGGCACCCACAAAACCGCAAACCTGCTCTCGCAGGAGGGTCTGAACATCATCGGCCTGCCCAAGACCATTGATAACGATATCTATGGTACCGACGTAACCTTCGGCTTCCACACCGCCGTGGACATTGCCACCGATGTGATCGACCGCATCCACACCACCGCAGGCAGCCACAGCCGCGTGATGTGCATTGAGATCATGGGCAACAAGGCAGGCTGGCTGACGCTGTATTCCGGCATTGCAGGTGGTGCAGATATTATTCTGCTGCCGGAACAGCCCTATGATATCGACCGTGTGTGCTCTGCCGTGGAACGCCGCGCAAAGAAGGGTTCCAACTTCTCCATCATCGCTGTGGCCGAGGGTGCCATCAACTGCGAGGAAGCCGGCATGAAGCGCAAGGAATGGATGGCAAAGCGCGCCGAGGCAGGCTTTGGCACCACCGCCACCAACCGCATTGCACAGGCCGTGCAGAAAAAAACCGGCATGGAGACCCGTGTGTGCATCCCGGGCCACATGCAGCGCGGCGGCAGCCCCAGCGCCTACGACCGTGTGCTGGCCACCCAGTTCGGCAGCTATGCGGCAAAGCTGGTGGAGATCGAGCGCTACGGCGTGACCGTTGCCATGGTGAACCGCCATGTCACCGAGAACCGTCTGGCCGACATTGCAGGCAAGACCCGCAACGTGCCGGAGAACTGCGACCTGCTCACCGTCGCCCGCCGCATGGGCATCAGTCTGGGTTGATTACCATTTGAATGCTCTCCGCTTTGCTCTGAGCATATTTAGCGGAATAATTATTTTTTATTGGGGATTCCTGAAAATCTGCGGATTTTCAGGAATCCCTTTTTCACCGGAAGGGTCCCAATTGGCAGATGCGTCAAACAAACGGAATGCCGTTTTCCGCTGCACCCCCTCCCGTGAAAATGCAGATCCCGGCAGACCGCAGTCTGCCGGGATCTGCTCTATTCAGAAATACTGTTTCCGCTGAAGATGGCCAGAGTGCAACGGTGGCCATTCAAAATCGTCTGCCGGACAAATTAAAGGCCCGTCACATCATGCCGGGTGGGCTGGCCTTTTTCAAAGGCAACTGCGCTTTCCAGCACACCGCGCACCATGCTCTCCACATCCTCGTGGGTGTAGAAAGCCGTGTGGTCGGTCAGGATCACATTGGGCATGTTGCGCAGAGCCGCCAGCTCCGGGTTCGGGATCACATCGCCCATGCGATTATAATAGTACAGGCCGTTCTCATTTTCCAGCACGTCCAGGCCCGCCGCGCCAATCTTGCCGCTTTCCAGCCCGGCGATCAGTGCATCGCTGTCGATCAGCTTGCCGCGGGCGGTGTTGATGATGGTCACGCCCGGCTTCATGCTCTCAATGGCTTTGGTGTCGATGAGATGGTGATTCTCCTCCGTAGCGTTGGTGTGCAGAGTGATGACATCGCTTTCCGCCAGCAGGGTCTCCAGCGGCACATACTCGGCGATCTTCTTTACCTCGTCGTTGGGGTACAGGTCGTAGGCCAGCAGGCGGCAGCCAAAGCCGGACAGATGCTGCAGCACCGTGCGGCCAATGCGGCCCGTACCGATCACACCCACGGTGCAGGTGGAAATATCGCGGCCGATTTTTCCCTGCAGGGAGTAGTCCTGCGCTTCGCCGCGCTTGAGGATGTGCCCTGCCTTGCGCAGGCTCATCAGCATGAGCATAATGGCAAAGTTTGCAACGCCGTTTGGCGGGTAGTCCACATTGGCCACCTTCATGCCCAGTTCCCGGGCCGTCTCGCGGTCTACGTGGTCATAGCCGATGGAACGGCAGCAGATGGACTTTACGCCCAGCTCGTGAAACCGCTTGACCATGGGCGTGCTCATATCACAGGGCGTTACCGACACGGCATCATAGCCCTTTGCCAGTTCAGCGTTTTCCAGCGTGGGATACTCCTGCGTAGAGCCAAACTCAACGTCCAGCTGCGGTGCCAGCCGCTGCGCGATGCCCAGCTCATCGTAGGGGCGCAGGGTGTAAAAAAAGACTTTTGTTGCCATAAAACTTCCCTCCCGGCTTATTTTGTACCTATTGTAGCACGTTCTGCACAGATGGATGCATTTTACTGCATGAATTTTGTTCACCTTAAAAATGAGGATTCATCTTTCCATATGAATGCGCGCAAAACAGTTGTAAATTGTCGGAAAAGAGGGTATGATAAAGGAACTGAGAAGTATACATCACTGAAATATAAAAGGAGTGTGCCTTATGCGCGCTTATGAACGGCTTTTGAATTATGTCCGGGTGCATACCACCTCGGACGAAAACTCCGGTACGCACCCTTCCGCTGAACGGGAGTTTGACCTTGCCCGCCAGCTGGTGGATGAGATGAAGGCCCTTGGCATGGAGGATGCCCATGTGGACGAGCACTGCTACGTCTATGGCACCCTGCCTGCCACGCCCGGCTGTGAGGATCAACACGCTCTGGGCCTGATCGCCCACATGGACACTGCCGACGATGCCAGCGGTGAGAATGTGCAGCCCGTTGTGTGGGAAAACTACAACGGCGGCGACGTAACTCTGCCCGCCACCGGCATGGTGATGAAGCCCTCTGTGTTCCCCTTCCTTACTTCCATGAAGGGCGAGACCCTCATCACCTCAGACGGTACCACCCTGCTGGGTGCCGACGATAAGGCCGGTATTGCCGAAATTTTGACCGCTGTTGAAACCATTCAGGAAAAAGGCCTGCCCCACGGCAAGCTGTGTATCGCCTTTACTCCGGATGAAGAGATCGGCGAGGGTGCAGAGCTGTTCGATATTCCGGGCTTCGGTGCCGACTTTGCCTATACGGTGGACGGCGGCGATGCCGGCTCCATTGAGTACGAGAACTTCAACGCTGCTTCCGCCACCGTGACCATCCGCGGCTTCTCGGTGCACCCGGGCACCGCCAAGGACACCATGATCAACGCTTCCAACGTAGCAATGGAGTTCCACGGTGCTCTGCCCGTCACGGCCCGGCCGGAAACTACCGAGGGCCGTCAGGGCTTCTACCACCTGTGCCAGATGTACGGCGATGTGACCACCGCAAAGCTGGGCTACATCCTGCGCGACCACGATGCCTCAAAGCTGCAGTTCAAGAAGGATAACATGCTGAATATTGCCGAATTTTTGAACGGAAAGTACGGCGAAGGCACCGTGACCGTGGAGATCAAGGACAGCTACCGCAACATGCTGGAAAAAATCAAGCCGCATTTCCACTTAGTAGAGACCGCCCGCAAGGCCACCCGCATGGCCGGGCTAGAACCGGAGGAAATTCCGGTGCGCGGCGGCACCGACGGTGCTATGCTGAGCTGGAAAGGCCTGCCCTGCCCCAATCTGGGCACCGGCGGCTTCAATTTCCACGGCGTATGCGAGTGCATCACCGCTGAGCGCATGGACCGCTGCACCGAGATCTTGCTGAACATTATCAAGCTATACGCAGAGTAAATTTTATTTTTCAATATACCAAAAAGTGGGTGCTATTTTCGGATAGCACCCACTTTTGTTATACTCTGACGCTTATTTCTACGACTCCACTCGTGAAAATGCATTTGGAGCAGCCCTGCGGTTGCGTAGCAATGAAAGCCCCAGTGGGGCTTTCAAGCAGGCGAGCGGTCTGCGTTAGCAGATGGAAGGGATTCGCCCTGACAAGCGTCAGGGCTGCGACAAATGCGAAAAATAAAAATCAAATTCCACTGAACATGCCCAGAGTACAACAACGACGACCGCTGCCTGCGGCAGAAGCAGGGAGGAGTTGTTGGGGCCGCGGCCAGCAAGACACGAATGCCGCTCAAGGCATGAAGTGGATGCTGGGAGCCGCAACTCTAGGAGGGCATTCAAAATCGTTTAACCAACGTTGATATGCCCCACCGGCATGATCTTCCGTTTGTTGTCGTCCGGCTTTGCTGTCAGGCTCATGGCCAGCGACACCGGGCCGACACGGCCCATGAACATGACCAGCATATACAGGATTTTTGCGCCCCGGTTCAGCTGAGCGGTAACGCCCACCGAAAGGCCAACTGTGCCAAAGGCAGAGCAGGACTCGAAAATAGCGTCAATGACCGACACAGCGTCCGAGGTGTTATAGAACACCACCACAGCCGAGCCAACCGCCGCCAGCCCGCCGAGCACGATAATGGTCAGAGCACGATAAACCGTCTTGGACTCGATGTGGTGCTCTGCGATCACACAGTCGTCGCGGCCCTGAGCCACACTGCGGATCGTCAGGATGATCACAGCGAACGTAGTCACCTTCACGCCGCCGCCGGTGGAACCGGGTGCCGCACCAATGAACTGCAACGCGCTCATCAGCAGTTTGGTGATGGGGCCGCAGGCCGCAAGGTCGATGGTATTCATGCCCGCAGTACGAGTGGACACCGACTGGAACAGTGCCGCCATCAGCTTGCCGGGCACAGAGAGCCCGCCCATGCTGGCAGGATTGTTCCACTCCATCAGCGCGATGAGCGCCGCGCCGCCGAGCCACAGGATCACCGAGAAGCTCAGCACCACCTTGGCCTGCAGGGAAAGCCGGTGCTTTTTGTGGTATTGACCGATCTCCACCCATACCATGAAACCCAGACCGCCGGAGATGATCATGAACATCACAACGGCCTGAACATAGTAATTGTTCACATAGGGTGCCAGTGAGGAATACTGGCCGAACCGGCCAAACAGATCAAAGCCCGCGTTACAGAAAGCCGAGATGGCCGTGAACACGCTCACCCAGATGCCTTCCAGCCCGAACTGCGGCACAAAGGCGAACAGCAGCAGCACAATGCCAATGCCTTCAAACAGGCCAGCCAGTCCCACCACGATCTTCAGCACGTCCTTGGCCTGCGCATATCCGTCCGCTGAGACGCTTTCTCCCAGCAGCCGCAGATCGCGGAAGCCCATACGCCGCCGCATAGCCAGCGCGAAGAAGCTGGTGAGGGTGACCAACCCCAGACCACCCACCTGAATGAGCAGCAGGATCACCGCCTGCCCAAAGTAGGTGAACTGGGTCCAGGTATCCCGCACGATCAGACCAGTAACGCAGGTAGCGCTTGTGGCGGTGAACATGGCATCCAGTACATCCAGCCGCCCATGCTTGCTGGCAACAGGCAGGCTGAGCAGAAAGGTGCCCAGCGCGATCACGATGACAAAGCTCACACAGATGATCTGCGTAGGCGTATACATCCCCTTGCGCTTGCCCGCCGGGCGGTAAAACAGCTTTTTCCCTTTTGCCTTTTCCATAAGTTCCTCCGCACGCGGCAAAGCCTGCCGCGGCTATTTTCATTTCCTCTATAGCATACACCATTTTGCCCTCCGGTTCAACTTGATTTTATCCGCAAAATGCTGTATTATAATAGGGCATCCGTCTCCGTAGCTCAGATGGATAGAGCGCAAGCCTCCTAAGAATTCGGTCAACCTGATACCTTGGGGGCAGAAGTGATTGCTCTAATCAAAAGCAAGACCGGGAATCGAAGTTTTCTCAACAATTTTTGATGCAACAAGTTTAACACCGTTCCGGTTGCAACGCAGTCGGTCACTTCGTTGTGAAAAGCATTCCATACAAAGTGCAGAAAAGTCAAAAATCAACGATAATACATATATGTCTCTATACCTCAGCTGGATAGAGGGTTCGCCTCCTAAGCGAAACGCCCCCGGTTCGAACCCGGGTAGGGACATCCTTTTAAGAAATGCGAAGGTCATTTTTCCATGTGAAAGACGATCTTCGCATTTTTCATTTTGAACCTATCACCAAAATTAGCCAGCTAATGCCATTAGCAGAATTTTCAGCTCCAGCTAATAAAATCGGCTTTCCAGCTAATGAAGCCTCATAAAGCGCCTTTTGAACCCTGTTTTCTGGCTCTCTGCTAAGATTGGTAAACGCTTTCCTGTAAATCCATGTAAATACAAGATAATCTGTGTGAATCTATTTTCCACCTTTCTGCTGGAAGCCGTGCAAAACACTTTTCTCCATACATAGCGCGTTCACTCGCTGTTCTCTCGGAACAGAAAGAGGAACGCGCTTTTTTGTTTTCGGGCCGAACTTCCCGAATCCACCAAAGGAGGGTTTACCGATGAAAAAAGTTCTGACCGTCACGATCGACGGTATCCGCTACCATGCTTCCCGCCCGGCAGATTGCCGGCACTGCTTCTTCTGGAAGAATCGAAAGAAGGGCTGCGTTCTCGGCAAAGAGAACTGCTACTACCTGATCGAGCCGCCCAAAGGCCCCAGCAAGTGCGAAGGGTGCCCCTACAAGCGGGCAAAGCCCTGTGTGCTGGTTCCCAGCTACAAAGACCTGATGGCACCGCTGGAGAAACGAGGTGATGCCAAGTGAGCCACAAGCGAAACGAAGCTCTGCGCCATGTTCAGCACTCCATGCACCATGTGATCGCCGCTGGCGAAGGTTCCGACCGTGCCCCGGACAGTTGCAAGCTGTGCTCGTACTATCGACCCGATTTCAAGTTCCGCACCTGCCTGTATGCCCACTGCTCTTATAAGAAGCAGGTCAATGTATTCCGTTCCACACCTGAAAAATGGGATATTCTCTATGCCCGAAAAAAAGCCGACAAGAACCACAGACCTTGATTACTTCTATGGGCAGTCCAGCGAGCTGTTCTCCTTCTACCGGATTCCCAAGCTGTTGTTTCAGGATAGCCGCTTCCAACCGCTTTCCACAGATGCCAAAACCCTGTACGGTATCCTGCTGGACCGCATGAGCCTTTCAGCCCGGAATGGTTGGTTGGACAAAGCTGGGCGGGTGTTCATCATCTATACTGTGCAGGAGGTGCAGGATTCACTGGGCTGTGCCGATAAAAAGGCTACCAAGCTGCTGCGAGAACTGGAAGAGTACGGCCTGATTGAACGCAAACGGAGGGGGCTGGGCAAGCCCGATCTCATCTATGTGAAGAATTTTTCGTCAGAATCGTCAAAACTACGCTTTCTGAATCGTGATAATGACGATTCTGGAGTCGTCCAGAATACGCTTCAAGACCCGGCCAAACTACGATGTAATAAGACTGAGAGAAATAATACAGAGATAAGCGATACTGATCCTATCTCTTCCGATGAAAACGACTGGATGAGCGAACGTGAACAACTGGAGGAATATTTTTCTCAATCTTTGGAGGTAGACCTTCTGCTCCGGCTTTGCCCGGACGATGAGGATACCATCTATCAGATCATGGATTTGCTGGTGGACACCTGTGCCACCAAGCGCAAGACGCTGCGCATTGCCGGGGACGATAAACCCGCTGAGGTGGTACGCAGCCGCTTTATGAAGCTGAACGCCGACCACATCCGTTTTGTGCTGAAGTGCCTTGCAGAGAACAGCAGCCCAATCCGAAACATGAAACAATATCTGCTCGCTTCTCTGTATAACGCACCCACCACGATGCAGCTTTTCTATCAGAACCAAACCAACCATGACTTAGCGATGCGGAGGTGATGAAAATTTCAAAGAAAGCAACCACAATAGCCATCGTCAACCAGAAAGGCGGCACCGGCAAGACCACGACCTGTGAAAATCTGGGCATCGGTCTGGCGATGGAGGGCAAGAAGGTCCTGTTGGTGGACGCTGACCCGCAGGGCAGCTTGACCATCAGCATGGGCTGGCAGCAGCCCGATGAATTGCCCACAACCCTTTCCACCCTGATGCAGAAAGCCATGAACGACCAAAGTATTCCGCCCGGTGAAGGCATCCTGCACCATGCGGAGGGCGTTGATCTGATTCCGGCAAACATCGAACTGGCAGGGATGGAAGTGTCTCTCGTTAACTGCATGAACCGGGAAAAGATGCTGAAACAGGTGTTGGAAGGTGCAAAGCATGAATACGACTTTATTCTGCTGGACTGCACCCCTTCCCTTGGGATGCTGACCGTGAATGCACTGGCAGCAGCAGACACCACTCTAATTCCCGTGCAGGCGCAGTACCTGTCCGCGAAAGGCTTGGAACAGCTTTTACAGACCGTCCAAAAGGTCCGGCGGCAGATCAACCCGAAGCTGAAAATTGAGGGCATTCTGCTGACTATGACAGATAGCCGCACCAACTATGGGCAGCAGATCGACAACCTGATTCGGGGTGCTTACGGCAGCAAGATCAAGGTGTTCGACCAGACCATTCCCCGGTCTGTCCGCGCTGCGGAGATCAGTGCCGTGGGTAAGAGCATTTTCCAGCACGACCCCAAAGGCAAGGTGGCAGAAGCCTATAAATCTCTGACCGAGGAGGTGATGGCGAATGCCGAAAGGCAGCTTAAACGTGTCGCTGAAAGGGGCAGATGACATTTTCTCCACAGAAGAATCCCGGCAGGAGCAGCAGCGAGAGCAGGTGCAGCAGATTCCCATCGGGGAGCTGTTCCCTTTCAAGAATCATCCATTTAAGGTTTTGGATGATGAATCCATGCAGCGCACGGTGGAAAGCGTGGAACAGTACGGCGTGCTTTCTCCGCTGATTGCCCGCCCTCGCCCGGAGGGTGGCTATGAGATCATCTCCGGGCACCGCCGTCAGCACGCTGCACAGCTTGCCGGGCTGGAAACCCTGCCGGTCATTGTCCGCAATATGGATGATGATGCCGCAGTTTTGCTCATGGTGGATAGCAATCTCCAGCGTGAGAGCATCCTGCCCAGTGAAAGGGCTTTCGCCTACAAAATGAAGCTGGAAGCCTTAAAAAATCAAGGTGCTAGGTCGGATTTAACTTCATCCCAAGTTGGGATGAAGTTGCAAGCCCTTGATATTGTTGGTCAGGAAGCTGGCGATAGTCGAAATCAAGTGCACCGCTTTATCCGCCTGACCAGCCTTATCCCTGAGCTGCTGGACATGGTGGACGAAAAGAAAATCGCCTTCAATCCCGCTGTGGAATTGTCCTATCTGGACGAAAGCCAACAGCGGGATTTTTTAGAAGCTATGAACGACACCCAGAATGCGCCGTCCCTTTCCCAAGCGCAGCGGCTCAAAAGGCTGGCGCAGGAAGGGCACTTCTCGTATGATGTTGCCTTTGCGGTCATGGGAGAAGAGAAAAAGGACGAGCTGGACAAGGTGGTCATCAAAAACGACACCCTGCGGAAATATTTCCCGCGCAGCTACACCCCGAAACAGATGGAGGACACCATCATCAAGCTGCTGGATCAGTGGCAGCGTAAACAGCAGCGGCAGAATGAACGCTGATACACCTTTTGAACGTAAGACCCGACCGGGTCTTTCTTTTTTGCAAAAATTTGGAGGAAACCCACTATGAATACTACCATTGATCTCAAGACCGCAAAGACCATCGAAGCTATGAACCAGAAAATCAACCACATTCCAGCATCAAGTTTGAACTGTCCTTCGTGAACATGGCAACCGACAGCACCGAGTTTGAAAAAAGCATCCGCATTCCGTTCCAGAAGGACGGTTTCGATGATGTTCGTGCCGAGTATTCCCAGATGCTGCGCCAGCAGCTTGCCAAGGGCAATAATGGTCTGACCA
>ENA-OYWZ01000294-OYWZ01000294.1-human-gut-metagenome-genome-assembly--contig:-NODE-294-length-33639-cov-7.422582_pt1 | contig 33639 bp, 30 predicted proteins | sample MGYA00244841_ERZ653414 | MGnify/ENA primary metagenome ERZ653414 (study PRJEB26926, sample SAMN06164894) | human gut metagenome | biome: ENVO:00009003; feature: ENVO:2100002; material: ENVO:00002003... | reverse complement strand
TAAGGATGAGGTCGGCGGTTCGAATCCGCCCAGCAGCTCCAAGAAGTCCTGTTTTTGAGAGAAAACAGGACTTCTTCTTTACTTTTTGACCAATTTAATCTGTGGGTCAGGGTGTGGGTCAAAGTTGACCCACGCCGTGGCCCACACGTGGAAATGCTCGGAAAGGTTGAAAGATGAGCGGACGGAATATCCGTCCGCTCATCTCTTTTAGATTGGCTCACATGACCTGCGCCATGAAGCTGCCCATGGTCTGGGCGGCTTCATCCTGTTTTTGGCGAGTGGCGTGGGTGTAGGTGCGGAGAGTGAACCCCGCATCGTAGTGGCCCAGCATACTGCTGACGGTTTTTACATCCACACCATTTTGCAGGGCCAGTGTGGCAAAGGTATGCCTGAGATCGTGGAAGCGTATGTGCGGCAGCCCGGCATCTTTCAGAATTTTCTTGTGCAGGTTTACGATGGAATCGGGGTGATACATCTCTCTTGTGATGGGTGAGGGGAACATGTACGGGTTATTGGGATGTCTCTTATGCTCGGCGACCAACAGGTCAACGGCTTCCTGTGGGACACTGACCTTTCTGACCGATGTCTCTGTCTTGGGGCGGGAGAGGGTCAGCTCTCCGTTAGGATTTTTGACATACTGCTTGCTGACGGAGATGGTTCTGTTTGTAATGTCGAGGTCGCTCCACAGGAGGGCGGTCAGCTCACCTTTGCGCAGCCCGCTGACCAGTTCCAGATAGAACATGGGCAGCAGTCCCCGTTTCTCTGCGGCGTCGAGGTAAGTTTTGATGTGTTCCGGTTGGAGGATCTGCATTTCAAATTTCTGCACTTTCGGTGCGATGCAATCCTCGGTAGGATTGCGGAGGATCAAGCGCTCTTTTACGGCACGGTTCAATGCGTTGTGGAGCATCAAGTGCAGGCTGCGGACGGTGGCGCTGCTGAGACCCGGATTGCCGTGTCCGCTTTTGCCTCTGGTGCGGCCGCTCTCCATCAGCTCCTTTGCTTTTGTGTCCTTTCCGCTTTCGACGGAAGGGCGCACACCCGAACTGCCGGTACAGCGCCAAAAACTGTCGGCCTCCATGGGACTGCCTTCGTACAGGGGGTCAGAATGCCCTACGGGGCCCATGAATGCCTGAGACCACACCGGGGTGTGGACCTCACCGGAAGGCTGCGAGATCAGGCTTTCGCCTAAGAACAATATAAGATATGCACCGGGAGATGTCAAGTCGGGGCGAATGACGGAGGTTTTCTCCATTGCAATATGTCATATCCTGTGCTATAATGCACTCGAACTGAATAACGGGGCAGCGTGAGCCGGGTTTATCCCGGCGGCGGAATGGGGTGAGAGGCCCCGCGAGACGGTCACTGTGATGCCGATTTATTCGGCTAAGTCAGATACGCAAGGCGTTGCTCCCGGGCACCGCCATCTCCGGAGCCGAAGCTGTCGTATAGAATTTGCTTCGCCCGGCTGCTTTTTGACGGCCGGGTGATTTTTTGCTGCCAGGCACCATGGCTATCATGCTTTCTATAGAAAGCATGATAGCCATTTCAAGCCGCCGGGGCGGGGGAGGGCGGCAGACCTTTCCCGTCCCGCTTTCCAGAAAAATTTTGCGCTATTTGTCGTTCCTTTCATGTTCCCTCCCCCCAGGCCGTGCTGCAAAGAGTGCGGCCCGGGGGGAGGGAAACAGGGGGCGTGAGATATAGGGTATTACGGATCGCCACGGGCGCAGTGCGCCCTCGCAATGGCAAAAAGTGTGTGATTGCTTCGGCATTTACATAAATAAAAAGAACGAAAGGAAAAAGAGATGAAAAAAAGAATCATTTCTCTGCTGCTGGCGCTTATCATGGCGCTGTCACTGCTTCCCGTGAGCGTGCTGGCGGCGGACGACCACACAGGTCAGGTCCATGTGACGGTGGAAAACACCACCTGGGCCGAGGCCGACGGCGCACCCTGGGAGGGGATGCTGGTGGACGAGTGGGTCACACTCCAGGATGACTCCACCATGATGAGCTGCATCGTGGACGCACTGACGGCCGGGGGCTATTCCCAGACCGGTGCGGACACCGGCTACATCAGCGAGATCAACGGCATCGAGGAGAAGGCCGCCGCCGAGGGCTCCGGCTGGATGGGTACCCTCAACGACTGGTTCACCAGCGAGGGCTTCGCCGCCTACACCGTGGCCAATGGCAAGCTGAAGGCCGGGGACGAGATCGCCGTGCAGCACACCTGCAACCTGGGTGCAGATATCGGCGGTGCTTTTGGGGATAGCAACAAAACCCTGAAGGCCATCGCCCTCAGCGCAGGCGAGCTGAGCCCCGCCTTCTCCTCCGGCGTGCATGACTATACCATGATTCTGCCCGAGAGCGTCACCGCCCTCACCGTCACCCCCACCGCCAGCAACAAGCAGAATCGCGTCCGCATCTATGTGGGCGGCACGGAGTACGGCCGCAAGGATGCCATTCCCGTTCAGGTGGGCACCGTCATCACCCTGAAGGTGGGCAATGACGGCGATGCCGCCCCGGAGACCTACACCATCGCCCTCCAGGCGGCGGGCAACCTCCTCTCCGGCGACAATGTAACCCTCACCTCCATCCATCAGGACGGCTCCGCCGGTACCAAAGTGGCCCTGACCTTTGACAAGGAAACCGCCGCCTTCACCGGCAAGCTGGCAAACTATACCCATCTCAAGCAGTATAACGACGGCGGCTTCACCGTGACGCTCTCCGACCTGCCCGCAGGGGCCACCGCCCAGCTCAAGAGCAGCGACGGCAAGGTCCTGGCGGACTTTGAAAACGGCGTGGCTTCCACCCCGGCGAATCAGTTCACCGGCAGCGGCTCGGCCTATTTCTACATCGCCGTCACCGCCCAGGGCCGCACGGAGAATTACAAGCTGACCCTCACCAAGCCCGGCGACTACTACTGGTGGAAATTTATTTTCAGTGGTACCCCCGATTTCGACAAGGAAAATGTATTCCACGGCTATCCCGAGGGTACTCTGTTCCAGACAGATGAAAACGGCAATCCCACAGGCGAGACCGGCTATGCCAAGGACTGCTGGAATTATACCGTGTATGTTTCCCCTGCGGTGGGCCACTTCGGTGTTTCGTATTTTATGAACGTAATGGGCAATTCGGGCCTGAAAACATTAAAATCGAAGATTTTAGTGGACGGTGAGGTTCATATTGCCGAGCGGAAGATGCTTGTACCTGTCATGCAGGCGTTTGCCAAAAAACCTGTTCCCTTGGCAAAGGATAAAACGGTAATCGAATTCGTTGGCACCAGCAGTAAGGATCCCAAAATCGAGATCCACACCACTGTTACGGTAGTTGTGGTCAAGACTACTCCGGCGGAGCTGACCGGTTTTATCAGCGCTCTGCCGAGCACCGATAATCTGACGTATTCCGAGAACTACAAGATCGTCATGAGCTATCAGCGCGCCTATGACAGATTTACCGACGAGGAAAAGAAGCAGCTGTCCGCGGAGACGTTGAAAAAGCTGCAGGATTCCGTGGCCCGGGTGGAGGAGCTGAAAAAGCGCCATGAGGACGGCATTCAGGCATGGATCGGCCTGGTGAACACCTTTGCCGGGAAAGTGACCGCAGAAAACTATGCCCAGTATTACGACGCCGTGCAGGATGCCCAGGTGAAGTATCTGGAGCTGTCCGATGCCCAGCGTGCGGAGTTTTCGTACATTTACTCTGCGGAAAACGCCGCAGTCATGACGGCCTACAAGGCTGCGTACCGCACCGTCAACGAGCAGTCCATTCTGGACGGCAGCTCCATCGGCAAGCCCACGGAATATTACGACGACTTCATGATGTCGGCCAACCACTATAATCTGGACCTGGGCCACGAGGACACCTATTATCCCGCCGTGTTCCGGGAGATCTGGACGAATCGCCCAACCTCTTTGTATCCGTCTTACTCAACTGAAAGGGGTCTGCCCTATACGCTGCCCGGTATTCTGAAGTTCGAGATCAAGGACGACAGCATCTTCGAGATCAAGGAAGTGGAGGACGTCTATAAGGACGGCGGCCTGAGCAGCTTTGGCAATACTCCGGCCATGAAGTACTATCTGGTGCCCAAGAAGGCAGGCACCACCACCTTCACCGTTACCTTTACGGACAAGGCGGGCAATTTCTATGGTCAGATCCCGGAGATCCCCGTCCATGTCAATAGCCCCGAGGAGACGGCTATTCAGGATCTGAACAAGAATCTGACGAACTTCACCTCCCGCAGCAACACCAGCAAATACGACAACTGGACCTACAACTACGACACCCAGGGTGCGCCTTTCACCTTTAAGGTAAGCGGCACCAACGCCAAGGTCAGCGTCTATAATTATCTCCAGTACAACAAAGACGGCACCCCCGTCAAGACCGACTACACCCCCGATGAAAGCGGCAATGTGACCATCCTCATCAAGGACGGCTACAACGGCATCGAGGTCACGGCGGATTACCAGGGACAGACCGTCACGCAGGTCTACTCCCTCAAGGGCAAGGTCACCCGCTATGTGCAGGAGAACATCTCCCGCCCCGGTGAGGCCCTGCGCACCGGCGATACGGCGGGTATCTGGATCATCGGGCGGCCTACCAATATCCACAAGATCCTCCGTATTTATAACCCTGCCACCACGACGGTGTTCTATACGGATATGCCTCTGCAGAGCGTAGTAAATACAGACAACGGGCACGATATTAACCGTATTAATGAAAATGGTGCGGAAACACAGGTAGCTCGTCAGCCCCGCATTGCGGCCTATCTGACGGAATCCGGCACGATCACCCTCACCAAGGGCAGTTCCGATAGCCGGGGCTACGGCTCTAAACCCGACAGCGAGGGCGATCAGGGCAACACCGGCGGCATCGCCGATTCCACCCGCTATGGCTTCGGTATGCTGGCAGATATTACGCTGCAGGTGGAGGAGAACCCCAACTTCAAGCTGGAGCCTAAGTATGAGACCGTGGCCGAGAACGGCGGGCAGGTCAAGGCTGGGGACAAGCTCACCATCTCCATCCCCACGCTGCCCATCGAGCAGCTGGCCCAGGACTATAAGCTGCAGTACTGCCTGCTGAACTACTCCACCAATATTCCCGGTGCGGAGTACATTTTCTCCAAGTGGTCCAAGGGCGGCGACTCCTGGGAGGGCGAGGGCACTACCCCCGTCGGCCCCGAGGTGGCGCTCAAGAGCATCACTTTCACCGTGCCCAAGACCACCCCGGCGGGCACCTACAGAATTCATGGCGGCTATCTGGATGTTACCCACAGAAGCGGCGGATACGAATGGCTGGATGTCTATGCGAAGTTCTATCAGATGGAGATCAGCGACCTGACTATCACCGTTTTGAAGGGCGACATCGAGACCGTGGAGGACCTTATTGACGCCATCGGCGCCAATGTCACTCTGGATAGTGAGGCCGCCATCATCGCCGCCAAGTCCGCCTACGATGCCCTCTCCGACGAGGACAAGGCTCTGGTGGACGCCGATAAGGTGGACGCTCTCACCGCCGCTATCATTAGGCTCAACCAGCTCAAGCACGCAGACCTCATGGCAAACCTGGATACCATCTATCATACCACCGGCGACTTCATGGCCACCTTGGGCACCCCCACGGTGAACTCCACCGGCGGCGAGTGGATGGTCATCGGCCTGGCCCGCAGCGGCCGCACCGTACCCGCCGGGTACTATGACAATGTGGTGGAGTATGTGAAGGCCAAGGCTGACGCCAATGAGCGTCTGCACCCGACCAAAGTCACCGACAACGCCCGGGTGATCCTGGCCCTGACCGCTATTGGCAAGGATGTCACCAATGTGGGCGGCCACAACCTGCTGAAGGGCTTGGATAGCATGGATTATGTGCAGGCCCAGGACATTAACGGCCCCATTTTCACCCTCATCGCCCTGGATAGCCACAACTACCCCACTATGGGCGATGTGACCCGGGAGAAGCTGATTCAGGTCATTCTGGATGCCCAGCTCAACGACGGCGGCTGGGGCCTCAGTGCAGACAAGGCCGACCCGGATATGACCGCTATGGCCATCCAGGCCCTGGCACCTTACTACAAGACCAACGAGACCGTGAAGGCTGCTGTGGATAAGGCTCTGGAGGCCCTTTCCGCCCTGCAGCACAGCGACGGCGGCTTTGACAGCTGGGGCACCGTGAACAGCGAGTCCTGCGCCCAGGTCATCGTAGCTCTCACCGCTTTGGGCATCGATCCCACTGCGGACAGCCGCTTTGTGAAGAACGGCCACACCGTCCTGGATGCTCTGGCCGGGTTCTATGTCACCGGCGGCGGCTTCCGGCACACCGCTGGCGGCGAGCGGAACGACATGGCCACCGAGCAGGGCTACTACGCCCTGGCGGCCTACTACCGCTTCGCAAACACCCAGACCCGGCTCTATGACATGAGCGATGTGACCATTCAGACCGGCGGCAGCAATGCCCCCGCCACTGGCGATACCGGCGTGCTGGTTTGGGTCATCGCCCTGCCCGTGACGATTCTCGCCGCAGCCTTCGTCCTCAAGCGTAAGGAACGGGAGGCGTAAGCCAAAAAGAAAAAACCTAAGCGGCAAAATAAAACAGCACCCCGGGGCCTCTTGCATGACAAGAGACCCCGGGGGTTTATTTTTTGTTTGCAGCGGTGCGATATTGGAATAAAAAGTGACGACGCTGATTTCAATTTTCTGCTTCAAATTTTGCAAAAACTATGGTCTACTATTTAAGCGGTAAGGATCGTGCAGTTTCGACCGTTCGTTTATGATGCTACCAATCAGCAGGTGCCTGTAGCGATTAAACCAATAGAACCACAGGATGCTGCCACAACGATAAAAGAACCCCGGTAGCAGACGGATCGGACCAGCGAGTATATCTCAAACAGCAAATTTGACATCTATCGGACTGAAAACATGGAGCAAAGAGTTTCCGATCTCTTCCTTTTTGGGGCAAAAACGTCCGCAAACCCTTATGTCGCAACGGCTGGAGGGCATTTTATCACTTGGTAAGGATGAGGTCGGCGGTTCGAATCCGCCCAGCAGCTCCAAGAAGTCCTGTTTTCTCTCGAAAACAGGACTTCTTCTTTGCCTATTTTCGCTCTATGGGTGAGGGCTTGAAGCAAAGTGGCCGTATGCTCTTACCCTTGCGGGAAATACGGCTTGCCTATAGGGCGAATAGCGCCTGTCACACGGTGATTATCTTCAGCCACTCAATATATTCCAGCGCCAATTCCGACAGTACTCGAGAGGGGTTACAGATATACCCGATCTCGATTTGCCCCAGGTCCGTGATGGGCACACTGACCAAGGAGCGGCGGCGATCCTCCTGTGTCAGATAGCCGGAGCCGGTCACATAGGCATCGCCCAGTGCCAGCAGTGAATACGCCATCGCCCGGTCGGATACCGAGATGACCTGCTGCTGGGGGTTCCACTGGCGCCTGGTCGTCGTGAATCGGGCCGAGGAGGGATGACACTCCTCATAAGAAATAAACGGGTACTGCTGGATGTCCGCCAGTGTAACGCTTTTACACTCGGCTAAGGGATGCGTATTCTGGATGTAAATATGCAGCAGATCATATTTCAGATGCTGAAAAAATATATTCCGCCGATTGCATGCCTTGATAATGGCGCTGCGGCTGTCGCTGGTGAAAAACAGCACACCGATATCGGAGCGATTCGTTTCCACATCCTGCAGCACCTGATCCATGTTTCCCTCAAAATATCCCAGATGATATTTTTGATTCTTAGGCTGGCATACAATGTGCTCAAAGGCATCAATACCGGAGACATGGTGCAGGGAAGATACGCAAAAATACTCGCACTCTCCCTTGTGGTTTTTATACTTGTCATCCAAATCCTGGTAGATATTTGTCAGCAGCTGTGTGTCCTTCAGGAATGCCTCTCCCTGGCGCGTCAGCGATATGCCCTTACTGGTTCGCTCAAAAAGAACCATACCATATTCCCGCTCCAAGTTTCGGATCGACTCGGATAGACTGGATTGGGAGATGAACAGCGACTCTGCTGCCTTGCCGATAGAGCCTGCCTTGCTGACAGCCCGGACATATAGTATTTGCTTTAATGTCATCGTTTTCACCTCATACTTGCGCTGCTGCCGCAGATGGAGACCTCTCGCCACTGTTTGCCCCAACCGACACCGCTGGAATGGTAATTGTGGGACATCTCCCTGATTTTAGCAGCATTTTTGTTAAAAAGCAACCTCCGGCACTATAAATTAACTTCCCCAAAACCCTGTTTTTACCTGAAAGCCATCGGTCTTACCGATGGCTTTACATCGCTTATTTGTTCTTCAAATTCTACGGGTACAGGCGTATAATGAGTTCACGCAAAATACCACCCATGGAAAAGAACCGGACCGCTTGTCCGTATCAACCAATGGAGGGAACGACCCTGAAAGGAGGATCCTATGATAGCCGAACACACGCAAACCACCACCGAGGCCCCCATTGTTTTGCAGTGTGTTGACCTGTGCAAGTGCTATAACGGTGTCGTACAGGCCAGCGATCACATCAATTTCACCTTGCGCCGCGGCGAGGTGCACGCCTTTCTGGGGGAAAACGGTGCAGGAAAGAGCACACTGATGAAAATGCTCTACGGCATCGAGCAGCCCGATGAGGGTCAGATGTTCCTTTCCGGCGAGCCAGTGGTGCTGAAAAGCCCTGCTGACGCCATTGCCCACGGCATCGGTATGGTACACCAGGAACTGATGCTGATTCCGCACCTGACGGTGGCGGAAAACATTACCCTGGGGCAGGAGGTCAGGACCAGATGCGGACGGCTGAAAAAGCAGGAAGCGTCACGCAGTATCCGGGAGTTGGCCGCTTCCTATGGCTTAGATATAGACCCTGATGCGCTGGTGGACAAACTGACCATTGGGCAGCGCCAGCGAGTGGAGATCGTCAAGCTGCTGTATCGCAAGGCGGACATTTTGATTTTCGACGAGCCCACCGCCCTGCTGACGCCTCAGGAGTCCGACGCACTGTTTGATGTGCTGCGCCGCCTGCGGGGGCTGGGCAAGTCCACAATTTTCATTACGCATAAGCTGCGGGAGGTCTATCAGATTGCAGACCGCATGACCGTGATTCGGCAGGGCCGGATCATCGGCACCACCACCCCTCAGGAAACCGGCATGGAAAAGCTGACGCAGATGATGGTGGGCAAAACGGTTCCCACCGGGCGCCGTCGGCCCCACCCCATCGGGGAGGAAGAGGTGCTGCAGGTAAAGGGCCTCAGCGTGCAGAGCCGTGGCGGCGCCGCTGTGCAAAATGTCACCTTTTCCATTCGCTCCGGCGAGGTGCTGGGCGTAGCGGGCATCGAGGGCAATGGACAGACGCCTCTGGCGCAGGCCCTTCTGGGCCTTTGCCGCTCCTCCTCCGGCAGCATTCTGCTGGACGGGCGGGAGATCACCGGCCGCACGACCAAGCAGATTCGCGATGCCGGCGTGGGCAGCATTCCCGATGACCGGCAGGGCATGGGCCTCATCCTCAGTATGCGGCTCTTTGAAAATATGCTGCTGAATGCCTACGACGAAAAGCCCTATGCCAGAAGCCCGCTGCTGGAGGACTGGGCGGCCGCCCGCCGTGATGCGCAGGCTAAGATCGCCGATTACAGCATTGCGGCCACCAATGAGTCGGTTGTGGTCGGCACCCTCTCCGGCGGCAATCAACAAAAAATCGTCGTCGCCCGGGAGCTTGACCGGGGCTGCCGGATGCTCATTGCCGCGCAGCCTACCCGGGGCGTTGACATCGCCTCGGCGGATTACATTCAAGGCCGCATTTTGGCAGCGGCGGAACAGGGCTGCGCCGTGCTGCTCATTTCCAGTGATCTGGATGAGCTGATCAAGGTTTCGGACCGGATCATGGTGCTGTTCCGCGGGCAGATCATGGGATTTGTGGATGCAGACAATGCCACCCGTGAGGCCTTAGGACGCATGATGCTGGGCGAAGCCCACTGATCGATCCTTTATTGATCCTGCTACCGATCAAACGGCAGCTTAGAACGAACCGTGCAAGGAGGAACTAAGATGAAGTTTACAAATGTGAAAAAGTGGCTGTCCATGCTGCTGGTGGTCTGCTCGATGCTGTCCCTGGTGGCCTGCGGGAAGTCCGACAAGGATCCGGCAGGTGACGATTCCGAGAAAGGCACCAAGGTCGCCGTTGTGTTCGCCTCCAGCGGCCTGGGAGACAAGTCCTTTAACGATGCGCTGTATGACGGCATGAAGAAAGCGGAGAGCACCATGGGCATCCAGTGGGTATATTCCGAGCCCAAGGATGACGCCGAGTACGAGGGTCTGATATCCGGCTATGCCGACAGCGGAGACTGCGACCTCATCATCTGCCTGGGCGGCAGCCAGAGCTCCAGCCTGGAAAATGTGGCCCCTAACTATCCGCAGCAGAAGTTTGTGATCCTGGACGCTGTGGTGGAGGGTGACAACATCCGCAGCTACACATGGCGCGATCAGGAGCTGGGCTTTTTGGCCGGCTTCCTGGGTGCCAGCCTGTCCGACACCAATACTCTGGGCTTTATCGGCGCCCACGACATCCCCTTGTGCAATCTGGGCGCTGCCGGTATGATCGCCGGAGCCCACTATGCCAACCCTGACTGCCAGGTGCTGGTGGACTACGCCAACGGCTGGGCAGAGGTCAACGGCTGCTATGAGCTGGCCACATCCATGCATGAGCAGGGCGCCAGCCTGATATACCACACCGCCAGTGCCGGCGGCCTGGGTATCCTTAATGCCGGCAAGGAGAAGAACTTCCTGACCGTCTTCTTTGACGGCAACCTGAATGCGGACGCCCCCCAGACCAACATTGCCAGCGCCATCCGGGACTTCCCCGCTTGCGCCCAGGAAGCGATTCAGGATGTCATGGACGGTAAGTTCACCGCCGGTGCCATTGAAAAGGGTCTGGCAGAGAACAGCCTGTACCTGGATTTTGACGGCTCTGCCTATCAGATCCCCGCTGATGTGATGGAGAAGTACAATGCAGCGGTGGCTGCCATCAAGGACGGCACCATCGTGGTCCCCAGCACCATTGAAGAAGCAAAGGTGTGGAAGGCGGCATAAATCACCAAGCGCACAACACGGGGCTGAAGGCCTATCTGGCCTTCGGCCCCGCGAGACTGTCGAAAAACCCTCCGGGTTTTTCCGACAAAAGGCTTGCAGTCTGCTGCGCGCATAATTTGCCCGTCCGTGACGGACAAATTCCACACTGGCAGCCTGAGAGGTATTTTCTCTCACGCACATGTCGCGAGAGAAAATGATTTTAATTTTTTGCCGCCTGCGGGCGGCAAACTCTGCGAGGTTTTTTTGACACGCTGACGGGGCTGAAGGCCTGTCTGGCCTTCAGCCCCGCACCTTATCGGCAGAGACATATCATCTGCGCAAGGAGGGACACTGTGAAAAAAACAAGGATTCGATTGTCGCTGTTTTCGTTGGTTCTAGCGCTGGTGCTGTTCGGTCTGACCATACGGCTTACCGGACGGGATCCCCTGGTGGTATATTGGAGCATACTCACCGGCTCCTTCGGCAGCACCAAGAGTTTTCTGAATGTGCTGGCATATATGCTGCCGCTGATCATGACCGGTCTCGGTGCGGCGGTGGCCTTCCAGAGCGGTGTTTTCAACATCGGCGGTGAGGGACAGGTGCTGGTGGGCGGACTGGCCTCCGTTATTGTGGGCCTGACGGTGCCGCTGCCGGCACCGTGGGGCTGGCTGCTGGCGCTGCTGGCGGGCTTTGCGGCCGGTGCTCTGTGGGCACTCCTGCCCACCCTGTTTGCCGGGCGAAACCTGACCTCACTGTCCGTGGCCACCATTATGATGAACTCCATCGCTGCCCTGCTGACGGAGTATATTGTCAAGAGCTATTTTCAGCGTCCCGGTGCCAGCAACACGGAGACCGTGGTTGTGAACGAGGGCAGCATTTTGCCGCGCATTTTCCCCAGCACGCAGTTTAACTACGGTATCCTTGTGGCGCTATTCTGCGTAGCCGTTGTAACGTGGATGCTGTATAAAACCCCTTTTGGCTTTTCCCTGCGGGCCATGGGTAGCAACCCCCGTGCCATGCAGCAGGCCGGACTGCCGATCTATGGCCGGACGATTGCCGCCATGTGCATCAGCGGCGGCCTGTTTGCCCTGGGTGGGTCCATCCAGTGTCTGGCGGTATATAAGCGCTTCGTCATGGGCTTCTCCCCCGGGTACGGCTGGGACGGCATTACCGTGGCCACCCTTGCCATGAATTCGCCTGTGGGCGTGCTGCTGAGCGCCTTCCTGTTCGGAATGCTGCGCTCCGCCTCCATCAGCATGAGCCTGACCAGCCAGGTGACAACGGAGATGATCTCCGTGCTTCAGGGCTTTATTGTCATGCTGGTGGCCTCTCCGGATGTGTGGAATGTGCTGGGCCACCTGTGGCAGCGGCTCAAGAGCTGTGTCGGCCGGGGCCGGAAACAGGAAGGAGCTGCTGAATAATGGATTTTTGGATCTCATTTGCCAACTTTTTTGCCTCTGCCATCCGGCTGACCGCACCCATTGCATTGGGCACTCTGGCCTGCACCATCAGCGAGCGGGCGGGTGTCATCAACATCGGCATTGAGGGCTCCATGCTCTTCAGCGGGTTTCTCGCCGCCGTGGGCTCTTACTATACGGGCAGCCCCTGGGTAGGGCTGCTGTGCGGCTGCGCTGCCGGTGTATTTCTGGCGCTGATCCTGGGGGTGCTGGCCATTTACTGCAACGGCCAGCAGATCGTGATCGGCATCGGCCTCAACCTCTTCGGCCCGGGCTTTGCCTATATGCTGATGCGCGCCCTGTGGGACACCACCGGCATCTCCCCGTGGGTGGAGGGCTTTCAGGCCGTGAATATTCCCCTGCTCTCCCGCATCCCCATAGCGGGCACCATGCTCAGCGGCTACCCGGCCTGCATCTATCTGGGTCTGCTGGCGGTAGCGGTCATGCAGTATCTGCTGCATCGAACCGCATGGGGCCTGCGGATTCGTGCCGTGGGCGAAAACCCCGCCGCCGTGGCCACGCTGGGCATCAATGTCTACCGCCTGCGAATGCGTGCGGTGCTTCTGGGAGGCGTTTTTGCCGGCATGGGAGGCGCTGTCATGTGCCTCAGCTCCGCCAATGTGTTTGTCAATGATATGTCCGCCGGGTCCGGCTTTATGGCCTTTGCTGCCAACCAGTTCGGTCAGTGGTCTCCCGTCGGCGGCTATCTTGCCACGCTGCTGTTTGGCGTGATGCAGGCGCTGCGGATGCGCCTGCAGAGCTTCGGCATCGCCACGCAGCTGACCCAGATGCTGCCCTATCTGGCTGCGCTGATCGGCATCAAGCTCACCGGTATGCGGATGCGGGCGCCGGCGGCCAATGGCACCCCCTATCCCCATCCGCTCTCCGCTCCCTGTCTGCGCCGGAAAAGCGCCGGGGAATCACAGTCGAAAGGATCAAAGGCATGAATATTACATTTCACGAATGCAGATATATCCTGCACCTGAAGGATTACGACAGCGGTGTCTTTTTCTACCGCGAGGTACTGGGCCTGCAGCCCAACTATAACTGGTCCATCGTCCCCGATCAGAAGGGCTACCGCTTCTACATGGGCAGCGGACGGCTGGAGATCACCCAGATCCCCTTTACCCCCCGGCAGGGACACAGTGAGTTTTTGGCCCAGTGCTCCGATCTGCCTCTGTGCATGGAGCGGATTTTGGAGGAAATGCCCCACATCGAGATCCTCTCTCAGGATGCCCGGCAGGTGACCCTCCGGGACACCGAAGGCAATCTGGTGCATCTGCTGCAGGACGACAGCCCCTGCAGCGGCGGCGATGTGGATAAAACGGATATGTTTACCGGCACCTTTACCGGCGTGCTTTATGAGGATGATTTGGCGGCGGCGCAGAGCTTCTACTGCGACCGACTGGGGCTTCCGCTGCTGGAGCAGCAGGCAGATGCGCTGCTGCTTCAGGCCGGCGATGCACAGCTTCTGCTGCGCAGGCGTCCGGCAGGCTGCACCCTGGGCCCGTCCATGATCGGCCTGGAGGCCAGCAGCGTCAACAAGCTGTATGACCGGTTCAGCCAAAGCCCGGACTATAAGGAGGCTGGGGTGCTGCGTGACATGGACTTTGATGCGCGGCGGCTGTTCCAAATGTACGACCCCAGCGGCAATGTGGTGGAGATCTACGCCTATCTGCGCAATGTGCGAGAGGAAATTTTGATGCACTGATGATAGAAAGGGGAAAATATGTGGCGCAAAGAATACAGAATCGTTTATTATTCCTGGGAGTTTGACACCCTGCAGTCCTTTTATCGGGATCTGCTGCGTCTGCCCCAGATGTATGGCTGGTACACCAGTCCGGTGGATCGCGGCTGCAAGTTCAAGATCGGAGACAACCGCCTGGAATTGATCTGCCGCCATCCCACTCTGCCCCAGGGTCCTGCGGGAATGCGGTTAGAGGCAAAGGACATTGAACTGTGCTACGCCAACCTAAAAAAGGAGCCTCGGGTCACCGTTATCCGCCCCCTGCAGTCTCATCCGTGGGGCGAATACAGCTTCTGCATCAAGGACCCCGTGGGCAACTGGGTGGAGGTCTACCAGCGCTCCGAGCAGTATCGGCCCATGGGGGCCGATGACGGCGGCTGCTACTTTACCGATGAGTATACCGCCATTCTTTTCGCAGAGGATCTGGAGAAGATCACCGCCTTTTACCGGGATTCCATGCAGATGCCCGTGGTCACCTCCTGGGATCGGGGTCCCGAGGATCGGGGCTGCCGCCTCCGCTCTGCCGGCGGCTTTACGGATATTCGGCAAAAGACGGAGAACACGCCTCAGGGCCCTGCGCTGACCACCATTGAGGCCGAGGATGTCAACGCCTGCTTTGCGTGGCTGGAGAGCCGTGACGATGTGGAGGTGCTGCTGGGACTTACCGACACCTGGTACGGCGACCGGATTTTCCAGATCTGCGATGAGGAAAAGAATGTGGTGGAGGTGCTGGCCTATCGCCGCAATATGAAAAATCGGGACACGCTGCCGCAAGAGGATCCGTCATGAGGGAGAGGATACTGATTCGAAACGCGGATGCTGTGGTGACCTGCGATCCGGCGGATCGGGTGCTCTATAACAGCGACATTCTCATCTGCGGCAACCGCATTGAAGCGGTGGGGAGCAACCTTGCCGCCGGTGACGCCCAGATCATTGACGCCGCAGGCAAGTATGTTTACCCCGGCCTTGTTAATACACACCATCATTTTTTTCAGGCATTTGTTCGCAATTTGATGACGATTGACCGCTCAGAGCTGACGCTGATGCAGTGGTTGGATGACATCTATAAGGTTTTCGTCCGTATTGACGGGGATGTGATTTTCTATGCCAGCGCCGCCTGTATGGCAGACCTTATTAAGCACGGCTGCACCTGCTCGGTAGATCACCAGTACTGCTACACACCGGCCACCGGCAAGCAGGGGGTGGACCGGCAGATGGAGGCCGCCCGTCTGATGGGCTTTCGCTTTGTAGCCGCCCGCGGCACCAACACCCTGCCCCGCTGGAAGGGCAGCACCATTCCCGATGAGATGTGCGAGACAACAGCGGAGTACCTGGACGACTGCCAGCGTCTGCTGGCGCTCTATCACGACCCGGAGCCTTTCTCCATGCGGCAAATCGTGTTGGCCCCCTGCCAGCCCATCAACTGCACCGAGGACACCTTCCTGGAGACCATACGCCTGGCCCGCAGCGCCGGTGTCCATATGCACACCCATTTGTGCGAGGGGGAAAACAGCAGCATGGTGCGCCGCTTCGGTGTCCGCTCCCTGGAATGGTGCCGCCGCATCGGCTTTGTCGGCAGTGACATTTGGCTGGCCCATGGCCGCGAAACGCTGCCGGAGGAATATGCTCTGCTGGCGGAAAATCACATGGGCATTTCCCACTGCCCCGCCCCCACCATGCTGGGCGGCAGCGAGATTCTGGACATCCCCGGTATGCGCAAGGCCGGCATACCCATAAGCCTCGGCGTGGATGGCTGTGCCACCAACGACGGCTCCAATATGCTGGATACCCTGCGCCTGGCGTACCTGATGCAGACCTTTCTCAGCAAAAAGCGGGGCGGTTGTCCCTCCCCCTATGAGATGCTGAAGCTGGCCACTGTGGGGGGCGCTGAGATGATCGGGCGTCCGGAGCTGGGGCAGCTTGCCGCCGGGAAGGCGGCGGACCTCTTCATGATCGATGCCCGGCGTCTGGAGTACGCCGGCGCTCTCCATGACCCCGCATCCATGCTTGCCAAGCTGGGTGTCACCGGCCCCGTCTGGCTCACCATGATCAATGGCCGTGTTGTTTATCGGGACGATCATTTGACCGGCGTAGACGAGACGAAGCTGCTGCAAGAGGGCGAGCAGGTCTGCACCCGTGTGCTGCGGGATACCTGCGAGGCCTTTGCGCCCTATCACCGTAATCCACAATAGGAGGAAAGGAACATGTCATATCTGGACTTTCAGCTGCTTCTCTATGTGCCGTCGGAGCAGTATGAGCCTTGCCGTACCTTTTACGAGCAGGTATTTGCAACACAACCGTTCTATGGCTGGGACGAGGGGCCGGAGGACCGGGGTGTTAAGTACGATCTCGCCGGCACAAAGCTGGTGCTGCTGACCCAGGAAAATCCGTTCCCCACCTCCGGCGCCGTACATTTCCAGCTGCAGGTGCCGACTCTGGAGGATATCTATCCCCGGGCGCAGGCAGCCGGTGCCGTCACCCAGGAGCCTTTCTTCCGCCCCTACGGCTGGCATATGTTCCGCATGGCGGATCCGGCGGGAAATCACATCAATATTTATACGGTGCCAACCACCACCGAGTAAAGCGCACCGAAACCGTAAAAATTAAAGGATGCTCTTCACGCCCGGAATTAAAAAGGGAGGCAGCTTATGAAACAGAACCGTCTCGTAAGCCGCCTCCCTTTTTTGTTTTTAATTGCCAAGGTTCACGGCATCACCCGGCGTCCGCCAGCAGCTCCGGCAGCCTTTGCAGGCTCCCGGCTCCGATGATGCATTCCGGCCTGCGCCAGGGCAGTACCCGGGCCTCCAGGCCGAAGCAGACCTGAAACACCCGACAGTATATTTTTTCAGCAGCATAATGCGTACATCCTTTCCATGGACTATTACGTCGCATTTTAGGCGGGATCGCAAGACGGAATGGGGAGATGGATATTGTAGGGGCGGACGACTCTGTCCGTCCAGTGCGATAACGCAACATTTTGTAGGGCAGGGCCCGTGTGCCCTGCCGGGAGTGGGGCTGCCGGGCAGCGGGGTGAGGGCACCCCGCCCTACACACCATTTACCGATAGAATTTCACAAGGGGCGGCGGCCGCCCACCGTCGTGCCAACCGATTCCCGGCCACTGTCGTGCCCGTTAATTGGGGCACTTTCTCGAAATTACCCCGCTTCGCTGCATATCTTGTTATGCGTTGTAGGGTGCGATATGAGCATCGCACCGCACGATAGACGCAGAGGGTATTCCTGTTATGCTAAGGCGACACAAGCGGGTCGAGCGCTGCGGTGGATAGAATCTAAGACAATGCAAAAGCATGGGGCGTTTGGGCTCAAATCAAAATCTCCGGCAGAGCCGGGGGGTGTCTTTGGTTGCCAATACAAGAAGAAGGCCCTCGGCAATGGTCGGGGGTCGTAAGAAAGTAATATCGTATTTTTGCAGGAACGGCATGGCTTCGGTCATGCCGTTTCCTCCTTCATCAGTTCATTCAGCGGGATAAAGCCCACAAGGTCATAGGAAATGCGGATGTTCTGCCGCCGTTTGCCGCTGCTCTTGTCGGGAGCTTCAATATAAACTCCCTTAACAAGTTCCCGCAGAGCATACGGGGTAAGCTCGTCCAAATCCTTGTATTTGTGTACCCTCTGGATAAACTGCTCCAAATTTTCAATCTGTCGTTCCTGTACTTCAATATCCTGCTGCAAGGTCTGGATTTCCACTTTAAGCTGCTCCTGCTCGGTTTCGTAGCTTCTGCTCATCATGGAAAATCGTTCATCGTTGATGCGTCCCGCCACATTGTCCTCATAGATGCGGATAAACAGGCGGTCGAGCTCTCCCATGCGCCGCTGCGCCTGTTCCAGACGCTTGACGCTTGCACAGATTTTTTCCTCGCTGGACAGCAGAAGCTTGTGTTCCATAACTGCCCGGAAGTGATTCTCATACCGTGTCACATAGAAGATGACCGCTTTCATGTGCATCCAGACCAAATCTTCCAGAACAACAGCCCGGATAAAGTGCGCTGAACAACTTCCCGTGTTGCTTCGGTAGTTGGCGCATACAAAGTGATCCTGCCGCTTCTCAAAGTAGTTGGTGGTGCAGTACCGCATTTTCGCTCCGCAGTCGGCACAGTAAACCATGCCGGAGAACAGACTGCTCTTGCCTGTTTTCGTTCTGCGGTGACGCTGCTGCCGGATCTCCTGCACCTTGTCAAAGACTTCCTGCTCGATGATCGCCGGATGGGTATTGTAGAAAACCGCCTGTTTGTCGAGGGGCGTTTCCCTCTGCTTCTTGTCCCAGATGGAATTGGTGTAGGTCTTGAAGTTGACCGTACAGCCTGTGTACTCCCGCCGTTCCAGAATGTGAACAACGGTGTTGGTGTTCCAATGGTAGGGAACATCGGTTTCGGGGCTTGGAGTTTTGATGCCCGCCCTACGCTTGTAAGCGGTGGGGTTAAGCACCTTTTCCTCCTGCAAGAGCTTTGCGATCTGCATCGGTCCCCGTCCCTCCATGCACAGCTTGAAGATACGCCTCACTACCATTGCCGCCGCTTCATCCACGATCCACTTGGTTTTGTCTGCCGGATCTTTGAGATACCCAAACGGAACATTGGTTGTCAGCGGTACACCACGCTCACCCTTTGCTTTCTGCACAGCCCGGATTTTGCGGCTTGTATCTTTTGCGAAAAATTCGTTAGTCAACCTCGAATAAAGAATGACGGCTTATGCTTCGATATATCCGACGAAATTGTAGTAGATGTGAATGTCCCTTTCCTCGTGATCGTCCACGGGATAGCGTTCGCTGATCTCAATTTTCTGAATCAGCCGCACCAGCGTGGGACGGTCTAATTCTTCAAGCTGGGCGTAGTCCTGCATCATATCCAGCCAGGCGTCCACGGAGGATTCCGTTTCCCGGCTGGCGGCAAGTTGCCCGGTCAACTCCTTATGACGCTCCTGCTTTTCCCGACGTTCGGCTTCGTACTGGTTGAGCAGATTGACGCACACGCTCTCCGGGATACGCCCCAAAACCTTATCCTCATAGGCGGACTGAATCAGCTTATCCAGCTCCGGAAGCCGTTTGCCGATGGCGTTCAGCTCTGCTTGCAGCGTTCGGGTACGCTCCGCGCTGGCGTTCTGTTCCCTCGCTAAAAGCTGTGTTCTCAGCGTCTCACGGCTGTTCTGCGCCCACATCGCCTTGCAACGAATGTCCGTCATGACGATCTGCGTCAGCACCTTTTGGTTGATGTAGTGGGACGAACAGGCATTTTTGCCGCCCGATGCGTAGCGGTTGCAGACATATGCCTTGTACTCCGGCTCTTTCTCGGAAACCTTTTTGCGATAGTCTCGCATATACCGCATGGACGATCCACAGTCCATACACCGTAGCAGTCCGCCAAACAGGGCAACCGTGCCGCTCTTGCCGCTGCGCCCCCTTGCCGGGTGGTTGTCCATCCGCTGCACGGCGTCCCACGTCTCTTGTGGGATCAGCGGCTCATGGGTGTTCTCAACCTTGATCCATTCGGATTCCGGTTTGCTGACCTGTTTGTGGTTTTTGTAGGACACCGTGCCGGTCTTGTTCTGTACCATGTGACCGATATAAACCTCATTGCGGAGAATGGTTTTTACCGTCACATCATTCCAGAACGGTGTCTCGCCCCGCAGGTTTTCCCGTCCCTCTGCCATGTAGTAAAAGCTCCTTGGCGCAGGGACTTTTTCCGCATTGAGCTGCAAGGCAATTTTGCGGAAACCGTACCCCTGCAAGCGCAGATCAAAGATATGCCGCACCACGGGAGCAGTCACCGGATCGATCTCAAGAACGTGCTTGTCCGCTTCGCTTTTCTTATAGCCGAGGGGCGCATAGCAGCCGACATATTTGCCGCTCTTGAACGTGGACAGCTTGACTGCCTTGATCTTGCTGCTGGTGTCCCGCGCATAAAGGTCATTCATCACATTTTTCAGAATGACCAGCATCTCGTTGTTCTTGCGAAGCGTGTCAACCCCGTCATTCAGCGCGATGAAACGGCAGCCAAGGGACGGAAACACAAAGTCTGTGTACTTGCCCGCTTCGATGTAATCTCTACCGAGGCGCGATAGGTCTTTGCAGAGGACAAGGTTGATCTTGTGATCCGTGGCATCCTGCACCAGCCGGTTCAGTCCCGGACGGTCGAAGGTCGTACCCGAAACGCCGTCATCACAGTAATAATCGTACAGCGTCCAGCCCTGTTCCCGCACATAGCGGGAGAGCATTTCCTTTTGGTTTTCTATGGACACGGATTCCCCGGCACGCTCATCGTCCCGGCTCAGCCGTGCGTAAATACCAACGATATAGTTTTCCTGCATTTTCTTCTTTAACCTCCCGAAATGCAGTGCGTGATACAATCAGAAATCTACAAGGATTATACCACAGCACGGCTATGGATTCCACTGGGCAATGTGCCGGGATTCAGTTCTCCCGATTGACCTTTTCGAGGGAGAGTGCATCCAGCACATCCCCCATCTGCTGCTCTGCGGCAAAGAAGCTGCGCACGCGATACACAGTCCCGTCCTCCATCACCAGCTCCAACTGATCCGGCAGACGCAATTTCTTCTTCGTTTCAGGATGGTTCTCTTTGGGAGAATTATTTGTTTTCATCTTCGTATGTCCTCCGTAGTTTCGGGATGGCAGGTAGCACAGCCGATCACCGCCGTCAAGGAATCGGCTTTGCCTCGCTACGCGTCCTTGACAGCGATGCTCTGCTGCGCAGACAGGTAATCAAGGCGGCGATGCCGCCATTTGCCAATGAAAATTAGCTGCATTCCAAGGCTTTTTTCAATCTCTCATTCCAATTATAACAAGAACAAACGTTCGAGTCAATGCGATTATGAGAGGAAGAGCAAGCACAGCAAGTGTAGCTACACTTGCGAAAAACGGCGTGGGACGATCAGGATTTACTTGCAGAGCAGCAAGCAAATCCGGTGAGTACCCACACCGGAAAAACAGAGCGTTCCGGCTGACTGCCGAAACGCTCTGTTTTTATATTTTGGGGATAGTCCCAAACCCATTGGATAACAGAAATTGAATTTCCATTTTTGCAAAGCATCTTGAACGAAAGCCAGGTATAATGCAGACAGTAAAGGGGCTTGGTTCTCATGTTTATTCAATATGGTGATCAGAAAGCGACATATTTAGACCATGTGTAATATTTTCCTAAGTCTCCGTCGCATTGCGGTTCGCTTTCTTCGCTTCCCGCTTCACGCGCCAGATGGCAAGTGTGCGCACGAGCAAAACGTTGACGAGTGCCAAACGCACATAGCTATACAGAACGTTGATGAAGAAATATGGGGAGAACTTGCTGTAGGTGAGCGGCATGAGCGGCATTATGCCGTAGCTCATCAAAAGCGGTAGCACGACGAGCACGGCGAGCCAGCCGACGATAAGCCATGTAACCTCTTTTTTCGTTGCGGACAGCCTGAGCGCACGGTAGGAGCGCATCGTGCAGACGATCATCACAAGCATAGCGAAGAACTGTACCCATGCGATGGCAAGGCGCGTATAGTTCATCTCATACGTCCAGCGGTGCGTCATGAAGATGGTCGTCCACGAAAGACCGGTCGCAAAGCGAAGGTAAAAATCAACGCAGAGATAGACCGCCCAGCCACAGTAGAGACCAGTGCGCTGCTTCACAGCAAAGCAGATGATGCCGCAGATGAGGAACGGTGATGCGAACAGCAGTCCCGTAAACAGATCACCGGCGAGCAGCAGGCAGAGAACCAAAATGACCGCACCGGTACACAATAAAGCTGTTCCAGCGATTGTGGGGCGCTTTTCCCTCTCGGGTGTCGCCTGCGGTGTAAAGGGCGCAGGCACAGGTTCTGTCTTCGGTACGTCTTCACCACGCACGAGTTCGTCAAGTGTCACTCCAAAAAGCTCAGAGAGTTTTAAGAGCTTGTCGAGTTCGGGAATAGAGGCGTCGGTCTCCCATTTGGATACGCTCTGGCGTGAGATCTCCAGCGCGTCGGCAAGGTCGCCCTGCGACCAGTTCTTCTGTGTTCGCAGGCGTACAATATTCTCTCCAAGTGTCATGGACGGGTTCTCCTTTGCAGATTTTCTGTGTTCAGTTTATCAAAAGAGGCTCGAAAAGTCCACCAAGCGAGGTTGAAAAATTAGCAACCAGCGGTTGCACCCCATCAAAGGGCTGTGAAATAGTTGTTTTATGCAAAATTGAAAAGGCGAAAAAGCCGTCCTACTCACCGTCTAAGCTGCGCTTTAGGTACGATGTAAAATCATATGTCTGTATTTTCTGAAACCGCTTACAGGAGAAATAATCCTTGATTTTCGACCCTAAATCGCATACAAATCCATCCTATCAGTCAGAAATGGGGTAGACATTTTCTACCTCCGGTCATCAAGATTGATTTAACCCCAGATGTTTTTGCCAAGACGATTTTGCAAATTAAACTGTGAACACTTTCCAAACGAACCGGATTTGCAGAGATTTTCGGGCAAAGCTGGCGTGAAATCAGGTGAGAAAAATCAATGCTTGCCTGATTCGTGAAGTATCTGCCGTCTGCGCGTATGGATTGCATCGTTCCGCGATTCACGGTATCGTGCAGCCGGTGCGCGGCTTCGTGTGACCTTTTGCGGTTTGGTTGGTCGTCATCCGATTCCGTGAAGTGCAAAGGTGCGTCCTGCGTACAGAGCATCAAATATGCCGCCCAAAACCGCCAGAAGTGAAAAAGCCCTGTGCTGCGTTCAATACGCAGCACAGGGCTATCCTATGTTGTAGATTTCTGATTGCACTCGCACCGCTGTTTTTCTTATCATGCTTTATGCAAGACTGTCATTAAACCAGTTTTTGATACCGGCAATATCGCTGTCTGTGCTGTTGGGGTCGATGGTGTCAAAATGGTCGTTGATGGCAATATACCGCACATTGTACTTTGGAAAAGTAAAGTTAATATAAAGCCCGGTCAGCGAGGAATTTCGTCCCAGTCTGGATAGGTCTTTGGTAATACAGACTGCCACTCGTCCCGCTTCGATTTCCGCAAGCATGGCTTGGAAGCCGGGGCGGTCATAATTCGTGCCGCTGTACCCATCGTCCACGAAAAAGGTCGGATTCGGAAAGCGATTTTCTTTAGCGTACTGGAGCAGGATCATTTTTTGATTCTGGATGGAATTTGACACATCTTCTTTGCCGCCTTTTTTATCCTCTTTCATATCTTCCACGGATAGACGGCAGTAGAGTGCGGTGATTTTATCAGTTGCCCGTAACATTTCTGTTTCCTCCTTCAAAGGGGCAACTGCCAGTACAGGATTGGTTGCTTCTATTGTACCAAGATTCTGTGAATTTGTCATTCGCTATCCTCCAACTTTTCTGTAAACTTTTCAGCCATAATACGCTCCATTTTCTTATCCAGCGTTTCCGTTCCGTCATAAGTGCCTGTGACAGAGTAGATCGTGCCGCCGATCTCTTTCTGCAAGGTGAACTCCGGCAGCCAGAAAGCGGATGGATTTTTCACACGGATGTGTCCATCCTCGTCAAACCAGAAATTGTGTCTGGGATGGTCAGGCGGCAGCGGTGTGGGTTTAAGATAGGGGTCGGGGTTGGAGAAGTAATATCCCTCCGGCTCGTCATGCTCCTGCGGCTCCCATGCCTCGATTTCTGCCAAAAGCTCCGGGTCGATTTCATGTTCAAATGGTTTCTTCTTGCTCATAAGTGCCTCCTAAAAATGTGTAAAGATTAGTGTTCGATTTCTTGTTTTTTCTGCCGTGTAACAGCGTTCTGTCGCTCCTGCTCATGGATGACCTGCTCCACCTTGTATTTGATCTGCCAGAGCTTTTTCACCTCCGCATAGATGGGAGAAAGCTCCGCTTGCCCGGTCTTGTACTCCTGTTCCAGACGGTCACGCTCTTTGCGCCATGCGGTGATAGGCAGCTTGCCATCCTTGAAATGCGGTTTTAACTTGCGCTCTGCCATGTGATACAGGCGGAGTGCGTTTTCATTTTCGGACATAAACTGCTCCCGCTTGCCTTTCCATTTGATGGTCGCCAATTTGTCGGCAATGGGCTTACCCTCAGTGTAAAACTGCACCATACGGAGAAGTTCGTCCAACTCTTTCATGCGGTTGGATTTGCCACGCATGGAGTTTTTCAAAGTGTCGATGCGGTCACTCAGCATAGACACACGCTCCTGCAATTCCTCCGGCGTTGTGAGTTTATTCTGCATAAGATAATTGCAAATCTCGTTGAACTCTTTGAGATTGCCGATCTTTGCTTTCTGACTCCAAGCCCCGGCGTTACGATTGGTGTAATACTCGCTGAGAAGCTGCGCCAGATTTGGAACTTGCGGCTTGCTCAATTCCTCATGCGCTTCTTTCAGCCAATCAAGCAGCGCAGAGATTTTCTTTTTCAGATTGCGGATCAGATCGTTGGTCGCCTTGATCCAGCGGTTGAGATCACCCTTGTTGGTGCGGATGCCCTTTGCTTCCATAGCTCGGACGGTCACACCCTCATGGACAGTAGGGAGCTGGTCGATGCCCTGTCGCTCATAGCTGCGGTGGTCAATCCGGCAGTCCAATTCCTTTTCCGCAAACTTCTGATTGCACAGTTCAGCCCATGCTTGCCGCCAATGTTCCAAGGTGTCGGGACTGCCCCAGTCGGTAGTCGGCACAGCGTTGAATACATAGTTTCCTGCTTCATCACGGATACGCTCGCCATGTTCGTCCAGCAGATATTCCCGCCGCTGTTTGTTGCCCCATCTACCATGTTCATCCAGAGGACGGATAGGACACATGACATGGAAATGAGGATTGGAAATGCCGCCGTCATCCTTGTCGGGAGAGTGAACGGCGAAGTCCACCACCATGCCCCTGCTCACAAACTGCTCCAATAAAAATTGCCTTGCAAGCTCGATGTTCTCCTGCATGGAAAACTCGTTCTGCAAAGCAATGTCAAAGCTGTATGCAAGCTGCGCTTTCTTTCCCCGTTCCGCTTTCTCCACTTCATTCCATAGGGTTTCCCGATCAGAGAAAGAGGGAGGGGCATAGGGCGGCAGCAGGATTTCCGAACAAATCACGCCGCCCTTTTTGGTGTAGTCGCTGTCCTCACCGTAGTATTCGCTGTGCAGCTTTTCGCCGGAGCGATAGGCGGCAGACGCAATAGCGGATTGTCCTGCGCTGCGCTTGATTTGTGTCACATGAAAATGATATAGTGCGATACTCAACACCCCTCTTTCTGTTCAGCTCGGTTGTGTTCATTGACCGCCTCCATGAGCAAGCCCTTAATCTCCAAGACGGCAAGGGCTTTTTCAGCAAAGGCGTAAAACTCGGTTTCGGTCAAAACCTTTGTCAGCGGTGCGATGCTTTCAATGGCTGCGCCACGAGTGATAAGGTGGTGCGCCCGCTTGCGCCGATCACCTTTTTCATAGTAGGTGATGCGGTTTTCAAGCTGTTGTTTTTTGTGTTGGAGCTGCGAGATCTTGCGTTCATTTTCCGCTTTCTCGGCTTCCAGTTGTGGGATAGTCTTCTGCTTTTTCACCATGTATGACCTCCTTGATTTTGATGTAGGAATATAAAAAGACCGCCTACCGAAAATCGGTAAACGGTCATGGGTACATATTCAAAACTTTGTGAGTGGCGCTGTTTGCATCAGCAAATTGTGCCACTCACAAAGTGTGCAGGGATAGACGCGCAAGCGTCGCAAGGGGTGCAGCCCCTTGTTCGGAACGAAGTGACGCAAAACAGCCCGGGCGATTGAAGTCCGGGCTGTCTGCCTCGCAGAGCGCACATACAGGGCTTCTCCCTGTATAGAAGTGCGCCCTTTGTTCCAAAGGGATTTCATTTATGCGACCAACCACTTATCAACATAAGCAGAAATTCTATTGCTCCAATCAATTTCATCAGTAGAATTATCTATTTCGTCAATGGCCGTCTGCAAAAACTTCTGAACATCTTGTGGTTGAGGTATGCCTTCGCTTGTATAGGAGTTTTCAATCAACCGCATAAACGAATCAAGTTCCAATGGGATAATCTTGGGCTTGCCTCCATAAGCAGCGATATTTCTGATCTGATTTAAGCCGAAGAAGTGTGCCCATGTTGCTCTGTTAATTGACGGAGCTATAAACAGGCAATAAGTGGTTTTTCCTGTCGCCTTTTGCAACTGAGCATAATGCCGTGTGACTGGCTCTCCCTCAGATTCATATTGCCGCTGTCCTCGCTGCAAGGTAACTTCAACCGAAAGAGCAAAGGTATCATAATCACATTCAATGTCCGGCATATTGCCTTGGGCTGTTGATGTGGGTCGCCCCGCGTCGTCAATCCTGAAATTGCCTTTAATAGTTCCGCCGTCCAGCATAGTCATGGCTCGCCATGTATTCCATTCGAGGAACAGGGGAGCATCGTATACCTCATCTGATAAAATCTCGTTGTATGTATCAATGACTTCTTGATACAGCGCATAAGACTTTAGTTCCTCGGTCTGCTTTTGAATAATTGCAGCCCGTTTTGCTTGAACAGCACTATCACGCAAATCTTTCAGCTCTTCGATTGTCTTTTCAGAAAGCTCTCGTTTAGTATACGAAAAATGACGCATCAGTGTATCCTCTAAATTGCTGCGGTCATCTGTATACAGACGAGGCTGTGCGGGGTCAAACAAATAATTCTTAAATGCAGTTACATCATCAATGTAGGTAGGCTCTCTCGGGACAGTTTCCAAAATAAAATCAATCTCTGGAATTTTATCTGGAGCGATCTGTATCGACCTACCATCAGAAACAAACATTTCGGTGAAACGGAAATAGCGGAAACACGCATCAGCATAGTCCCTCATGTTGCGCTTTTCTTTGCTGATAAATGACCGCACATCGCTCGTCTTTGATTCTCTGGTTGCTATGTTGCCGGATTCAATTTCGGTAGAATAAATTTTGGATATTTCCCGATTTATAACATCGTCAACAAATCGCTTATACTGCCCCTTATGTTTTTCCTTTTCTTCTCGGAAAGAAATGATTTGATTTTTTACCGCTTCATAGTTGCGATAGTCCGTCAGTTGCAACGCAAAGATTCTAAATTCATCCGGTGTCAGGTGGTCTAAATCACGGATTAAACGAATGATTTCCAAGTAGGGACGCCCCCAAAATGTCCCTTTGATTTTACTTCCCTCTTTGTGATAGGGAGAGGGTAACTGGAATTTTAAGAGCTGCCGCAAAAAGATTTCATGCGGTCTGTTGCCATGTATAAAAGATTCGCCTGCTTCTGTCAACTGAATTGTTGGAGAAAGATCAACAAACCCCAATCCCTGCGGCGAGCGAGTAATACGATCTCGTGCACTAAATGCAGAATACTTCTTAGAGGTATCTCCCTCAAATGTGGTTGCAGCAGCGAGCGTGCGGGCAAATTCTTCCTGTACTTGCTCATTGCCACTCCATGTTTGCCCAGAAAAGTTATCCACCAACAAAGCGATTTCTGGGATTAACTTTTTGGGTGATCTGGGCGAAGTAGTAAAAAATAATGTACGACTACTTTTAATTACTCCCATTTTGCACTCCTAATAGTTTTTTACAACGATGTGCATTTTATCATTATTGAAACGATTTCTGATATTTACTGCATAGTTTTTGTAATACTCATCGAAGATGTATTCTCCGTAGAGTTCTTCTGTGAGAGGAGTTTTACCAATTACCATTAAGGCGCGGCAGGGGAGATTACGGAAATCGGCAGCCAACCTACGGTGTTCTGCTTCGTCAAAACCATTCATCATGTCAATATTTCCGTAATCATTAAACACACAATCATATGGCGGGTCTAAGAATATAAAATCATCTTCCTGCGCCATTTCAAATATCTGGCTGTAATCCAGACTATATAATTCAGCGCCTTGCAATAAATCACTATGCTGCTGTGTGACCAGTCGAGTGTTCAGATTGGGATAACGACCAAACGGAACATTATATTCGCCGCTGTTGTTATACCTAATCATGCCCGAGTAAGCGGTCTTGTTTATAAAGAAATACAACACGCCATCAAGATAACTACCATCGGGGTGGTTGAAAAGTTCTCTGATGCGATAATATAGCGCCTCATTATCATTTGGGACACGCTCGTCTGGTGTTTGGGCTTTAAGTCTTTTGTACCTTGCTTGATTTTCCTCATATAACTGTTGCAAAGTATCAAGCTGCGCCCTCATCTCAGGATAATTGTCACGCAACTGACGATAGAATATCATTAAACGAGTGTTGACATCATTTATAATTGCATTTTCGGGCTCAAGATAAAAATATACTGCACCGCCACCAAAAAAAGGCTCAATGTAGCGATTGAAGTCATCAGGTATATATTGTAAGAAGCGTGGAATTTCCCGAGATTTTCCACCACGATATTTCAATACGGGATTCATCGTTGCACCTCTCCTCTCATTCCATATTCTCTTTTGAGTAGGGCAAACTAACCCGTAATCATTATAGCAGTTTGAATGACTTCAATCAACATCAAATTGTAAATATTCATTGTGTAGAGAGCTTTTTCAGGTAAACACGCCGACAGCTTTTCAACCTTTGATTCCGTTCTTCTTCGCCCATTCACTTGCCGCCTGTTTTCGTTCCTCACTGTACGGCGCAGTCAGCCGGAAGCTCAATCTGCCTTTTTCGATCTCAAAGGTCAGTCCGCCTTGCTCGTCATCATCGATCTGGCGGCAGCATTGCGGATATTCTTTCGCAAATGCGGTCAGCCGCTTTTTTAGATCGGTGTTGTGGGTCTGCACCTCGATCATATTGCCATACTCGTCAAAATAGATGCCTGTGGTCTTTTCTCTCTTGGTAAGTCCTGTTCTCATAAAACCTCCTGATTTTCACAAATTTTTCTCAGTTCTTGAATTGGGAAAGTGATGCGATTTTTCGATAGAAACGCTTCAAACGATGCGGAGTATGTTCCGGCTCACGCTATCCGGTGATTTGCTACTTTTCCGGCTCTTGACCGTGTTTTCACGCTTTTCGGTTTGTGCGGCTTTTTAGCCATTCCACAAGCTCATTTTTCATCACCAATTTACGCCCGCCGATCCGTAAGGTTGGAAAATCCGGGCTGTTCAAAAGGTTGTATGCCCCCGCTTTGGAAATCTGCAACGCTTCCGCAATCTGCTTTGCGTCCATCACATCGGGCATGGTTTCAAATGGTTCTCTGCTCATAAAATCCTCCTTTCTTGCATGAAAAAGCAGCAGTCACCACTTGGGTAACTGCTGCCGTTTCTTCGTCTGTTTACTTGTCCAAATACTTCTGATATTCCGCTGTCACATAATCCTCATAAGCGTCTGCGATCTTGGCGATTCGCTTATGGACTGCGCTGGCGGTCTTGTAGCCAACCTTATCTGCGATTTTCTGCTCGGTGTAACCCTCCATACGCAACTTCAATATCTCCCGGTCTTTCTCGGTGATGGTGCTCTCTGCAAAGGTGGCTACCTGCATTTCGGAAATAACTGATTGCTCAAACTCGCTGCGGGGGTCTGCCACATCGAAAATGTCCCCGTCCTCACTCTCCATCATTTCATCCAGAGAGATCGGCTTACCAGAACGGTTGTGATGCCACTTCCGCATGAAATCGGTCTTGACGGTGCTGCTTGTGGTTTCGTAGTCTTCGACGGTCCTGTTTTCCCAGATAGCGTCAATCATGGGCTGCCATTCTTGTTCTGCCACAACCATGTCGGTGACATTGCCGATCAGATTGCTGAATTGCTGATAGGTCAGCCACGGCACTTCCACACCTTGCGGGATGTTGTAAAGCTCTTGAAATCCGAGCCCGTTCTGCTCAAACTTCATTCGGATGTAGGGGATAATGCTGTACGACAAACGCCACAAAGGGAAATATCCTGCATACTGCGTCCAGTTGCCGGGTATGTCACGATAATTTCCCTTGCTGTCTTTCACTTGGAAGAACTGCCATGCGCTCCATGCGTAGCAGTCCCACACAAGCAGCTTAAACATATCATCACATACGATGTGGTCATACTTGTCCGTCCTCAGAACTTCATAGGGGCAGCGGAGCAGATCGTAGGCTGGCTTCCACTTTTCTGCAAGTTCCCTCGGTAGGCTATAAAATAGGGTCAGCCATGACTTGTCGCTGTCCTGCGGTATCTCGATGACCTCACCGGGCAGCACTACAATGAAACCTGTCGGACCTTTCTTCTTGTCCAAAAGCGTCACCTCCAATCGTTTTGAAATAGCCCTCTACTATATATGGCATGAAAAGGACTGAATTGTTCCAATGTTTCCAAAATTTTTTGAGATTTTTTGAAAAAATCTCGGATTGTTTGGGATAGGATGATTATAGTTTCATTATACTCGAAAACTGTGAATAAATCTATTGCTTTCAGTTAAGGGCAAAAAAATAACGGGTACTCGGATTTTGCACCGAATACCCGTTATCTCTTTTACCAACCCCGTCTGACAGATGCCATAATCGTAATTTCTGAAATTACTTTCTTATGAGCACCCGTGTAATGCCGGGGGCCTTCTTCTTCACAGTATCTGTTTGCGGTTAAAATCCGTCGCACAGCTTGCGCCGTTAAGGCTCGTTTGTAAAAACACACCCTGCTTACAGGCGATACGCTCGCTCTTAGAAATGGGAATCCACGTACTTATTGTACTTATTGAGATCCATTTCATCCTTGTAGGTATTGCGGAAGCGCTGGACGGTGAGGCTGTTGAACTGGATGATATTCCGGTACTTCAGCACGCCCGCCACCAGAGCGATGCAGCCGCAGATATAGCCCATATCCACCCGTGTGCAGGTCCAGCCCAAACCGGCCAGCACCAGCAGGGAGATCAGGACGCCGGCCACCTGCTTTTTCGGGTGCAGGCGGCGCACTGTCTCCTCCTTCACCACGCCCTCGTCCACCATGACCTTGGCGAAGCGCTTCTGCACGGTAAAAAGACTGATGGCGTTGAGCAGCATGGGAGCCGCCACGAAGAACGCAAACAGGGCGATGATGGCATTATAGACGAATACCATAAAGTTATCATTGTTCAAAGGGGAGTTCCTCCTTAGATGAATTTTATTGCCAGCGGGCTTGGCCCGGAGGTCACGGACAGACCACCACGGGAACATCGTCCCGCTGGGTGGCATAGAGTACGTGGCTGTAACACAGCCGGAAGGACAGGACATCCCCCACCTGCACCGGCTGGGGGGCGTCGGTCACGTCCAGAATACAGTGATCCGAGGAGCCGCCGATGACGGTGACGCCGGGCATGGTGGGCCGGAGCGTCTCCATGTCGCCTACGTCGGCCCGGCCCAACGCCAGAATGGCACGGAGTCGGAGGCCACGATCCTCATAGACAGGCTTTCGGCCGAAGGCGTCGGCCCCCAGCTCCCCTTGGGGATAGGTGGGCTTCTCCTTCACCTCCACCACCTCTGCCTCCAGACGGAACACGTCGTCCCGGAGGTAGTCTGCATCGTGGACGCCCCAGGAATCGGCAATATCCTGCGCCGTCAGAATATTTTCTCCGATCCGTAGGTGGTTGATGCCGGCGGGCATGGTGCCGGTATGGATCATGGGATAGGAGCTGGTGGCGCCGCCGGAGACTATCTCCAGCGGGCGGCCGATGGCGTCCTCCACCCGGCGGGCGATGGCCAGCAGCATCTGCATCTTCTCCGGCGTGGCCCGCACGGAGCCGTAGCAGCTGAGGTTCACGCCTACGCCGGACAGGTGGACATGGGGCAGCCGGCGCTCCACATACAGGCAGGTCTGCACCATTTCCTCGTGGTCCCAGTAGCCCTCCCGCAGGTCGCCCAGATCCGCCATGATGATGACGGCGTGGGGCTTATCCTGCCGGGTACACTCCTGCTCCAGCAGGTCCAGAGTCTTGCGCTCGCTTTGCAGCGACATTTCACACAGCCGTACCAGCCCCGGCAGCTCCGTAGGGCCGGGGATGCGGATCAGCAGATAGGGGCCGGGGATGCCCGCCTGGCGGCAGCGCTCCACCTGCTCCAGACGACTGGTTCCCAACTGCGTGACGCCGCATTCCCGGAAGCGGCGGGCCACCTCCGGCAGGCCGTTGACGCCCTTGATGACGCCGCAGACCTGAATTCCGCAAGCGGCGCAGCGGGAGATAGTCTCCCGGGCGTTGCTGCGGAAGGACGAGTCACGCAATACCAGTCTGGGGTATTGACGGTTCATTTCCATTCCTCCTCACACCTGCGGCCCAAAGCCGTCAGGTTGACAGGAATAGTTTACCATATCCGGCGGCAAAATGCCACCCTCATTTTGTGCAAGCTATAAAAATTTTAATAGCGGGGCGGCACCAGCCGGGCCTTGGTCAGGGCCACCACCAGTGTGGGCAGCAGAGCCAGCTGGATGAGAGTGCCGGGCCACGAGATCAGAATGTGGGCGGAAACCCACGCCGCCATGGACCAGCTGCCGGCGGGGAAGGTCAATGCCTTCACCACACCCGCCACGATGCGGCCGCAGGGGATGGCGCAGCACAGGGCGATATAGAGGTCGCCGTAGAGCCGCCCCGTATGCACCAAACGCATCACCAGCGCCGTTACCAGACCGTAGACCGCCAGCTCCGCCATCATGGAGGGCAGCACCGCCGCCGCAGGCATACCGGTCAGCACCGACGACAGCAGCGGGCCAAGCAGGCCGCAGACCACGCCGTAGGGCCACGTGCAGACCAGGCCGCACAGCAGCACGGGGACGTGCATGGGCAGGAACACGGTGCCGGAGCCCAGCGCATGAAAGGCCATGGGCAGCACCACGCACAATGCCACGCAGATGGCGCAGAATACCAGTTTTTTCGTTGCAGAGAGCTGCATGGGAAGCTTCCTCCTTGGGGATCGGTATGATTTATAGTATATTATAAGTGGGTTTTGCCGGATTTGCAAGAGCGTCTCTTGACAAAACCGGCGGTGGGGATTACAATGCAGTCGTTCCAGAGGTCGCCTGCGGGCGGCTTGGTTTCTGAGATACAGTTAGATAACATTAACCAAAAGGAGTGGAATCCATATGATCGAGACAACGGTGAAGGTAGACGGCATGATGTGCGGGATGTGCGAGGCCCATGTCAGCGATGCCATCCGGGGCGCTCTGCCGGTGAAAAAAGTCACCGCCTCCCACACCAAGGGGCAGGCGGTGATCCTCAGCGAGGCGCCGCTGGACGAGGAGGCCCTGCGGGCCGCCATCGGCAAGACCGGCTACGAGGTGCAGGGCGTCAGCGCCCGGCCCTATGAGAAAAAGGGATTGTTCGGTTTCCTGAAGAAGTGAGCTACATCCGCTTGATCTCCTCCAACAGCAGATCGATGTCCAGCTCGTCCGGCTTCTCCTCCTGAGAGGCCGGAGCGGCGGGGGCCGGTGTTTCCCGGACGGGAGATGCCGGCTTTTCTGCTGCCGGAGGGGCGGGCTTTTTCTCCTCCGCAGGCGGGGGCGTGGGAGCC
>ENA-OYWZ01000287-OYWZ01000287.1-human-gut-metagenome-genome-assembly--contig:-NODE-287-length-34207-cov-7.328502_pt1 | contig 34207 bp, 31 predicted proteins | sample MGYA00244841_ERZ653414 | MGnify/ENA primary metagenome ERZ653414 (study PRJEB26926, sample SAMN06164894) | human gut metagenome | biome: ENVO:00009003; feature: ENVO:2100002; material: ENVO:00002003... | reverse complement strand
CGGCATACGAGATTCCTCTACGGCTCGTGGGCTCGGAGATGTGTATAAGAGACAGCATATAAATTGGACGATAATTCAATTTTCAAATATATTTGGTATATTATGTCAGTTTTTCAATCCTATAGCTTGTATTTATATAATTAACTTCTTGAAATAATCTGAATACTTCTGCCACCGCTATTGCAAACCCACATAATGTGTAGGTAGGATTTTGTTTAGAATCCATTGACAAAACAGTTAAAATAATCTATAATTATAAGATAGTCCATTTATTAATGATTTTTGATAAGGAGTTATAAAGACATGGCAAAAAAGCAAATATCCAGAGAAGGCTTTGAAAAGCTTCAGGAGGAATACACGAGACTTGTGACAGTCAGACGTGCCGAAGTCGCACAAAAGCTGAAAGAAGCGAGATCATTCGGCGATTTGTCTGAAAATGCCGAATATGACGAGGCTAAAAATGAGCAGGCCTTACTTGAAGCACAAATTGCTCATTTAGAAGAAACTATTTCAAATGCCGAGGTTGTTGAAGACGATAATATTTCGATTGATGAGATCGGTATTGGTTCAATAATAAAAATTAAAAATATCAGCTCTGACAATATAGAAACCCTTCAGATCGTAAGTACGACAGAAGCAGACGCCAACGAAGGAAAAATTTCTGATGATTCGCCTATAGGAAAAGCCGCAATGAAAAAAAAGGTCGGAGACATATTTATAGTTGAAGCTCCTGTTGGCGAGATTAGATTTGAAGTTATTGATATATCAAAGTAAAAAAGGCGGATTTTGACAATGAATGAAAATCAGAATAATTTAACAGAAGAAATTTCAGAACAGGATATAAATATATTGAAAAAGGTCAGGCTAGAAAAACTTGACGAGCTTAAATCTAAAAATGCTAATCCTTATGAGATTACAAAATTTGAAGTAACCGGTAAAAACTCTGCTTTGAAAAAGCAATATGAGTATGATGAAGAGCAGGCGAAGCTTATTGCAGGTGAAAACGACGAAAAACTTGCTGAGGAGTTAGATAAGCTAAAGGGTAAAATCGTTACTATTGCAGGGCGCATAATGAGCTGGCGCGATATGGGAAAAGCAAACTTCATCGACTTAAGGGACGATACCGACAGAATACAGATATATGTCAGAATGAATGATATAGGTAAAGATGAATTTGCCGAATTTAAGAAATGGGACATCGGAGATATTATCGGAGTAGAAGGGTATGTATTCAGAACTCGTAAGGGAGAAATATCCGTTCACGCATTAAAGGTTAAGCTTCTTTCAAAATCTCTTCTGCCCTTACCTGAAAAATGGCACGGTTTAAAGGATCAGGATATACGGTACAGACAGCGATATGTTGATCTTATTGTAAATCCCGGCGTTAAGGAAACTTTTGTAAAGAGAAGCAGGATCCTACGTGAAATCAGAAGTTATCTTGACAATCTGGGTTATATAGAGGTAGATACACCTGTTTTGCACACTCTTGAAATAGGAGCTGCCGCAAGGCCCTTTAAAACTCATCATAACGCGCTTGATATTGATATGTATCTTAGAATTGAAACAGAGCTTTATTTAAAAAGGCTGATTGTCGGCGGATTTGACAGAGTTTACGAGGTGGGACGCATATTCCGTAATGAAGGTATGGACACCTCTCATAATCCTGAATTTACTACTATCGAAATGTATCAGGCTTACACCGATTATAAGGGAATGATGGAGCTTATAGAAAATATGTACGAAAGTCTTGCATTGAAGATTTGCGGAAGTACTACGGTAAAATACCAGGGCGAACAAATAAATCTTAAGGCTCCATGGGAAAAGCTGACGATGATTGAAGCGGTTAAAAAATATGCGGGCGTAGATTACAATGAATGGAATACTGATGAGGACGCAAGAAAATGCGCTGAACTTAACGGGCTTGAAGTGGAGGAAGGAAAAAAAGCAACTAAAGGTCACGTTTTAATCGCCTTTTTCGAAGAGTTTGTTGAACCAAAACTAATACAGCCTACAATTATTTATGATTATCCGGTTGAAAATTCTCCTCTCGCCAAGAGAAAGCCGTCTGATCCGGCTTTTACTGAAAGATTTGAATACTTCATTTATGCAAGGGAAATGGGAAATGCCTTTTCAGAGCTTAATGATCCTATTGATCAAAGGGAGCGGTTTGTTCGTCAGGTTGAGGCAAAAAAATTAACCGGAGCTAATGCGGAAGTTGATGAAGATTTTATAACTGCTCTTGAATATGGAATGCCGCCGACCGGTGGACTTGGACTTGGTTTAGACAGACTTGTTATGCTTTTAACCGATAGTTCATCTATAAGAGATGTGCTTTTATTCCCGACGATGAAGTCCCTGCCAAGCGAAAAATAAGAAAATAACAGGGTTTTGACAGGTTTTGCCGGGTTTCGTTAATCCAAAATCATCTCCCAAAACGGGGTTTACGACAGATTTACGACAAATGACTTTCGGAAGAACACCGGATTTTTACGACAAATCGCTGTCGTAAACGCCGTGAATCGAAAATCGTTAATCGAGTGGCTTCATTGTAGCGGCTACATCGTAAAATCGGCAAAAAGTCTTGTAGAATGGGCGCTTACAGTCGTTTACGACAGGAAAAGCAGCGTCATTTATGACAACGAAAACAGAGCTTCAATCTTACGGTTGAGGCTCTATTTTTTTGCCTGAAAGTCGTATCCTTTTTTGATTTCCGTTTTCCTGTATAATGAAGGCGTCAGGAGGTGCGACAGATGAAGCAAAAAGATTTTCATATCTATTTGACGGAGCAGGAACGCACTCAGGTGATTCAATCTCTGATTGAACTTAAAAACAGCCTGATAGCGCAGGGAAGATATACCGACGCATTAGATGAGGTACTGATTAAAATAACGAAGGCTCGGAAGAAGCGCATTTCTGTCCGTTACATTTGAATAAAAATAATGAAGCCGCTTGTTTCTCTTACTCGGAGAAGCAGGCGGCTTTTTTGCGTTTAGGAAGCGTACAAAAATTTTTTGAAAAATTTTTCAAAGCAGAGTCCCCAAACGACCTTTCCCTGTGAGAACAAGTGAAAGGGTAAAAACCACTCCGATTCGGAGTGCCGCCCTTTCGCAGCTTTTTGACAATTAAATAGACAGGCGTTAAGGACTTTATTTCTGATGATTAGCCCGAAGGTGGGTACGCCACGACCGTCACTTCTTAGGGTTCCCAAAAAGTCGATAGACTTTTTGGGAAAAGGAGGAGCAGTGTAATGAGCGAGCTTTTCGTGTTTACACGGAAACGAGCGATATGAAACTTGCGACGACGCAGCGAGAACTCCCGACCTGAAACTCGGATTGCCACCGAGACGGCAACGACAGTCAGAATGATAATGATACTTCCCTATGGGGCTGGCGGAGAACCCGGCAGAGGTGAAATCCCTATGATACGGTGCAGCACACCGTAACCTTAACGCTTCCCACAAAGGCGGACTGCAAAACTGTCCGCCTTCCCGCAGGGGTGGTTGAGGACAAATACTGCGGTCTGATACATAGCCGAATTTTACAAGTCGGTTATGAATTTTTGGAAAGGAGGAAAAGCGGAAGATGTCAAACTGTAAAACCATTGCCATCTGTAATCAGAAAGGCGGAGTTGGCAAAACCACTACGGCGGTAAATTTGGGCGTCGGACTTGCTATGCAGGGCAAAAAGGTACTCCTTATCGATGCTGATCCGCAGGGAGATTTAACTACCTGTCTCGGCTGGCAGGATACCGACAGCTTGCAGACAACGCTTTCAAGCAAGCTGTCTGAGGTTATGCGTGATGAAAGTACAAATCCTTATTCCGGTATGCTGCACCACGAAGAAAAGGTTGACCTTGTTCCGGCAAATCTTGAACTGTCCGCAATGGAAATGAGCCTTGTAACTGCTATGAGCAGGGAGTCCATAATGAAAAATTATCTGAGCCAAGTAAAGGACAAATACGATTATGTTCTGATAGACTGTATGCCTTCGCTCGGTATGATTACCCTCAATGCGCTCACAGCGGCGGACAGCGTGATTATTCCCGTTCAGGCACAGTATTTGCCCGCAAAGGGAATGACACAGCTTTTGCAGACCATTTCAAAGGTAAAGAAACACACCAATCCCAATCTGCAAATCGACGGTATTCTTTTAACCCTTGTGGACGGAAGAACAAACCTTGCCAAAAGCACGGTGGACGCTCTAAGAGAGAACTTCGGAAGCAAAATCAGGATATACCGGGCGAAAATCCCCATAGCTGTAAAAGCCGCAGAGGTTTCGTCAAAAGGCAAGAGCATTTACGCTTACGAGCCAAACAGTACGGTGTCTAAGGCTTACGCCGAATTTACGAAGGAGGTGTTAGCTGGTGGCAGGCAGAAAGAGCGACTTCACGCTTCCAACGAACACACTCGATGAACTCTTTTCTTCTCAGGAAGAAAGGGACAAAGCGAAGCTGCAAAAAATCAGGGACATTCCACTTGCGGAGATTGACGGTTTTCCCGACCACCCTTTTAAGGTACGGGAAGATGAGGATATGTTTCAGCTTGTGGAAAGTATCAAGGAGAGGGGCGTTATCACACCCGCAACCGTAAGACAGAAAGAAGATGGCAGATACGAGCTTGTTTCAGGACACAGACGAAAAAAGGCTTGTGAGCTTGCCGGATTTGAGACGCTTCGCTGCGAGGTGGTGGAACTTGACCGTGATGAAGCCACTATTTTAATGGTGGAGAGCAATTATCAGAGGTCGCAGATACTTCCCTCAGAGAAAGCGTTTGCCTACAAAATGCGCTTGGAAGCGATGAAAAGACAGGCGGGCAGACCGAGCAAGGAAAATTCTGCAACAGTGTTGCAGAATTTTGAGGGTAAGACAAGTCGTGAAATTCTTGCGTCTGAAAGCGGTGAAAGTCACGAGCAAATCCGAAAATATATCCGTCTTACCAACCTTGTACCCGAACTCCTTGAATTTGTGGACGAGGGAAAAATCAAAATGCGCCCTGCGGTTGAGCTTTCCTATCTCGACGAGGACTGCCAGCGTGATTTGGTAGACGAAATCGACTTAAACGACTGCACACCCTCCCACGATCAGGCAATCCGTATGCGGAAGTTTTTTAACGAGGGGAAGCTGACCACCGAAGCAATACAGGCGATTATGAGCGAGGATAAGCCGAACCAGCGGGAAAAGATTGTCCTTCGTGGGGATAAGGTGCGAAGCCTGATACCGAAGAATATTCCGTTAAATCAGACGGAGGATTATGTCTGTAAGGCATTGGAGCATTACAACAAGTTTTTGAGAAACCGTGCAGAGCGTGATTCGAGGTAAGCGGAGTATATCTTTTTCGCCTCCCCTTCCTCACACTCTAACCCCTTGAAAACTAACAGACTATCCGAAAGAAAAAAACTATCTCACTAATCTAAAGCTATCTCACTTAAAGCTGTTCTGTCTTAAAAGCCGCACAGCCCTTAACATCTTGGCACAGGCAGGTATGGCATATTTTGTCGTATTTTGCACTCTTGTCTAAATGACGGTTTATCGCTAAAATAGTTTCAAAAGGACAAAGGAGTGAGTGCGATGAAAACAAAGCTTATGATAATATTAACTACCCTGCTTCTGCTTGCGCTGACAGGCTGCAACAATTCACAAAAGGCGGAGTTACCGTTTTCTTCTTCGGAGAGTATTGCAGGTCTTTTGGAAGGCGCAACGCTTTTTGCAGAAAGAGAGACAGGAACGGACGATACAGAACCAGAAGTGCAGACAGGCACGGAGGACACCGAAACAACGGAGCAGACAACAAGCGGTAATCCGTCAGACGAAACATCGGCAGACAGTCAGACAACAGTGGCGCAGAACACGGAAAATGCCCCGACTGCTAACCAGCAGACAACAGCGCAAACCGAAACACCACCAGCCGGCACATCCGAAAAAGAAACGCCTCAGCCTGTTACTCCGCCAAGTGGGACAGAACCCACAACGGAGAGTGCAGCGCCGCCGGAAACGACACCGCAGGAAACACCGCCTCAGCCAAAGTCGATTTATGATTACGAGTTTGACATAGCGGCTATCCGCTTGGAAATGATTGCTGTCGGAGAAGCAATGGGACTTACCCATATCACAAGCGATGAAGGCGTGGAGATGACACCGGACACCGCTTCGTGGGCAATACCCGTAACAGCGTCAAGAGATTTTCAGGGCGAAGCGCTGAAAAGAAAGCTGAGAGAATATGTGCAGTCTATGCCGGAGCTTATCACGACATACGGCGGCAACCCAATTCAATATTTCTCGATTTATACAGAGCCGCTTGGAGACGGCAGCTACTGGATTTATTTCCTCTATTAAATCGAGAGCAACCCTTCCCTCTGTCAGAGCAGACAGGGGGATTTTTTATGCCCAAATTTTAGAAAGGACGGTATATCTGAATGAAACATTTTATAAAATCTAAAGGAAAGCGCATTATGGCAATGCTGCTTTGTGCGGTAATGTCCGTAATGGCAATGCCGCTGTCCGCTTTTGCCTTTACCGCAGAGGCGGGCAAAAAAGCAGCCGCTTATTATGGCGATCACTACTACGGTTCGGACGGAGATTATTACTATTCCGCAGGACAATATGATTTTATCGCTTATGACAGCAACGGAAACACAAGCCTTCAAACCCATTATGGCAGCGCAGCAAAGAGAGCCAAGCTGATGATTAAGGACGCAAGCGGCTCACGACAGCTTATGTGCATTGAGTCCGGCATAGATTACAACGCCGGAGGCAGCTACACAAGCGAAAACGGAAAGAACAGCGCCTATTTTCAACATCTGCCCGTTTCCGCACAGTACGGAATTATGCTGACCTCTGTTTATGGCTGGAGACCGGGTAAGACAGCGCCGATTGAGGGAACGAACGAGGACGATTTTTCTATGGCAACGCAGATTATTATGTGGGAGTATCAGCAGCTTCTGCGTACAAGCCCGACCACACTGGCAGAAAACAGCTACGGTATCCGTGCGGATAACTATTTCCGCTGTATCAAGGGCAGACCTGCCGAGAAGTGCTATTATTGGATTTTGGAGCAGACAAACGCACACAATGTTATTCCAAGCTTTGCTTCGGACAGAATCGGCACGGCAGAGACTTACACCCTGAAATATGATAAGACAAAGGACAATTACAGCCTTACGCTGACCGACAGCAACAACACCTTATCCAATATCAAGTTTACGGACAACAGCGGTATTACCGTAACGAGAAGCGGCAACAGCTACACTTTTACCTCCAAGCAGATGATTGAAAATCCGGTTGCCATCACAGCCAAAAAGGATATTCCCGGCATTGACGGAAATCTGCTCGTTTGGGGCTATCCCGGTATGCAGACAATGGTATCCGGTGCGGAAGATCCGGTAATGTTCTATCTGAAAATCAAAACCGAGACAACAGGCGTCGGTCATATCGTGAAGCACTCGGAGGACGGAAAGGTAGACGGTATCCGCTTTACAATCAGCGGAAACGGTGTAAATCAGACCGTAACCACCAAAGCGGACGGTACGGTGGATATAGAGCTTATGCCGGGCGTTTACACGGTAACGGAAGAAAACATTGATAAGTACGAGCCGCAGAAAACACAGCGCATTACGATTGTGTCCGGCAACACTTCAACCGTAACCTTTTCCAATGTCTTAAAGCGTGGCGAGGTTAAAGTTATCAAGTCCTCTGAGGACAATTTCAACGAGGGCGTGACCTTCCATCTTTACGGAACATCACTCTCCGGTATTCTCGTTGACGAGTATGCCATTACCGATAAAAACGGTGTGGCAACCTTCAGCAATGTTTTAATCAGCGGCAGTACCCCTTATACCCTTGAAGAAGTGGATACCGCAATCCGCTATGTGATTCCCGCAAAGCAGACAGCGCCCGTCAAGTGGAACGAGGTTACAAACCGCAGCGTAAACAATATCCTGAAAAAATTTACCGTAACCGTAACCAAGAGCGACGCCAAGACCGGAACAGCGCAGGGGGACGCTTCCCTTGCAGGGGCGAAATACGGGATTTTCAAGGGCGAACAGCTTGTAGACGAGTATTTTACCGATAAGAACGGTCAGTTTACCACAAAGGAATATATCTGCGGCGATGACTGGACGATAAAGGAGCTTGAACCAAGCGAAGGCTATCTGCTTGATCCGACTGTCCACCATATCGGCGCAGAAGCTTTGGCTTACACCGTAGAGCATAACCATACCGCCAATGATGTAAACGAGACGGTTATCGAGGGCAACATTGCCATTATCAAGCATACCGACGATGGGGAAACAAAAATCGAGACTCCCGAAGCAGGGGCAGAGTTTAAAGTTTACCTGAAATCCGCAGGAAGCTATGAGAAGGCAAAGGAAACCGAGAGAGATGTCCTTGTATGCGACGAGAACGGTTTTGCACAGAGTAAGGATATGCCTTACGGTGTCTATACTGTCCACCAGACTTCCGGCTGGGAAGGCAGAGAGCTTATGAAGGACTTTGATGTGTTCATAGCCTCTGACGGACAGACCTACCGCTATCTGATGAACAATGCCGATTTTGAAAGCTATATCAAGGTGGTAAAGGTGGACGCAGAGACAGGAAAAACAATCCCTTATGCGGGCGCAGGATTTCAGATTTATAATCCTGACGGAAGCCCTGTGACGATGACCTTCACTTATCCGACACTTACAACCATCGACACCTTCTATACCGACGCAGAGGGTTCGCTTATCACGCCTGAGAAGCTACCATACGGTACAGGCTACTCCATTGTGGAGGTACAGGCTCCTTATGGCTATGTTCTTGACAGCACGCCGATTTATTTTGATGTGGCACAGGAACATTCTACGGAGGAAAGCGGGGTTACAATTATCAAAGTGAATAAGGAAAATATGGCTCAGAAAGGCACGGTTACGGTTGAGAAATCCGGCGAGGTGTTCTTCGGCATTGCTACCATCGGCGGCGCAGATGAAAACGGAAACGAGCTTCCGACCATTTACCAGCCGATTTACGAGGTGCAGGGACTTTCCGGCACTGTCTATGAAATCCGTGCGGCGGAGGACATTATCACGCCCGACGGGACTACCCGATACAAAAAGGGCGAGGTTGTGGATACCGTTACAACGGGTGCGGACGGTCTTGCGAAAAGCAGGGAAATCTATCTTGGAAAATACGAAGTTCAGGAAATTACAGCGCCTTACGGAATGGTACTGAATGAGGAAATCCACACCGTAGAGCTTGTGTATGCCGGACAGAATGTTTCCGTAACGGAAACCGCAGCTTCTTTCTACAACGAGAGACAGAAGGCGGAAATCAGCTTAGAGAAAACCCTTGAAATAAACGAACTGTTTGGAATCGGCGCAGAAGATGAAATCTTAAATGTCAGCTTCGGTCTGTTTGCCGCAGACGAGCTTGTATCTTTAAGCGGCACTTCCATTCCGGCGGACGGACTGCTTGAAATCCTTACGCCTGATGAAAACGGAAAAGCAACAGCAAAGACAGATTTGCCGATAGGAAGCTACTATGTAAAAAAGCTTGCCACAGACGAGCATTATATCTTAAACGACACAAAGTATCCGGTGGTATTTGAATATGCCGGACAGGACACCGCAAAGGTAGAGCTTTTTGCCAACGAGGGAGAAGCGATTGAAAACGACCTGCTTTACGGTTCTGTTTCGGGAAGAAAGACCGACGAGGACGGAGAAGACTTAGACGGTGCGCTGATCGGACTGTTTAAGACAGATGACGGAGAATTTACAAAAGAAAACGCTTTGATGACCGCCATATCCGATGAGAATGGCGGTTTTTCTTTTGCTAAAATCCCTTACGGTACTTGGTATGTCCGTGAAATCGAACAGCCGACAGGCTTTGTGCTGAATGAGGAAGTCTATCCCGTAACTATTGGAGAGAATGAGCAGACGGTGGAAATCGAGATTGTCAATAAGTTCATTCGTGGAAATATCGCACTTACAAAGGTGGACGCTGAATATCCCGACAACAAACTGACCGGCGCTGTCTTTGAGGTCTATAAGGACACCAACGACAACGGAAAGCTGGATGAGGGCGATGAGCTTCTCGGCACACTTACCGAAAAAGAAATCGGACAGTATGAAATGAACGACCTGCTCTATGGTCGCTATTTTGTAAAGGAAATCAAAGCGCCGGAGGGATTTATCCTTGATACGGGCGTTTACGAAGTATTTATCGAAACGGACGCTACGACCTATCAGGTGGAGAACAAGGCTGGCGTTGGCTTTATCAACGAGGCTATGCGTGGAAACCTGAAGATTGTCAAAACTTCTTCAGACGGAAATGTGAAAGGCTTTGCGTTCCGCATTACCGGAGCGAACGGTTATGATGAAACCTTTGAAACCGACGAGAACGGGGAAATTTTTGTAGAAGGACTCCGTATCGGGGAATACACCGTCTCCGAAGTAAATAACAGCGCTTCCCAAAACTATATCCTTCCGGCAGACAAGACAGCGGAGGTTATGACCGATTCCACCACCATTGTGGAAATGCACAATGTACTCCGTGACACGCCGAAAACCGGAGATAACAGCCATCCCGCACTTTGGCTTGCCCTTGCGGGCGTGTCGGTACTCGGCGTTATTTCCTGCGGCATCAGAACCTATCGGCTCGGAGAGGAATACACGAAGGAAAGGATTATAGAGCGGCTGATACAGAACCGGGATAATATCGCTTTCGCCCCGTTTCAGAAAAAGAACTGTCCGGCAAAGCAATATCAACTTCCCACAAGGGAGGACAAAATCAAAAAGGTCGGCGGTCTGTACGGGCTGTACCTTTATTACTGCTATCGGCTCGGCTATCTTCCGAAGTACAAGTACAAACAACAGAATAACGCAAGGCTTCACTATCTTCTGAAAGATGATTTAATGAAGCTGGAGGAAATCACAGCACAGACCACGCTGCTCGGAAAGCGCCAAATCGGTACGGACGAGCAGCTTTTTTCCTATCAGCGCTCGGTGGAAGCTGAAATCAAAAATCTTACTGCCGACAGAACCCGTCTCCGAAACGTAATACGAAAAGTAAATATCACAGACGAAAGGCTGTCTGAGGCAAAGGAAAAGATTTCAGAAATATCAGAGCGCTTAAAGGAACTTCGCAAAGAAGTAAAACTCTGTACGGGCATTGCCGAGAGGTCAAAGGTTATTGAGAAAAACCTTGAGCAAGTCCGGGCAGAGGAAGAAAAATCGAAAGGAAAGGAGAATCGCAGCTATGACAAACGGCGGTGACGCAGCAGAACAAATCGTCAGGCTGTCCCTTGAAGGATTTGAAGTGGCGGCAAAGCTGACAGGCTCGGCGGCAAAGAATATCGCTATTCTTTTAACCTCCGTCTTAAAGCAGGAAATGAGCCAGTCCAACAAGACACGGGGCAAGGCGAGGCTTACCAATATGATAAAGTCCGGCAAGGAGCTTAAAGTTTTTTCTATCCCGAACAAGGATTTGAAAAAATTTACCGAACAGGCGAAAAAATACGGTGTCCTCTACTGTGTGCTTCGGGATAAGAACACCAAAGGCGAAGATATTCCGGTGGATATTATTGTCCGTGCGGAGGACGCTTCTAAAATCCAGCGCATTGTTGACCGCTTTGAACTCGGCAAGGTGGATAAGGCTTCTATCGTTTCCGAAGCGGAAAAAGATGTAGCGGATCGTGAAGCGGCGGCAAAGGAAGTCCCTGCTAAGACGAGGGGCGAGCGCATTGTGGAGGAAGCGATGGGAAAGCAGAAGCAGAAGGAGGAAAACGCCCACCAAAACCCTATGGTCGCAAAGACGGACAAAAACCCTCCGTCAGAGCGAGACTCAGAAACGACAGATACGCACACTGATAAGGGTATCGCAGCGGCGGCGGATAAGAAGCCTTCGGTCAGGGAAAAGCTTGACCGATACAAGGCGGCTGCCAAAGCGGAAAAGGAAGCAGAGCGTATCTTGCCGGAGGCTTCTAAGGAGAAGCCGAAAACGCCTGAACCTAACAGGCAGACGGTGCATAAGCAGCCGAAAAAATCAAAGAAACCGAAAGAGAGGTAAAGCCGAATGGAAAATTTAGAGGAACATCCGCAGATTGCGGAGCTTTTGGAAACTCTCGACCAAAACGGGCTGACCAAAGAGAAAAACGAGATGCAGTCTTTGGTAAGCTATATCGGCAATATGGAAGAAACGCTGACGGGAATGCTTGGCGAGCTTCAGGATATGCGTAAGGAAATCAACCTTATCCATAACAGCACTTTAACAAGCAAATGCCAAAACCTCGTGCAGAAAACCGACGATAAAATCAGACAGGGATTTTCCGTAGTGAAAAAAACGAAAGACAATCTGATAAGGTCTGCCGGAAATGCGATGAGGGCGTTTCGTGAAAAAGGAAAGGACGCACTTGCCGAATCGGTCAGGGCAATCAAAATACCGGAGGCGCTTGATAAGCTGTCCGCAATGTTTGGAAAAATGTCTATGGATATGGCGCAGGATAAAATGAAGCTGTCATCTATGCAGTCGGAACTCCAAAGCGCAAAGGGACATTTTAAGAATATGGGGCGGCTCCTTATCGACAAAGCCCCGAAGGAAGCGGAGCAGATAAAAACGGATAAAGGGATTTTATCAAGGCTCAGCCGCTTATTTGACAGAACGCAGAAAGGGTTTGCTTCATTGGAGCAGAAGGCGATGGACGCAGCGGATAAGCTCAGAGTTACCCGTGTGAAGGTGTCCGTCAAAGAAAACCTGAACAAATACAAGGCGGCGGCTAAGAGCGAAAAGCAGCCGGAAAAATCGAAACAGTCGAAAGAGAGGTAATCAATTATGACCAGCAATTTTAGTGCGAAGCGCAGCGGCTCGGAGAGACCGCAGCTTTCGCTGGAGGAATATAAGGAAAAGAAGAAAGCGGAAAAGGAAGCGGTCTATAAAATGCTCGACGAAACCGCTTTGGCCGTCGTGCAGTCCCCCGACAAATTCAAGGGCTATCTTGATGTGCAGAGCAGAATGGACAGATACACAGCCAACAATGCCCTGCTGATGTATAAGCAGTATCCGAAGGCAAGTCATGTCAAGGAATTTGACGATTGGGTTTCGGAGGGCGTGAAAATCAATAAGGGTTCTAAGACCTTTATTATTCTCGATCCTTACGAATACACCAAAAAGGACGGGACGCCGGGCATTGACTTCAATCTGAAAAAGGTGCTTGATGTTTCGCAGACCAGCGGGAGAAAACCCGCAGCGCCTACCGTCAACCGTGATCCGCAGAAGCTCGTTGCGGTAATGCTCGACACAGCGCCGATTGAGGTGGAGAGCGTGGACGAGCTTCCGTACCCGAATATGGGGGCGTTTTACAAAAACGAAAATCAGACACTCTATGTGAAAAGGGACATTGGGGACAGCGTGGCGCTCTGCCAATGTATCGCACAGGAGCTTGGACACGCAGAGCTTTCGATGAACAGCGAAGCGTACAGCCGAAGGGATATGGGCTTTCAGGCGGTATGTATCGGCTATATGTTCTGCAAAAAGTTTGGCGTGGATGTAAAGAATTTTGCCATTGACCGTATCCCCGATGAACTAAAGGGCAAAGAAGCGAAGGAAATCAAGGCGGAGCTTGGCAAAGGACAGAAGGCGTTAAAAGACATTGTATCCCGTGTTTCCGATGAGCTTCACCGCCAGCGGTCAGAGCGTTCACAGGAACAGGAGAGATAACCGGAGGTATCCCAAATGAAAGAGGAACTTTATCATATCGCTTTGGACGATTACGAACACGGCGTTGTCATTCGTTCCCTGAACGACAAAAAGACAGACCTTAAAAAAGAGGGAAAGTCTACCGACGCTGTTGACGATTTGATTATCAAATTCGGACACGCCCCCAAACGCAGGTTCAAAGTGGTAGAAAAGGAAGCAGACCGCCGTGAATCGAGATAACGACAGGCAGTCCGCAGTCATCCTCTCCGTTCTCGGTATCATTCCCGTCGTGTGGCTGGGGCTTCTCTTGGCACCGTCTGTTACGGGCGGCTTGCCGGAGATACTGCCGAAGCTTTTAGATGTGCTTAACAATCCGTTTCATATAGAGCTTTGCGGGGACAGCGTAAAAACTGTCCTCGTTTTGCTTCTCTTATACGGAATGGGAATCGGCATTTACTTTTCCACACGAAAAAATTACCGCAGACGGGAGGAACACGGTTCGGCAAAATGGGGCGCTGCCAAAACCGTAGACAGGAAATACAGACAGAACCCGCCAAGCGCAAACAAGCTGATGATGCAGAATGTGCGGATTGGGCTAAACGCCAAGAAGCACAGGCGGAATCTCAATACCCTTGTGTGCGGCGGTTCCGGTGCGGGCAAAACCCGCTTTTACTGCAAGCCGAATTTAATGCAGGCAAATTCTTCTTTTGTCATTCTTGTTCCAAAGGGAGAAATCGTGCGTGATGTGGGAGGTCTGCTTGAAAAGAAAGGCTATGAAATACGGGTGCTTGACCTTATCTCTATGGAGAAAAGCCATTGCTATAACCCGTTTGTCTATCTGCAAAGCGACAACGACATTCAGCGGCTTGTGACAAACCTTTTCAAAAGCACCACGCCGAAAGGCGCACAGAGCAACGATCCCTTTTGGGACACAGCGGCTTCTATGCTGCTTCTTGCTCTTGTTTTTTATCTGCACTACGAAGCGCCGGAGGAAGAACAGAATTTTGCGATGGTAATGGAAATGCTTCGAGCCGCAGCGATTGAGGACGAGGAAGATAACAGACCTTCCCCGCTTGACAATCTGTTTGCGGACTTGGAAATGGATAATCCTGAACACATCGCTTTGAAATATTACCGTTCCTATCATTCCGGCTCGGCAAAAACCTTAAAGTCCATTCAGATAACCCTCGCCGCAAGGCTTGAAAAGTTTAACCTTGAGAGCTTGGCGGCGCTGACCTGTGCAGACGAGCTTGACCTTGCAACGCTCGGAGAGAAAAAAGTGGCATTGTTCGCTTTGATACCCGACAACGACTCCAGCTTTAATTTTTTGGTGTCTATCCTATACACGCAGCTTTTCCAACAGCTATTTTACTCAGCCGACCACATTCACGGCGGCTGTCTGCCTGTCCCGGTACACTTTTTGATGGACGAATTTGCGAATGTTTCGCTGCCGGATGACTTTGACAAGATACTGTCGGTTATGCGCTCTCGTGGCGTATCGGTATCTATCATTTTACAGAACTTGGCGCAGCTTAAAGCGCTGTTTGAGAAGCAATGGGAAAGCATTGTCGGCAACTGCGACGAATTTCTCTACTTGGGCGGCAACGAGCAGAGTACGCACAAATATGTGTCGGAACTGCTCGGCAAAGAAACCATTGATACGAACACATTTGGGAAATCGTCAGGTCGAAGCGGAAACTACTCAACCAACTATCAGATTAGCGGGCGTGAGCTTCTCACGCCGGACGAAGTGCGTATGCTCGACAACAGGTACGCCATTTTGTTCATTCGTGGGGAACTGCCGATTATGGATTTTAAGTACGATATTCTGAAACACCCGGATGTGGCACTGACCGCAGACGGGAAAGCCGGCGCATACGCACACGGCGGAGTTAAAGATGATGTTGCCGCTATCACGGTGGAATGGATTGATGTTGATACCGTTCCCGATACGGAGATAACGGAAACGACCTATGAGCTTTTGTCCGACGAGGACATAGAAGCCAGCTTCAATATAAACATTAAAAATTGAATGGAGGAAATCACAATGAAGATTTTTAACAGAACCAAAAACAAGGAAACTGCAAAGCTGCCGATGAGCGGCAAGGTCAAGAAAGGCTTTCGCTTCTACTGCGCTGTGATTGCGGCGCTCACTCTGATGATGGGTATGTCGGTTACGGCGTTTGCCGCAAATGATCCGATTGCGGTTGTCAACAATCTGTCGGATTTTATTTTCGGGCTGATTCGTGCAATCGGTCTTATCCTGCTCGGCTTCGGTATCGTTCAGGTAGGACTTTCGCTGAAATCCCACGATCCGTCTCAGAGGGCGAACGGTTTTCTGACTTTGGCGGGCGGTATCATTATTACCTTTGCAAAAGAAATCCTTACCCTGATTACGGGTTAAGAAAAAATGTTGCGGTTATGGCGGCGGGCGCAAAAGTCCGCCGCTATTTTCGCAGAAAGGAGGAACTTGAATGTCGGATAATTGGGTTGTGCAAAACCTTGAAAACGCACTTGAAACTTGGAATGAAAAGCTGGCGGAGATATGGCAGCTAATTACCACTACCCCTCAGAACTTCAAAGGCGGGACAATATGGGGCGTTATCGTTCATATCAACGGTGCGGTACAGGCAATCGGGCTTGCCCTGCTTGTACTCTTTTTCGTTGTGGGAATGGTTAAGACCTGCGGTTCTTTTACGGAAGTCAAGAAGCCGGAACACGCATTGAAGCTGTTTGTCCGCTTCGCTCTTGCAAAGGGAGCGATAACCTACGGTATGGAGCTAATGCTTGCCCTGTTCAATATCGTGCAGGGTATGATAGGAACGATTATGACCGCAGCCGGATTTACCACAGCGCAGAATACCACCTTGCCGCAGGAGATGGTGGACACCATTGAAAGCTGCGGCTTCTTTGAGAGCATACCCCTATGGGCGGTTACGCTCATAGGCGGTCTGTTCATTACGGTAATGTCCTTTATCCTGATAATGACGGTGTACGTAAGATTTTTCAAGCTGTATATGTATACCGCCCTTGCCCCTGTTCCGCTTTCCACTTTTGCCGGAGAGCCTTCGCAGAATGTGGGCAAGTCTTTTATCAAGAGTTATTGCGCTGTCTGCCTTGAAGGTGCGGTTATTGTGCTGGCGTGTATTATCTTTTCGCTGTTTGCTTCCTCCCCGCCCGTAGTCAACCCTGACGCAGCGGCGGTTACGCAGGTATGGGCGTATATCGGAGAGCTTCTTTTTAATATGCTCGTTCTTGTGGGAAGCGTGAAAATGAGCGACAGGATTATCCGTGAAATGATGGGATTATAAGGAGGAATTGAATTGGAAGTTAAGATAAACCGTGAAATCAGAAATTATACGGAAGCAATGTTTTTCGGACTGTCAATGAGACAGTTTATTTTTTCGGTCTGTGCCTGTGCGGTGGCGGTAGGATTGTATTTTCTGCTGAAACCCTATGTCGGCACGGAAACCGTATCTTGGGTGTGCATTTTGGGAGCCGCCCCCTTTGCGGCTCTCGGATTTATCAAATACAACGGAATGACCGCAGAAAAATTCATATGGGCGTGGATAAAATCAGAGTTTCTTATGCCTAAAAAGCTCACATTCCGTTCTGACAACACCTACTACGAGCTGTTAAAGCCGGGTATGGAAAAGAAGCAGAAGGAGGTATTAAAGTCAAATGATTAAGACGCTTCATAACCTGTTTAAGCAGGACAAAGAAAAGTTTGTCGTTCCCAAAGGCGTTCAGGATGTCATTCCGATTACAGCCATTTACGATGACGGGATTTTTCAGGTGGGAAAGGACAAATTCTCTAAAACCTTTAAGTTTACGGTTATTAACTACGCTGTCGCAAGTCGTGAGGATAAGGAAGCGATGTTCCTTGAATACTCGGAACTGCTTAATTCCCTCGATTCCGGCGCAACAACGAAAATCACGATCAACAACCGCCGCTTGAACAGGCTCGATTTTGAGAAAACAATCCTCATTCCCACAAAGGGAGACGAGCTTGACGGATACCGTGAGGAATACAATCAAATGCTGCTTGAAAAAGCGACGGGGGCAAACGCCATTGTTCAGGATAAGTATATGACGATTTCCGTGAACAAGAAAAATGTGGAGGACGCAAGGACATATTTCGCCCGTGTGGGTGCTGACCTTATCGCCCACTTCGGAAGGCTCGGCAGCAAGTGCGTGGAGCTTGAAACCGACGAGAGGCTTCGTATCTTCCACGATTTCTACCGTGTGGGAGAAGAAACCGCTTTCCATTTTGATATAAAGGAAACGAGAAGAAAGGGGCATAGCTTTAAGGACTATATCTGCCCCGACACAATGGAATTTGAAAAGGACTATTTCAAGATGGGAAACCGTTACGGGAGAGTCCTTTTTCTGCGTGAGTACGCTTCCTATATCAAAGACAGTATGGTAGCCGAGCTTACCGACTTAAACCGTAACCTGATGATGTCTATTGATGTTATCCCCGTTCCTACGGACGAAGCGGTGCGGGAAGCGGAGAGCCGGCTGCTCGGCGTGGAGACGAATATAACAAATTGGCAGCGCAGACAAAATTCCAACAACAACTTTTCCGCAACCGTTCCCTATGATATGGAACAGCAGAAAAAGGAAATGAAAGAGTTTCTCGACGATTTGACAACGAGAGACCAGCGAATGATGTTCGCTGTGCTTACAATGGTGCATACAGCGGAGACAAAGGAGCAGCTTGACAACGATACGGAAGCCCTGCTTACCACCGCAAGAAAACATCTCTGTCAGTTCGGCGTTCTGAAATTTCAGCAGATGGACGGTCTGAATACGGTTATGCCCTTCGGCATACGAAAGATTGACACCTTCCGAACGCTCACGACGGAAAGCCTTGCGGTGTTTATCCCTTTCCGGGTGCAGGATATTTACCATGAGAACGGGATTTATTACGGACAGAATGTTATCAGCAAAAACATGATTATCGCTGACCGCAAGCAGCTTCTTAACGGAAACGAGTTTATTTTGGGCGTGTCCGGCGGAGGCAAGTCTTTTGCCGCAAAGGGCGAGATTATCAATCAGGTGTTATCTTCGGACGCAGACATCATTATCATAGATCCCGAACGGGAGTATTCACAGCTTGTAAAGGCGATGGGCGGCGAGGTAATCCATATCTCCGCCACTTCACAGAGCCATATCAACGCTATGGATATGACAAAGGAATATGGCGATGGCGCAAATCCGGTTATTCTGAAATCGGAGTTTATTATGTCCCTGTGCGAGCAGCTTATCGGCGGCAACAATCTCGGCGCAAAGCAGAAGTCTATCATTGACCGCTGCACCGCTTCCGTGTACCGTATCTATCAGCAGAACGACTATACGGGCGAAGTGCCGACCTTGCAGGATTTCAGGAATGAACTCTTGAAGCAGGACGAGCCGGAGGCAAAGGAGATTGCCCTTGCCATTGAGCTTTTTACTAATGGCAGCTTAAACACCTTTGCAAAGCACACGAATGTGGACACCAACAGCCGCCTTATCTGCTATGACATTCTCGATCTCGGCAAGCAGCTTATGCCGATTGGTATGCTTGTGGTTCTCGACAGTATCTTAAACCGCATTACGCAGAACAGGGCGAAGGGCAAAAACACCTTTATCTTTATTGACGAGATTTATCTGCTGTTCCAGCACGAATACTCTGCCAACTTCCTGTTCACTTTGTGGAAGCGTGTCAGGAAGTACGGGGCTTACGCAAGCGGTATCACGCAGAATGTCGATGACCTTTTGCAGAGCCACACCGCAAGGACAATGCTTGCAAACAGCGAATTTATCATTATGCTCAATCAGGCAAGTACGGACAGATTGGAGCTTGCAAAGCTCTTAAATATCTCCGATTTGCAGATGTCCTATATTACCAATGTGGAAGCCGGACACGGACTGATTAAGGTAGGTTCAAGCCTTGTCCCGTTTGCGAACAAGTTTCCTAAGAATACAAAGCTGTATAAGCTGATGACCACCAAACCGGGCGAGAGCGCTTAACTCTCGCTCTTTTCGCAGAAAGGAAAGACAATGAAAAAGACCATATGTATTATTCTGATGGCGGCGTTTACTGCACTTTTTAGCGTAAGCGCCTATTTTGTTTACGACTGCTATAAACAGGCGTAAAAACAGGAAGAATTGTACGACAATCTTGCCGCTGTCGTTGAATCCGCAGAGGATACGGACAGCGAAACGCCTGTGTTATACACCGAAGAAAAAACGGTGTTGCCTGAACTTGCAGAACTCTACTTGCAAAACAGCGATTTAGCGGGCTGGATTTGCATTGAAGATACCAATATCAACTATCCTGTTATGCACACGCCGGAGAATCCCGACTTCTACCTGAAGCACGGCTTTGATAAGGAATACAGCGATTACGGCTGCCCTTATGTGCAGGATAATTGCGATGTGCAGAAGCCGAGCGACAATGTGGTAATCTACGGACACCACATGAAAAACGGTTCTATGTTTGCTGACCTTGAAAAATTCAAGAGTAAGGAGTTTTGGCAGGAGCATAAGACCATATCCTTCAGCACGGTAACGGACAGATATGAGTATGAGATTGTTGCTGTGTTTAAGACGGTTGTTTACACGGACAGCCCGGATTCCTTCAAATATTATCACTTCGTAAACGCAGAAACGCCGGAAGATTTCTCTGCTTTTATTGAGAAATGCAGGGAGCTTTCCCTTTATGATACCGGAGTGTCGGCAGAGTACGGGGATAAGCTGATTACCCTATCCACCTGTGAATATTCCCGTACAAACGGAAGGTTTGTAGTAGTGGCGAAACGGATTGGCTGAAACAGAGAAATCCGAGGGAAAGGAGGTTTTCTATGGCTGATATAAAGACAAGGGATGCTGTGAAAGGCACGATAAAAACGATTGATAAAGCCGCCGTTGCCGCAAGCCGTATGCGTGCAGCCTTCGTTCAGACCAAAGAAAAGGCGGAACATTCCACAAACGCTCAGGAAAACAATGCAGGGGAATATGCCTCTGACCGCATTGAGGGCGGCACAGACCGTATCGCCCACGAAGCCGCCTATCAGTTTGACAAACAAGGACGGAAAGGCTTGGAAGAGACAAAAGAAAATGTCTCCAAAGCAAAGGACGGTATTCAAAAGTTTAAGGAGAAACGGGCGGAGGAAACGCTTAAAAAGCAGTCCGTGCGGCATAGAGGGACAACAGAAACCTCTGCAACAACTACGACAAGCCCCTCCCGTATTCACACGCCCGAAAAAAGCAGCCGAAAAGCGGCACAACAGGCGCAAAAGACCGTAAAACAGTCTGCCCGTTCTTCGGGTAAGAAAACAATAAAGACCGTTGGCAAAGGCTCGGCTAAAACTGCTCAGAAAACGGTAAAGACTGCAGAGCGCACCGCCAAGACCGCCATTAAGACAACGCAGCAGACAGCGAAAGCCGCACAGAAAACTGCAAAGGCTTCCGCAAAAGCGGCTCAAAAGGCGGCACAGGCGGCGAAAGCCACCGCAAAGGCTGTCGCAGCGGGAATAAAAGCGGCGGTAAAGGCTACGATTGCGACTGTGAAAGCAATCATATCGGGAACAAAGGCTTTGATTGCAGCGATTGCCGCAGGAGGCTGGATAGCGGTTGCCGTAATTATTGTAATTTGCTTAATTGCCCTCTTGCTCAGTTCTGTATTTGGGATATTCTTTTCCGGCGAGGATGCAGGAACGGGTATGAGTTTGCAGACGGTCGTGCAGGAAATCAATGCGGATTATGACGCACAGCTACAGGCGGAAAAGGACGCAGTATCTTATGATGTGCTTGAAATGAGTGGCAGCAGAGCCGTATGGAAAGATGTGCTTGCGGTATATGCTGTAAAGACAAACACCGATCCGGACAATCCGCAGGAGGTTGCGACAATGGATGATTCCAAAAAGCAAATCCTGAAGGACATCTTTTGGGAGATGAACACCATATCCTCTCGGACGGAAAGCAAGACAGAAACACAGATAACAGAGAGCGATGATGGACACGGCAATATCGTTCAGACTCAAACGACCGTTACGCAGACCTATTTGTATATCACGGTTTCCCACAAGACTGTCGATGAAATGGCGGCTCAGTATGGGTTTAATCAGGAGCAGAAGGATTATCTTGCCGAACTTCTGAAGGATGAGAATAATTCTTTATGGTCGGCTGTCCTGTATGGCATTTCATACAGCGATGGGGAGATTGTTACGGTGGCACTTTCTCAGGTGGGCAATGTCGGCGGAGAGCCTTATTGGAGCTGGTACGGCTTTGGCTCTCGTGTAGAATGGTGTGCCTGCTTCGTGAGCTGGTGTGCTAATGAGTGCGGTTATATTGATACGGGAGTTATCCCTAAATTCGCCGGCTGTGTCAATGGCGCACAGTGGTTTCAGGACAGAGGGCAATGGCAGGACGGTTCCACCGAGCCTGTTCCCGGTATGATTATATTTTTCGATTGGGAAGGAGACGGGGAAACCGACCACGTAGGCATTGTCGAGAGAGTGGAAAACGGAACAGTCTACACCGTCGAGGGCAATTCCGGCGATAGCTGCAAGCTGAATAGTTATGCGGTTGGAAGCGGAGTTATCTATGGATATGGCTGTCCGGCGTATTAAAAGAATAAGCCGCCTGTATGGGCGGCTTGATACATAAACATACCTTATAAAATTTACAGAAAGTTCATTGACAAAGTGCGGATAAACGAATATAATTATATTTATATAGTTCGGATAAACGACTTTTCGGAGGTGCAATATGGAATATATGTCTGTCAGAGAAGCAGCGGCGTTATGGAATATCGGAGAACGACGGGTACAAAAGCTATGTGAAAGTGAGCGCATTGAGGGTGTTCTCCGCTTTGGGAGGTCTTGGATGATTCCGAAAAGTGCGAAGAAACCAATAGATTTGCGGAAAAAGGCGGTGAACGATGATGTATAATCCACAGCTTGAAACATTCCTGCGTGTAGCGGATTTAGGCAGCTTTAATAAGGCTGCTGAGCAAAATTATATTACCCCTACGGCTGTAATCAAACAAATCAATTTGCTCGAATCGGAGCTTGGCGTACAGCTTTTTGTCCGCACTCACAGGGGCGTCCGCTTAACAGAAGCAGGAGAATCCTTATACAAGCACAGTAAGTATATTATAAATTATTGTCGTGATTCCATAGAACGGGCAAAAAAGGCAATGCAGAAAGAACATGGCGTAATTCGCATTGGTTCTTCACCTATGACTCCGGCGCAGTTTTTGGTTTCCCTTTGGTCGAAAATTCATGAGCAATGTCCGAATTTTCGCTTTCAGCTTGTACCCTTTGAAAATACGCCCGAAAATGCAAGGGAAATCCTCGCAAATCTCGGACAAAACATAGATGTAGTAGCTGGCATTTTCGATGATGTTATGTTGGATGTGCGGCAGTGTGCCGGGCTTGAAATTACAAGAGAGCCAATCTGCGTTGCAGTATCCATCCACCACCCTCTTGCTGCAAAAGAACGGTTGGAATTGCCCGACCTGTACGGACAGAGGCTTATGTTAATACATCGTGGATGGAGTGGCTATGTGGACGCTTTGCGGGATGACCTATGGAAAAACCATCCGAAAATCGAGATTGTTGACTTTGACTTTTATAATGTAGAGGTGTTCAATCGTTGTGAAAACAGCAATGATTTACTCATGGCAATCAGCAAATGGGACAGCGTTCATCCTCTGCTGAAAATTATTCCTGTTGAGTGGAATCATACGATTCCGTTTGGATTCCTTCATTCGCCGGAACCCTCAGAGACGATACAACAGTTTCTTGAAACAGTACAAGCGATCATGCAATCATAAACGAACATGAGTTATAACCTTTGGGTATAAACTGCCTAACTAATCGAGACTTCTCTTGGAGTCTCGATTTTTTTATAATATAAACAGAAATGATAAATAGGATCGGCAACACTCTCGCCAATCTTTACAACATAGGAGGAATATACAATGAGTATTTTATTTATCAACGGAAGCCCGAACAAAAACGGAAATACCGCAGCATTGGCAGAAACGCTGATGAACGGAAAGGAATATCAGACACTTCATCTGACGGACTATAAGCTATACGGATACGGTCAGGATTTTGAAGATGACCAATTTGCGGAAATCGTAGCAAAGATGAAATCGGCTGATACAATTGTCATCGGCTCGCCTGTTTACTGGCATAATATGTGCGGTTTAGTCAGAAATCTGATTGACCGCTTTTACGGTCCAATCAGTGAGGGAGAACTGGGTGGCAGAAAATTTGCTTTTCTGTTTCAGGGAGCAGCACCGGAAAAATGGATGTTGGAAAAAGCGGAATATACCATGAATCGCTTTGCTCGAATGTACGGTATGGAGTATATCGGTATGGCAACAAACCGTGCCGAAGCAAAGCAATTAGCCAAAAACATATAAACTCTTTTGTTGAATGGGAGGCGGTGAGAAAATGAAAAAAACAGCTATAGCAATTCTACTCCTTTATTTGCTGGTCTGCTTTGTCGGGTGCAGCGCAAAAGAAAAATCAGAAAGCAACACCCCTGCGGCAGACAGTTCCATTAGTACACAGGAGCAGCCGCAAAGCAATATGGAGGAAAATTCTGTGCAGACCAAACCAGTCAGCGAACCATATACGAAAAATACAAGAATAGCAGATGTCATAAACGACTCCGCTTTTGGAGATTACGGCAGACTGATTTTCCCCGTAAACAACGGATATTACAGTGGTGATACATTAGGAGATTTAAGCCTTACATGGTACAGCCATATTGACGCAGACAAAACGGTGGAAATCGCAAACTACTTTAAATCTCATGCCGAAGCCGGAGACATAATTTTCTACGACATATACACCGAAGCGGAAAAAGCGGCTGATCCCGCAAAAGCAGATACAGGACTATTCTTCTTCAAAGGAAATCCCGGAGAGAGATTTGCCATATGCAATGCAGGAGGTGGTTTTGCATATGTGGGAGCTATGCATGACAGCTTCCCTCACGCTTTGGAGTTGTCAAAAAAGGGTTACAATGCTTTTGCACTCATTTATCGTCCGGGCTGGGATACAGCGGTAGAAGATTTGGCAAGAGCAATCGGCTTTATCTTTGAACACGCCGAAGAATTGGAAGTGGACACCGACTGTTACTCTCTTTGGGGAGGTTCAGCCGGAGGAAGAATGACCGCTTATCTCGGTTCTTATGGCCCCGCAGCCTTTGGCGGCGATGACCTTCCAAGACCGGGAACAGCAATTATTCAGTACACGGGACACAGCGAATATACTGAAAACGATCCGCCTACATACAGTTGTGTTGGAGATCATGATGGTATTGCCAGCTACCATACTATGCAAAGTCGGTTAAATGCCATGTCTGCTATTGGGATTGACACAGAGTTTCATATATATGAGGGACTTGGTCACGGTTTCGGTCTTGGCACAGGAACGGTTGCGGAAGGTTGGATTGACGACGCAGTTGCCTTTTGGGAAAAGCAAATGGACTAAATCAATATAAGGAGAATGTACAATGAACAACTTTATCTACGAGAACAAAACAAAAGTCATTTTCGGCAAAGGCTGTGCAAAGGAGTATCTGACCTGTTTGTTAAAAAAATATGGAGACAATGTTATGTTTGCTTACGGCGGAGGCTCTATCAAAGAAAACGGTATCTACGATGAGATAATGAGTTATCTGAACGCCGCCGGAAAGAGCGTTACGGAATTTGACCGCATTATGCCGAATCCCACTTATGCCAAAGTGCAGGAGGGCGCTAAACTCGCACAGGACAACAAAATCGACCTGATTCTTGCGGTAGGCGGCGGTTCGGTCATCGACTGCTGCAAGATTGTATCGGCACAGGCAAAAACAGACCGTGACATTTGGGAAATGGAATTTGACTGCCACACCTATCCAACCGAATTTGTTCCTATGATTGCAATTGTTACCGCTGCCGGAACAGGTGCGGAGATGAATAATGGGGCTGTCATTACCAATGAGAGGAAGAAAATCAAAGCAGGCGTACTCGGCGCACAGGCGGATGTTGCTATGCTGGATGTGAGTTATACCATGTCCCTTCCAATGAAGCAGGTCATTTCCGGCGCATTTGATACGCTCAGCCACTGTATGGAAACTTACTTTGGAAAACCGGATGAAAATAACTTGTCCGATGATATTAACGAAGCTGTTATGCGTTCGGTAATTCGCAATATGCGTGTACTTTTGACCGACCCGCAGAATGAAGCGGCAAGAAGCGAACTGATGTGGGCTTCCTCTATGGGAGAAAACGGAATTTTGAAAATCGGTAAGATTACAGATTTTCAGGCACATCAGATTGAACACCAGCTTGGCGCATACACCGACTGCAATCATGGTCAGGGGCTTGCGGTTATTCATCCGGTTCTCTACCGTCATATTTACAAAGATGGGCTTTCCCGTTTTGCCCGTTTCGCACGGAATGTGTGGGGAGCAGACGGTACAGATGAAGAAGCTGCGCTTTTAGGAATCAACGCTCTGGCAGTCTTTATCAAGGAAATGGGACTCCCTGCCTCGTTCCGGGAAATGGGAATTACCGATGACAGCATTTTGAGCGATGTTGCGGACAGCACCAATATCACGGCGGGCTGCTGTAAAAAACTAACCCATGAGGAAATACACGAAATTTTAAAAGAATGTTTTTGAAAAAGGAGCTACCTACCATGAAAAAATTACTTTCGAGAAACATTGTTTCTTTTACTCTTTGCGTACTTATGATTTTTTGCCTTGCCGCTTGCGGTAACAATAACAGGCAGACGAACAATAATTCCTCCACTCCTGCATCAACAGATCCGGAAACCTCTGCACCGATTGAAAGCGAAGATACTTCTGATACTTCGGAACCTTCCGCACCGGAAGATGTTTCATCTGAATCTCAGCCGGAAGAACCTGCCCAAAACAAGACACTTGTGGTGTTCTTCTCTATGCCGGACAATGTGGATGACAGTACAGTTGTTATTAACGGCGAGACATTGGGAAATACGCAGTATATGGCTTATGTAATTCAGCAGAATACGGACGCAAATATTTTCCGTATCGAGCCGGAGACGCCATACCCGACCGACCATAAAACACTTGTTGATTTGGCGAAAGAGGAACAAAATAATGATTTTCGCCCTGCAATCAAAGATTCCATTACAAATATTGACAGCTATGATACGGTATTCATTGGTTATCCGATTTGGTGGAGCGATATGCCGATGATTATGTACACTTTCTTTGATACCTACGATTTTTCGGGCAAGACGATTGTTCCGTTCTCCACTCATGGCGGCAGCAGCTTTGCCGGAACGCCAGCTACGATTGCAGAACTTGAACCGAGTGCTACAGTTGCGAACGGTATGACAATTTCCCGTGATGTTATTCAGGAAGCAGAGCAGGATATTATTGACTGGCTGAAAGAAGCTGGATATGCGAAATAAAATATTCTCAGTACAGAAAGGAGAGCGAAAAAATGAAACGATTTACCGCATTTTTATTAGCGATATTGATGATTTTCAGTCTTGCTGCCTGTGATGGTAAAAAAACGACCGATATACCCTCTGTTGTTCCAGATGAAAACCGACCTTCAAATGAAACAACGCAAACATTAGTTGTCTACTTCTCCATGCCGGACAATGTAGATAATAGCTCGGTAGTTATTAACGGCGAAACATTGGGAAACACGCAGTACATGGCTTATGTCATTCAGGAGAATATAGGGGCGAATATTTTTCGTATTGTTCCTCAAACTCCTTATCCTACAGACCATGAAGCACTTGTCGATCAAGCGAAAGAAGAACAAAATCAAAATGCCCGTCCTGCCTTTGAGGGAGAAATCGAAAACTTTGAGAGCTATGATACCGTGTTTGTCGGTTATCCGATTTGGTGGAGCGATATGCCGATGATTATGTACACTTTCTTTGATACTTACGATTTTTCAGGTAAGACTATTGTTCCGTTCTCTACTCATGGCGGCAGCAGCTTTGCCGGAACACCAGCAAAGATTGCAGAACTTGAACCGAACGCTACTGTTGCAGACGGTATGACGGTTTCCCGTGATGACATTCAGGACGCAGAACAGGATATTATTGACTGGCTGAATACACTTGGTTTTGAGAAAGCTGCCAGCACTTTATCGACTGAGGTCATACCAACTGAAAAAACCATGCAGAACGAGCAAACTGCAAAGACAGAGCAGGCTGAGAAACTGGGGCAAACCGCACAACAGAAACAAATATCACAATCAGAGCCAATTAAAGAGCCGACGCAGACAATACAAAATTTTCCAACAAATCAACCTGAACCGGATAAACAGCAAGAGCAGCCAAAAGAAGCGGATCAATCTAAGCAGCCAGAACAATCTAAGCAACAGGAAGAACCGGAACAGCCTAAACAACCGGAGCAACCTAAACAGCCGGAGCAACCTACGCAGCCGGAACAACCGAAAGAAAGCTGTACATTGATTGTCTATTTCAGTTGGTCATCCTCCGGCAATACGGAACGAATGGCTAATTATATTGCGGGAAAAACAGGCGGCGATGTCGTTGAAATTCTCCCGCTGGAACCTTACACTGGCAGCTATAACGATGTGGCTTACGGTCGGGCAAAGGATGAAGCTGATGCCAACGCCCGCCCCGCAGTTTCAAATGAAACATATGACAAAATCAATATGTCCGAGTATGATAAAGTTTTTGTCGGTTTCCCAATTTGGTGGCATACTGCTCCAATGGTAATCGGAACATTTTTGGAACATTATACTTGGTCTGTCGATGTTGAGATTTACCCGTTTTTTCAGGGTGCGTCAAACAGCAACGACGAGTATTATACGAACTCTATGGCGTTTATTCGTGGAAGCGCAAGCGGTGCGACTGTAAAAGAAGGGCTATATGCAGCAGCAACCAACACAAATGCGATTGATACATATCTTGCCGAAAATGGATTTACCGAGTAAGTTATGAAGATAAAGCAAGGAATAAAAATCATTGTTGATACAGGGATGTTCGCCCTGCTTACGCTCTTAATGGGCGAACATCTTTTGCCCGGCAAAATACATGAGTGGCTCGGAGCTTCCGTGTTTGCTCTGTTTGTTTTGCACACCGTATTGAACTTCAAATGGTATAAAAATCTTTTCAAAGGCAGATATACTGCTTTTCGGATTGCGTATACAGTCATTACGTTGTTGCTTCTTGTTGTAATGCTGCTGTGTATAATAAGCGCAGTCTTTATATCGACAACGGTATTCGCATTTATAAAGCTAAATCAAGCATACTTTGGAAGGACATTACATCTTACCACAACAGCATGGGTATATATGCTTTCCGCTGTTCATATCGGATTGCACTGGCAGCGTTTTATGATAATTGGAAAAAAAGTAAAGTTGACGTCTAATACGAAGCGAGCAATAAAATGGGTTATTTGTATTTGTATTTTTTCATTGTGCTTCTATGGTGTTTCCGTATGGATAAACCGGGCATTTTATGAGGAACTTTTATTTCTGACAGAGTTCAAATACTTTGACTATAACAAAACAGTAATTGAGTATTCTTGGGAAACTATAACAATGGCAATAGCGGTTGCGACCGTAACATATTATTTGAGAAAAATAGCGTTGTGGTCGAAAAGAAAAAATAACAAGTAATGTCAGCATTTTCTTTGGCTGTGAAAGTACGACTATAGCCGCTTTGAAAAATAAAACAGAATAAGAGTCCGTGAACTATTTTGAAAGGAGATTGATTATGAAAAAAAGAAAACTTGGAAACAGCGACCTTTCCGTAAATCCTGTCGGACTTGGCTGTATGGGATTCAGCCACGCTTCAGGCGCTCCTACAGATAATGAGACCGCCATCAAGACGATACGGCAGGCTTATGAAATGGGCTATGATTTTTTTGATACAGCAGAGGCATATACAGGAGTATTCCCGGATGGTGTTATTTCCTATAACGAGGAACTCGTCGGGAAGGCTCTGCATGGTGTAAGAAGCAAGGTTGTTATCGCTACGAAAATGGGCGTTGGGCATAACGAAGATCGGTCGCTCCGCTTAGACAGCAGCCCTGCGACAATCCGTAAAAGTCTTGAGGAAAGTCTGAAAAAACTGCGAACAGATTATATTGATTTGTATTACCAGCACCGTATTGATCCGAAAGTTGAGCCGGAAATTGTAGCAGAAACAATGGCTGAACTCATAAAGGAGGGTAAAATCCGATATTGGGGGATTTCTGAAACAACGGAAGAATATTTACGTCGGGCGCACGCAGTATGCCCGGTAACAGCTATCGAAAATCGCTATTCCATGATGGCAAGATGGCATGAAGCTATTTTCCCGACCTGTGAGGAATTAAATATCAGTTATGTAGCATTTTCGCCTATGGCAAACGGATTTTTGACCGGAAAATATACACCCAAAACGCAATTTGAAGGCGGGCAGGATTATCGTGCAACTATGCCGCAGTACACAGAAGAAGGCTATGAAAAGGCAAAAGGCTTGCTTGAAATTCTGACTGAACTTGCTGAGAATAAACACGCTACGATGGGGCAGCTTTCTTTGGCATGGATGATTTGCGAAAAACCCTACATTATACCGATTCCCGGCTCTCGAAAGTTGGAAAGGATTCGTGAAAATTTTGAGGCTGGCAATGTTATTCTTACCAGCGAAGAAGTATCTGCAATCAATGAAAAATTGAACACCATGCAATTTGATGTGTTTGGTGGACATAAAGCGACTAACTAACAGGAGGTAACGGAATATGAAAGTTTTACTTGTAAATGGAAGTCCTCATAAAGAAGGCTGCACTTATACAGCACTTTCTGAGGTTTCAAAAGCATTGAATGAATCAGACATTGATACCGATATAATGTGGATTGGCGTAAAGCCAATTTCCGGTTGCATTGCCTGCAAAGCCTGTGTAAAAAAGGGAGAATGTGCTTTGGGTGGAACAGTCAATGAATTTCTTTCTATCGCAGGAGATTATGATGGCTTTATATTCGGCACACCGGTTCATTGGGGCGCTGCTTCAGGCGGTATGACTTCTTTTCTTGACAGAGCTTTTTACGCTGATTTATGCGGAGGCGGAAATCGTTTTCATTTGAAACCTGCTGCTGCGGTGGTATCCGCCCGTCGTGCCGGAACGACCGCAACATGGGATCAGATTAACAAATACTTTGCCCTTATGCAAATGCCGATTGTTTCATCACGGTATTGGAACATCGTTCATGGCGCAACTCCTGAGCAGGTACAGCAGGATTTGGAGGGAATGCAGACTATGCGTTTTCTCGGAAAAAACATGGCTTACTTTTTGAAATGTATGGAAGCTGGAAAAAACATGGGAATTTTGCAGCCTGAACAGGAAACAGTAACTTCCGATTGTTAGTTGTTAATCGAAATCGGGTGCTTACATATGAGCAGATTTACGAGGTTGTATGGGGAGATTTTTCGTCAGGCAATGAGCGAAAGGTAATCAGCTTCCATATGAGAAATCTCCGAAAAAAACTATACAGCACAACTCCCGTTCCGCCATTTACAATAGAAAGTGTCCGTGAAGTTGGATACAGGTTAAAAAGCAATGACAATACATAAGCGGCAGTCTGAAAAAGGCTGCTGCTTTTGCTTTCAAGAGTTTTGTTAAAGATATATACCAATCCTTAATAGGATATATAGATATATAGTGTCTTGTCTGTGACTACAAAAGTTCATATTTGTATACTTGATATTGTTCGTTTAAGCGGCTATAATATATAGTACATGAAGGAGGTTGGCTATGTTTGATTATATGACAGCGCAGGAAGCCGCTGAGAAGTGGAATGTATCTTTGCGATGGGTGCAGAGGCTCTGCAAGGAAAATCGGATTGACGGAGTTTTGAATATCAACCGTGTATGGCTCATGCCTAAAGGGACAAATAAGCCTGCCGACGGACGGACAAAGGCTGAACGAAGCAGGAAACACTAAAAAGAGGTATAACGATTATGAATGGAATACTTGAAAAACTAATAAAAGCTGTTCGATCAATAGCGAAAGAAACCGGAGAAAATCAAACAGCTTTGCCATTTCTAAAACTATACAAATTTGCAGACGCTAAAATCCAAATGCCCAATACGGAATATCCCTACATCTATTTTGTTCTTGATGGTGGACTGCGGCTGCATACGCCTTCAGGTATAATGGATTATATAGCAGGTCAATATTCTGTTTCGGCAATAGATACGCCCACTTCGGGAGATGTTTTGAGTTTTTCGGCGCAGAAGGATTTTTTAGCATTAGCAATTACCTTCACCTTAGATGATGTGCTTTCTGTTATGCTGAGTTTAGATGATAGCTTGACAGAGCAGATAGCAGAGGGAACAATCGAAAGTAGTACAACAGACGAAGCGGAACATCGTGTCGTAAATGCGGTTTATAATTTAATATGTGCGTTAGAGCAGCTCGTCGGTCTCAGCTTTATGGGAAGACATATAAAGCAGGAAATTATATACTACATTTTGTCCGGTTCTTGTGGTAAGCAATTTTTGCAGAGTATAGTACACATTCAGCAGGCGGGAGAAATATATGAAATCAATAGTTGGATTAAGCAGAACTACCGAAACTCCTTTACGGTAGAGGAACTTGCCGAAAAAAACAGGATGAGTGTTTCGCATCTGCACCAAAAATTCAAAAGTGCGGTAGGAATGGGGGTATTGCAATGTCAAAAGCGACTGCGCCTGACAAAAGCGAGACGATTGATGTTGGACGAGAATAAAAATGTAACCGAAGCGGCTTTTGATGTAGGCTATGAAAGCGTGTCGCAGTTTATCAGGGAGTATCGTAAAATGTTTGGACAATCCCCCAAAGAGGATATTTCAGAGCTTCAAAAGCGATTGGAGAAATAGGCTATTTTTTTAGAGGTTTAGGCAAGCAAATTTGACTGGTTTATAAGATAATAGATATAGACACAAGATAGAGGTCTTGTGATGAGAACTATTAAAATATGATTAAATCAGGAGGTCTAACCGATGAAAACAATGAAAGCGATACAGGTAGCCGCAAAGGGTGAGCCTATGAAACTTGTAGAGATTCCTGTTCCGACACCGGGCGAGGGACAAATTCTAATTAAGGTTGAAGCGTGCGGCGTCTGTCACGGAGACGCAAAGATAATTGAGGGTGCGGCAAGCTCTTATCCACGCATACCGGGACACGAGGTTGTAGGAATTGTTGAAACCGATGGAGAAAAATGGTCAAAAGGTCAGAGAGTCGGTATTGGCTGGCACGGAGGTCACGGACATACAACAGCATTGACAACGGATGGCGGTTATGCGGAATATATGATTGTTTATGAGGATGGCTTAATTTCAATTCCCGATGAAATCACTCCCGAAGAAGCCGCACCGCTGCTTTGTGCCGGAGAAACAACATTTTCCGCTTTGCATAACAGCAAAGCCCGTATCGGAGATTTGATTGCGGTATCGGGAATCGGCGGATTAGGGCATTTAGCCATACAATATGCAAAAAAGGCAGGTTTTGAGGTTGCGGCAATTTCTCGTGGCTCGGATAAAGAGGAACTTGCAAAGAAATTGGGCGCACACCATTACATTGACACCGAAAAAGAGGAAGCAGCGGAGGTATTGCAGTCTTTAGGCGGCGCAAAAACGATAATTGCCACCGCCCCCAACCCGAAAACGATTTCAGCTTTAATAGGCGGGCTATGCAAAGATGGAGAGTTGATAATTGCCGCCGTTTCAGAAGAACAGCTTGATTGGTCTGCAATGGATTTCCTGATGTCAGGCGGAAGTGTGAAAGGAACATTCACAGACATTAACGAGCTTGACGCAGCAATAAAATTCAGCGTTTTGACAGATGTGCGCCCAATGATTGAGGTTTTTCCGCTTGAACAGGCATATGAAGCTTATCAGAAAATGATGGCGGCAAAAACACATTTCCGTGCAGTAATCAGTATGAAAAAATAATTGCGGATGGTTAAGGGGAACAGTCTTGTTATTTAGGTTGTTCCTCTTTTCCTCTGATATGGAGGATTTATGAATAATCAGAGAAAATTTTGCACTTGTAGAAATCTTAGCTGTCCGTTGCACCCTACAAAACATAATAAAGGCTGTACACCCTGTATCAGTAAAAATCTTCGTCTTAAAGAAATTCCAAGCTGTTTTTTTAATCTTATACAAGGGGCAGAAAAAAGGCAGGGAGATACTTTTATGGATTTTGCGAATTTAATACAGCAAAATTCACAATAAGAATGTATATCGAGTCAATGATAAGATAGGAGGGGAAAATATCGGACACATTGTTATAATGGAATTGGAAAAAGCAAATGACACGCTTTTTGGCGAAATTTTGGCTGTTCTCCAAAAGCACGAGGACTTTAAGCGATACGAGCTAAAGGGAGAAGATGTGTTATCTATTCCCGGTCTTGAAATTCATCCGCATACGAGAAAAGTATATAGCGGTCAACGGGAGATTGAGCTTACAACAAAAGAGTATGATTTAATCAGCTTGTTGGTTGTTAATCGAAATCGGGTGCTTACATATGAGCAGATTTACGAGGTTGTATGGG
>ENA-OYWZ01000284-OYWZ01000284.1-human-gut-metagenome-genome-assembly--contig:-NODE-284-length-34333-cov-7.664945_pt1 | contig 34333 bp, 35 predicted proteins | sample MGYA00244841_ERZ653414 | MGnify/ENA primary metagenome ERZ653414 (study PRJEB26926, sample SAMN06164894) | human gut metagenome | biome: ENVO:00009003; feature: ENVO:2100002; material: ENVO:00002003... | reverse complement strand
CGCTGCACACGCTTATGCTCATCACAATCACAAAGAGGAAGTATTTGGCGAATGGGTATTCAGTTGTCAAGGAACAGCCCCGTTTTCGCCACACAAAGGAAAACAGGTGAAAGAGTTTTTAAACCCTCTCACCTGTTTGCTCACTTAAAGAATAAACGTGTAGTCAGAAATTGAAAAAATCAAAAACTTTTTTTCAGTTTCTCAATCGCTAAGTCAACGCTGAATTTTACAGCTCTTTTGGTGCATCCCTCAAGCTCTGCTATCTGTTCATAAGTCATTTCCCCGAAAAAGTACAACAGCAGCCTGCGTCTTTGTGTTTCGGGCAGTTTTGAAATTGCCTTATGTAGCAGCTCGTATTCGATGCTCCTTGAAACACTTTCTTCAAGGCTCTCTGCCTTATAAAATGCTCGCTCATTCAAGGATGCTTCGGTCAGCTCAGAGTGTTCAATATGCCTGCTCACTCGGTTGAGATGAGAAATATCCTCAAGCTCAAAACGGTTGAACAGCTCATACAGCACCTTGTCTATCTCAATATTCTGCATTACACCTCGTGCATCTTTGAAAGAGAGATAGTATCTGCCCTCCACAATCATCAGTGTATAAGGATTATGCTTGTCCTTTTTCCGATTCAGATGCTTTTCATCCATTATCCGTTCCTCCAATCAATCTGAATTTTTTGAAAAACTCAGATTGGTCGGCGGAGAACGGCAACCTATACCAGAAGATGGCTTGCACCATATTTCGATAAAAAACGACAAAAGAAAAACCGCAAAGGTTGTCAGCCTTTTGCGGTTATCGGAGATTAAAACACTGTTATGTAGATATTTAACTTCTGTTTGTAGAGCGAAATATTCCCATACAGAAATGAGAATTTTTTTAACAGTTTATCCTCACTCCTGTCGGGTAGTATGTAGATAGCTGCTGCTTAGAATAAGCAGCGGTGTAGCGGTATCAGACCAACACAAAAAAATCCCTCCAAACACAAACGGGTCTGGTGGGATTTCTACTATTAGGTATGGCAAAATCGCTCACCAGATACTTCGTTTTTTTTATTTGGTGAGCGTTTCGCCTTATTTAAATTCTTGAACTCTCATAAATTCTTATCTGTCAGCTTCCTTATTTTCCTCATCTCCATTCATCAACAGAAAGCCCTCTATATTTTCCTCATCTTCTATATCTATCTTGGTATCTGGTAATGTTTCCATGAGTCCTACGCTATCTACAGCCATTCCGTTCACTTGATTTTGAGCTTTTAGTTCGGTAATATTACGACTATTTTGCACTCCTAAGAAAATCAGCAGAGCATAAACGAGATATACACCAACGGTCTGCATAAAGTAGGTAACAATATTAAAAAGGTTTTCTTTAATATCAAGTTGCCCCTGTTCTAAAAGATTACTGACATAATTCCATCCACTGATAGCCGCAATACACGCATATAAGGCTATTAAAAGAGCAAATACTACCATAGCTATCTTAAAAATTTTACTTGCATTTTGCTTCATCATTTTACCGCCTTTTTCGATAGAGATTGAAACACCTGCAATTCACCCTTTTTCAAGCGGAATATCACATCTGCCTGCTTCGCTAAGTCATTTGAGTGGGTCACGATAACAACGCACTTGTTCATCTGATGAGCGCACTCTTTCAGAATTGCAGTTATATCAGCTGCGGTATCTTCATCAAGATTTCCCGTCGGTTCATCGGCAAGAATTACTTTCGCATCAGACGCTAATGCACGGGCAATCGCCACACGCTGCTGCTGACCTCCAGATAATTTCAATACATTTCTTTTACTTTCTTCGTCAGTAAGCCCTACCCGTTCCAAAACAGGTAACGGCGGCAGCTTTGAAGTTAAAGCCACATTCTCTTTTGGGGTTAGATAATCAATTAGATTATAGCTCTGAAAAATAAATGCTATATTATTCTTACGGTGTGATGGCAGCCCCGTTTTCTCAATATCTTGTCCATCATAAAATATCTGTCCGCTCGTGGGGCTGTCCAAGCCTCCCATAAGCGAGAGAAGCGTTGTTTTACCACAACCAGATGGACCGAGAATAGCGTACATTTTGCCTTCTTCGACGGAAAGATTTATGTTCTTTAGTACCTTTCTCTTGCTCTCATAGGCATATCCAATATCTTTTAATTCCATAACATTCATAATGACTACCTCATTTCATTTTGTATTTGCGATTGTGTAGTGATTGTTTTACTCCATTTGTGAAAGTATCTGCTTTGGCTTAAAGCGCATAGCAGGAATACAGGATACCATTACCGCCATAATCAGCAGAACTCCTCCTGTGATTGCCACCAGAGCGAAATGCTGCGGTGTAACAATTACATTTTCCGCCGCTTTGCCAAAAAACGTGCCGAGCGTTCCTGCTATCTGTTTACTGGATAAATACGCCAATGGGAATGCAACGACCGCTATCAGCGCATTTTCAAGTACATACTGCAAAATTACAAAGGGCTTTGCTATTCCAACCGCAAGCAGGATACCCATTTCCCGTTTTCTGCTCCGTATGGACATGGATAAAATCAAGATAATCAGTACCATACTCACAACGGTTATTAAAACGATTAGTGTAGTAACCAATGTTCCTGTGTCAGAAATAGAACTGGAAATACGCTCATAAACCTCATCATTTACAGTAAGATAATATGAATTCCAGTCAATCGAGGTATTGTCCTGTACCTCTTGTACAATATTCTCAAGCCTTGCTGCATCAGAAACAAAGAAGTCTACGGAAGTGATGCCATTTCCTTCACTGGCAGTATACGGTGCGGACACTTCTGACATAACATCCATATCTACAAAGATATATTCTTCGTAGTCGTAAAAAGTTGATGGCTTAGCCATTGTTGCTTGCTCGTCGGTGTCATCGGCAATCACTTCAAATACACCTGCAATTTCACACTCAGCCAATGGGTCATTAGGGTTTCCGTTTTTAATTTCGAGGGTATCGCCAACAGATAAACCATATTTTTCAGCCACACCTTCATACAAGATGATGCCACCATCACCTTTCGTTACATGATGTCCCTCCGTCAAACGCAATGCTCCAGTAAGAAACAGCGGAGAATACGCAGAGTCAAAGCAACCTGTTCCATAAAAAAGGTCTGCTACACCTTCTCGTTCATCTGTTCCTCTCAGCAGAGTATCTTGGTTATAGATATTTACGATTGTCCACTGCGAAGCATTATAAGACTCAATACCATCAATTTTGGCAATTTCCTCAATCATCTCGTCTGTGACAGGCTGTAATGTATAGCCATTGTTGGCATTTACGGTAAAACTTGCTCCTGTTACGCCACGCAGTTCCTCCGCCTGTTCCTCCTGCGCATCAGCGATTGCAAGCCCAGACAATACCAATATTGTAATAGACAGAAGCAAGCAAAATATAAGCAGCGTCTTTTTCCATTTTCGGGCGGTATGTAAGACCGCTCTTGTTCCTAAGTTCATTGTGCAGACCTCCTTTATTCCATTTGTGAAAGTATCTGCTTTGGCTTAAAGCGCATAGCAGGAATACACGATACCATTACCGCCATAATCAGCAGAACGCCGCCTATGATTGCCACCAGAGTGAAATGCTGTGGTGTAACAACCACATTTTCCGCCGTCTTTCCAAAGAGAGTGCCGAGCGTTCCCGCTATCTGCTTACTGGATAAATACGCCAGTGGGAATGCAACGACCGCTATCAGCAGCGTTTCCAATGTATACTGCAAAATTACAAAGGGCTTGACTATTCCAACCGCAAGCAGGATACCCATTTCCCGTTTTCTGCTTCGTATGGACATGGATAAAATCAAGATAATCAGTACCATACTCACAACGATTATGACTACGATAAGGGTGGTAATCAGTGTACCAGTATCCGAAAGAGAACTGGAGATGTTTTGATACACCTCATCATTAGCGGTAACGATAAAATTGTTCCAGTTAATGGAAGATATATTTTGTACCTGTTCAACTACACTGTCTAATTGGGCGGCGTCTGAAACATAAAAATGGGCTTCTGTAGGGTTATTACTATCATCATATTTTATAGCCATTTCTTTCATTGCAGTAAAGCTACAAAATGCATAATCCGTATAGTCCCATAGTGTAGCCGCGTCATACATAGTCGCTTCATCCTCTTTATCGACAACGACATCAAAAAGTCCTACTATCTCCATAGCAACTTCTGGGTCGTCATTATAAGGGTCATTGATTCCAGTAACTTTATCACCGATTTTTACACCATTCTGTTCAGCGTTTTCTTTGCTGATGATAAGACCATTTTTTACATTTTCTGTAATATGTGAACCTTCTACCAACTCAAATTTTCCAGATAAAAAAAGTTCATTATATTCGGTATTTATCGAACCATAGGTATAATAAATATTAACAACATTACCATTAACAAGTGATTCACCAGCTTCATTATAATAACCCGGCATTGCCACCAAAGCCGCATCATATCCCTCAATTCCATCAACGGATGAAATTTCCTGAAGCATATCGTCTGTGATAAATTCCTGTGTACTATAAGAGCCGCCATTGCCGCTTGCCCATCCTCCTGTGGATAAATTACGTTCTACCGTAAAACTTGCCCCAGTCGTTCCTCTTACTTCCTCCGTCTGTTCCTCCTGTGCATCAGCGATTGCAAGTCCAGACAGCACCAGAGTTGTGATAGAAAGAAGCAGAAAGAATATAAGCAGCGTCTTTTTCCATTTTCGGGCGGTATGCAAAACCGCTCTTGTTCCTAAGTTCATTGTGTGCCTCCTAACTCATTTGCGATAAAATATTTTTGGGTTTCATTTTCATAATCGGATATGCTGCAAGTGCTGTGGAAGCAAGACAAAGCACTAATCCGAATCCCCAGACAATGGCATAATCCTCTGCTGAAACAGCCACCACGATTTCCGATAATCCCAAGTCCTCAGTGGACGATTGCTCTGTATTTTCCTCTGTATCGGTAAGTTCTACCGTTTCATAGGTTTCTGCTGTAACCTGCGATAGAAGCCTGCTCCCTATTTGGTCGGAAATCACCGTGGTTGCGCCATAGGAAATTAGCAGGGCAATCACAGCTACAAGCAGAACTTCCAATAGATACTGCATCAGCACCGCACCCTTTGAAATGCCCATTGCCAGATAAACGCCTGTTTCATGGATACGCCCACGCAGCCGCAAAGTGAGGAACAGTGCAAACACTAAGAAGCAAATGACAGACACAACCGCTATGGCAATGAAAACAATATTCTGTAAGCTCGTGAGTGACTCTTTTGCATTTTGGTAGTCGTTATCATAGCGGGTCAGCGTACAGTCATCCCAATTTACACCCTCGATTTCCTCAACCTCTGCCATAATGCGGTCAAGCTCGTCTGGGTCGTTCACATAAAAATCTCCATACTGGACGCTTGTTTCTCCTTCTGTTCCATAAAGCAGACGGGAAACCGTTGAGAGGTCAGTAAATACGATGTTGTCGTACAAGTCATAAGAGGGGGCTATACCAACAGAGTCCTGCTCCTTTGTATTCGTAAAAATTCCCGCCACTGTTACATCAACAGCACGGTTTTCATTTTCAACATCTGAAAGCTGCATCGTATCGCCCACAGACAGACCATTTCGCTCGGCAAACTTTTCGTGAATAAGAACACTGTTCTTATTGGCAGATGTAATGGCAGTTCCTTCTGTCAGCTCAAAACCGCCATCTGTGAAATAGCTGTCGTTCTCTGAATTTGTATTAGCGATTATCCGCCCTGCATTTTCATACCCGTCAGGAATCTGCGCCGCATCTTCAGTGTTAATCTTCAGACGGTTTCCGTCCGCATCAGAATAATCAGCATAGGAATAGGAGCGAAGTGCATAATTCCCACTTAATCCCTCTATGGATAAAATCTGATTTAACACATCCTCCGTAATGCCCGTTTCTAAATGCTTTGCATTGATGGTAAAGTATCCCATCAGAGCTTTTTTCATGTTTGCGTTTGCTGTTTCTGTCGCAGATTGAATGGAAAGACAGGTCAGCATCAGCGTTGCCATTACAAACAAAAAGCCAAGAAGTGTCACTGTTTTTCCTTTCTTCCGTATTAAGTACAAACACGCCCGTTTTCCTAAATTCATCCGTCTGTCACCTCATTTTTTCTGTAATAAATACTCATTTGCATAGAAACTACTTTTGCACCTCCTTGTTTTTAACGCCCATTTTCAGGTAAACACGTTCTCATATAAGACCTGCTTTCTATGAGAACACTTTTAAGATACAAAGGAAAAGTGGAGTTAAGGTGGAGTTGAGGAGTATTTTGGGTGGAGCTGTGTCTTTTACAAAAAAACCGAGAGATTTTCGCAATGAAAACCTCTCGGTAATATAAAATGGGCATTAAATTTTAATGTTGCGCTAATTTAACAGAAAAATATCGTGAATCTTACGCCGCTTTTTGTATTTTCCATTTTGTATGGGATACCGTGATGACCTAAGATTGTTTTTGTGATATACAATCCCAAACCGCTTCCTCCGCTATTTCGATTACGGGATTTCTCCACCCGATAAAAAGGCGTAAACAGTTGTTTCAAATCTTCCTCGGCTATATGAACACCTGAATTTTCTACTGAGAATATGCCGTTCTGTAATGATACTGTTACCACAGCGCCTATCGGGGAATAAGCCGCAGCGTTGCCGATGACATTGGTAAATACTTTCTCAATTAGCCGACCATCGCCCTCATAATGAAAGTCGGGCTGTATTTCCATATTCAGTTCCATTTCTTTATCTTCCATTAGACCACTGTTTTTTCGGCAGACATTTTGCAGCATCTGACTAATATTTAGGTCGGAGCGTACAAGCTGAAAATCGCTGCCGCCCATCTTTGCCGATAACAGAATTTCTTTCACGATATGCTCCATATCACCCACCGTTTTCAGACAGTGGCGCAGATAGGTATCTCTGTCCTTATAATCGCCAACCTTGTAAAGCATTCCTTCCAGTTCGCCTTTTATAATTGCAATCGGAGTTTTCAGTTCGTGGGAAACGGAAGTAAAGAAATCAATCCGTTGTTTTTCCTGTTCCCGTTCCTTCTCAATATCCTGCTGTAATTGCTCGTTTGCTGTTTGCAAGCTGTCAAGAGCAGCACTTAACCGCCCCGACATCTCATTCAGACTGGTTGCTAAAACGCCGATTTCGTCTTGCCGCTTTATATCGCATTTCCAAGTCATATCAAGCTGTGTCATTCGTCTGGCGACACTGCAAATATCCACCAATGGCTTTGAAAAATAGCGGGAGCAAACGAAAGCTCCGATAACAGAAATAAGAAGTATCATCACGGCGATAAAGGGCAGGAGCTTAATTAAGACATCATAAGACTGCGTTACAGCTATGAGAGAAACAATAGCAGAAAGTCGGTAAGTCTGTCCGTTCTGCACAAATGTTGACGAACAGCTCATCGACGGAGACGATGAGAATATGTCCGCACCATCTTCTGCATTAGCAAAATTTACTGAGAATACGCTATTTTCATTTTCGTCAGTGATTTCAACGGTGGCATTGTTCTTCATAGAGAACTCAAGGATGCCGTCAGAGCTTTCCTCCCAACCGTATTGCTCCAACATTTCCACCATTCCATAGAAATCTGATGTGACCTGATGCTCAAGCTCTGTCTGGTAATTCTTAGGGAGAAACACCATTACCATACTATAAATGATGATGCAGCAGCCTATAAGCAGTACCATCATACTGATGAAAGTTTTTGCCTGAATGCTTTTACTGATTTTCTTTCTCAATTTTATATCCCACCCCTCTGATTGTTTCTATGTAATCCACACCTAATTTCCTGCGGATATTTTTAATGTGTGTATTTACAATCTTTGCATCTCCGAAGTAGTCATAGCCCCAGATTGTATTGAGCAGATTATCCCTTGTAAACACACGCCCCTGATTTTCCAGAAAGAGCTTTAATATCTCAAACTCCCGTGTTGTGAGGGAAATGCTCTCTCCGTTTACAAAGATGTTAAAACTATCAATGTCTAAGGATATTTCCTTGTAGTGGATTATGGTATTCTCGTTCTGGTTTCCTTTTTCCGTTCGGCGCAATACCGCTTCTATCCTGCGTATGACAAGGGGCATCGTAACTGGTTTCGTGATATAATCATCTGCCAATACATCAAAGCCTTTTATCTGGCTGTCATCATCATCCCGTGCGGTTAGCATAATAATGGGTACTTGGCTTTCTTTTCTAATCAGCTCGCAGACCGCAAAACCGTCAATTTTCGGCAGCATCAAATCAAGCAGCACTAAGTCGGGATTATATCGGTGGAATTTTTCAATCCCGTCAAGTCCATCGTCCGCTAATACCGTGATATATCCTGCGTCCTCAAGAAACGCTTTCATAACATTTTGTATTGCTTTTTCATCATCTATTATCAAGATTGTTTTTGACAACATAAACACCTCCATTTACAGTTTATCAGAGGAATGTGGAGTTACGGTGGAGTTGGTACATTTTTTATTTTCTTTTTTTCGGGCGTCGCTTGGCTTGTTCGCTTTTTTCGGTATAAGCCACACTCGGTTAATATTTATAACCCCGTTAATTCGGTTTTCCTTACACAGCCGTTGTACCCAACGCAGGGATACATTCCATTTTTCTGCGGCTTCCTGTGCGGTCATATAATCAAACATAGCCGACCTCCTTTGTATTCTGTATCTATTATAGCCGTCCAAACGAACTGTATCAAGTGTGCAAATATGAATTTTCGCCTCTGTTTATAGGAAGTGAAATATCTTATAGTAGGCATTTTCACATCGTTTAATAAGAAGCCACAAATCCATACAATATAATAAGAGAATTATATTGGCACAAGGTGGTGAGCTTATGGACGAGAGAAACAACGATTTTGATTTCGATTTTATGCCGATAGGACAGGCTATTAAGAAAGCCCGTATCGCACAAAATATGACGAGAGAACAATTAGCAGGTATCATAGATTATTCCGTCCGCCATGTTCAGTCCATTGAAAATGAAGGGCAGTTTCCAAGCATACAGCTTTTTATATATCTTGTCCGTATGTTTCATATTTCGTTAGATGAGTTTATTTTTGCTGACGAAAAAGCAGAAAAGACTTCTCAACGCAGACAGCTTGACACAATACTTGATAAACTCAATGACAAAGAGCTTGCAATCATTGAAGCAACCGCAAACAGTCTATGTAAGGCAAAAGAGCCAGAGGAATAACCTCTGGTTTTTCTTTTGCCGTTTTTTAATAGGCAGGGATACCATATCCATAGATAGAGCTGCTGCCAACAGGATAGCTCCTCTGGTTACAGGCATCATCAGAATTGCCCTCAACCGTATAAACTGTACCGTTTTCGCATTTCTCCACAATGCCTGTGTGGTCGATTGTACCGTCATTATCCCAATCAAAAAAGATAATACTTCCTGCCGATGGCTCATAATCCCGACCCTGCCATTGTCCGTTGCCCTTAAACCAATTCACGCCGTCCGAACAAAGGGCATACTTCGGTATGATTTCGCTTTCCAGATAACCGCACTGCTCGGCACACCAAGATACAAAACAGGCACACCATTCCACACGGCTGTCAAAACCGTACCACGACCAATAAGGCTGACCGCCCTCATTGCCAAGCTGCATTAGGGCAACCTCCACAATGGCTTGATTGCCGCCGCCCGTAAATGCCCGTCCGTATGGATAGTAACGCAGGACGTGGGAAACATACTGCGTATCCCCGTAGCTGTCCCACCCTAAGCGTTCTGCCTGTGTGGTAGAGAACTCTACCGCATTGGCATAGGAATATCCTCCATAGTTGGTTTTCGCCCACGAGATATAGCCGTTGCCGAAATTGTAGCCCTGCAAAGCAAGTTTGATACGCTCCATATCAATCGGGTTTTCCACCTCCGCATCACTTAAGCAGGCGGCTAAATTCTGGATACCTACATTGATGGAATAAGTCGGTAATGCCGTTTGGCGTATTCGGGTAACGAGTATTGTATCCGCACTCGGAAGCCTGCATCGGGTCATTCCCACGCCCTCCAGATTCCTGCATCATCACCGCCTTAATCAGCTCCGTATATTCAGAAATACCGTGCTGCCTTGCATACTGCTGTATCAAAGGCTCATAGGCTTCCACCTCGGCACTAACTGGCGTATAGGAGTTGCTGTTGCCGCTACCGCCGAATAAGGATACCGCACAACCAAACAGCACGATGATAAGGATAATCAAAACCGCAACCCAACCGCCTGCGATAATGGCAGAAATCAGAGCCTTTGTGCCTGCAATGATTGCCTTGACAGCGGCGATAGTCGCTCTGACTGCCGCCTTTGTCGCTTGGGCAGTAGCCTTTGCCGTTGCTTTCGCTGCCTGTGCCGCCTTTTGTGTCGCCTTAACAGAAGCCTGTGCGGTTTTCTGTGCCGCTTTTGCCGAAGCCTGTGTGGTCTTAATCGCAGCCTTTGAAGTGGAATGAGCCGTTTTGACACCTTTTTCGGCTGACTTTACCGTACCTTTGGCGGTGGATTTTATCGTTTTGCCTGTGCTTCGGGCAGACTGTTTTATCGTCTTTTCCACCTGCCGCTTAGTCTTTATGGTCTGGGCAGGGGTATCGGGAACAGCCGCACGGTTAGCCGTACTTTGACGGACGGCAGAGCCGCTTCGTACAGAAGCCGCCTGTGCCTGTTTCTGCTCGGCAGCTTTCATAGCCCGTTTGGTCTTAAAGTCCGCAATCTTATCCTTTGCCTTGATGACATTTTCCTTTGTGGTCTGCACACTTTTCTGACCCTGCTTATTGAATTGGTGGATGCCCTCGTCCTTGATACGGTCAGCCGCATAGGACACCTTATCGGAAGCATACTCAGTAGCAGAGCTTTCCTCAGCATAATAGCCCTGTTCCGCCTTATCCTTTGTCTTGGCATAGGCAGATTTCATACGCTCGCCTGCAATAGCCGCCTTGTCAATGGTCTTAATCGTACCCTTGACCGCATCTCTGGTCTTTATATTCGCCATACAAAACCTCCTTTCCCAGAAGTTTTGCGGTCATATCAAGATACTTTTTTTGCCACCACCACAAGCCTGCCGTTCTGGGCAGAGTATTCACAGGTGGAAAGGGTAATGAGCCTGTCGCCGTATGCGGCACTTACACCCGTATCGTATAAGGCTAACTCCTTACACTTGGCGATATAGGAATCAAAGGCTTCTGCATTTTCTGCATCCACAAAATCATAGTAGCGGAAACCCTCCGAGCTGTACGCAACAGTCTTAAACACAGCCACGATTTCATATTCCGCCTGCTCGGTCAGCGTATCAAACTGAATGGTCTTGTGCTTTTCATAAAAGCTCTCTGCCTTGTAGTCCTCCAACGCTCCGAACATCTTGCCGCCCTTGATGTGATGACCGTAAATCACAAGATTGTCGCTCTCTGAAAGGTTGCAGTTCTCTTGGATATAGGGCGTTCCCAAATCACTGTACGCCTTTTCAAAGTTGTGCTTCAGATAGAAATTCGGATTGTTCGGTGTCTGCATCACAGGATAGTTAAGTTTCGTGCCGGCAATGGAAATCCAACCGACCATATCCTCATTTTGCAGATACAGCTCCCTGTATTTTGCAAGGACATCTTCGCCCTCGCTGACAGGCGTATCCTCTGGGATTGCTTCTTCAGGAGCTTTCTCTACAAGCTCCGCCATCTGTTCAAAGGCTTCGGTCTGTTCCTCCACCTGTGCATAATGGTGGTAAATCTGAAAGCCGCAAAAAGCCGCCGTATTCCAAGTATTCAGGGCGTTGACTAAGTTTTGTACTACCCAGTTATCAGACATTCGACCACCTCCGTTCTTAAAATAGGCTTACGGGGGAATCCGCAAAGCGGATCTGCCCCGTAAGCTCTGTCGGGAAATTCTGTTCCTCTGGCGGTGCTTCATATTTCAGATAGAACACAAGGGATAACAAAAGCATACTTGCCGCCGTATCCCAGAACGGGTCTTGGGATTGGCTTCCTTTCGGTGTGGTCGCCTTAAAGAGATTGGTCACAAGCCTTTGCACATCGTTGTCGTTCCGAAGATAGACAAAGGGATTGTAGCAATGGCTCTTGTGCATATTGATAAGGTCAAGGACACGCACCTCATAGCCTTTCTTTTCCAAAAGACCGCCGATGTCACGGACAATCTCGCCCTTTGGGTCAAGCACCACAAACGAGGTGTTGCACTGCATCGCATTAGGCTTACAGAAAAATCTCGTCTTACCTGCACCAGAGCCGCCGCATACAAGGATATTCAGATTCCTGCGGTGCTTTTTCCCGTCCAGACCGATACGGACATTCTGGGTCAATAGCTTATTTGCCGACAGGTCTTTATCCCGATATTTTTTGTTGACTGCCCCTGCGTCGCCCCATTTTGCAGAGCCGTGTTCCTCACGCCTGCGGTAGTTCCTGCGTGTGGAGAGATAGATGCTGATACCCATACCGTAAGCAAGCAGAAAAATAAGGACAGTTTTCAGGCTGTCCTCACATACCGTTATGGAAAACGGATTCTCGATTGCTTTGGATAAGTTCTGCACTATCTCCACTAAGCCCCCGCCGACATAAGGTGCTGTCAGCAGGGCAAACCACACAACAGGAACAATGCCGCAGACCGCAAGGATTAGGCTCGCTTTTCTGTCGTTATCGTTCCTCACGGCACTTGCAGGGCATTACCCTGACCTTTCGTGTGGGAGCGTGAGCCACCGTGCTTATCAGCTCGTCAACAGGCTCGGTGGGGCGTTCCTCCCGTACTTGCTGATTCCGCAGGGTGTTTAAGGCATTTAAAACGATATTCTTATCGTACCTGTCAAGGGCGATGTGGTATCGTTCTTCTTTCATAGGCTGCACCTCCGATTACCGTTCCTGCTCTTTGTTTCTGGCAGGCTTGTTCTTCTCCATACTCTTATACATTTCCGACTGTACCTCGCCCAGAACATCACGCATAGAGCCAAGCTCACTCTTGAAGTCCTGCGTTTCCATTTCGGCGTACTCTTTCGGGAGTCGGTCAAAGTTAAAACCTCTGGTATCCACACCGTAACGGGAGCTGACCATATAGGCAACGCAGTAGGATTTGAAGTCGGAAGCATCACGGCTCTCATTGTGCTTGAAATCAAAGACCGCCGCAGCCACTTCCTTTGACATACTGACGAAAAGCTGCTCCTCATTTAAGCCTGTGCGGATAAAGATGGTCTGCTGTCCGCTGTCATAGTAGGCAGGCAGCTCCAGATTGTCCATCGGCTGAAACGGTACGGGGCTTGCGTCAATCATTGCCGACACAAGCTCACGCATCGACTTTGGCTCTGGAGTTTCCTGTCTGTCCTTTGCAGAGGTTTCGGAAATGTCATAGACGGCTTTGGCGTTATAGGACACCGCCTTTGTGCCGTCCTCACGGGTGTATTCCTTACTCGGCTCAAGGATAATGATTTTCTGTGCGTCCTTGTTCACATAGACACGGTTTGCTTTCCAACCTGCCTTATCCTTAAGCTGTGATGCTTCTGGCATCTGTGCCGATACCAGAATGGCGTTGTTGACGGAATAGCGGTCAAAACGCCCCTGCACATCAAGATACTGACGGAAGCTGTCGCCGCCCACTGCCATCTCCGAACAGGTGGCATCAATCAGCTCATAGGCTTCCTTTCGTTCTGCCTGTTTCTGTGCCGCCCACTGTGCTTTGTCATACGGCTTATTCCCGCCGCTGAAAACATCATAAATACTCATTTATCTTGCTCCTTTCGATTTTTTAGGGGTCTTTCTTTTTGGTGGCTGCTTATGCTCGGTCTTGCCGACCTTGCCTTTTGCCCTGTCAGAAGCCCTGCTTTTGTCCTGGGCAACAGGGGCGTCGGCTCCCTGCTCTTTGCGGCTCTCCTTGATTTTCCGCAGTTCCTCTCTGACGGAAGGCTTTTCCTCCTTAGTCATAGTAGCCCCCTCTGCGGACTTGCTTGGCTTCTCGGAGAAAGGCTCGGACTGAAACATATCGGCTTTCCGTTTGAAATTCCCCTCGTCGTCAAGCACCTCCAAAGAGCATAATAGGAAGTAGCTCTCGTCTGAAGCAAAAGCAAGATAATTTCCTCGGCTGTTGATAAGACCGTACTTTTTGGTGTAGCTGTCATATAAGCGGTTGAGGTTTTCCTGCTCGGTGCGTATGAGTTCCTCTGGATAATCCTCGGTCTGATAGGATATGAGCTTCCGCACACAATCTCTGATTTCTACCAAGCCTTTGACACGGCTCTCGGCGGTCATTGAGAGATTGGCAGGGGTCATCACATCGTTTTCACGGAAATAGACCTTGCCGTTGACCAGAGTGTAAGAGAAGTTTTTAACGCTTGGGTCGGCAGGGATTACCTCGTCCTGCTCATCAGAGATTTCATCAATCTCATACTCTGGGATTTCGCCGTTGATGTTCTGCACCGCTTCTTGAAGCTGTTCTGCAAGGGAAATATCCTTTTTTGTTTTGCAGGCGGCGTCCATTTTGCCAAAGCGTGTGCTTTCCATTACCATATCGCCCATAATCATTTCTGAGTGCTGCACAAAATAGCTGTTCATCGTGATGCCGTTCTCATCGGTATCAAGGTGTACCCAGTCTGGCTCTATATCCATTACACGGTCACGCTTCTGCAAAATGAGAATGTCGCTCGTGACCTCTGTTCCTGCGTTTGCCCGAAAAGTATTGTCGGGCAGGCGGACAGCTCCCAAAAGCTCGGCTCTCTGAGCGATATATTTCCGCACCTCTGGATTCGCTTTATCCATCGTACCCTTAGAGGTAATGAACATCACAACGCCGCCGGCACGAGCTTTATCCAAAGCCTTTGCGAAAAAGTAATCGTGTATGCGGAAATTCTGGGCGTTGTATCGGCTGTCATTCACACGAAAATCTCCAAACGGCACATTGCCAAGCACCACATCAAAGTGGTCGTCTGGCAGCTTCGTTTTCTCAAATCCCTCAATGGCGATATTCGCTTTCTGGTAGAGCTGCCTTGCAATCCTGCCCGTCAGAGAGTCGATTTCCACGCCGTGGAGCTTTGATTTTGCCATACTGTCGGGAAGCAGACCAAAGAAATTGCCTGTGCCGCAGGACGGCTCTAAGATATTGCCCTCGGAAAATCCAAGACGGTCAAGTGCTTCATACATCGCCTTGATAACAACGGGCGGCGTATAAAAGGCGGTCAGCGTGGACTCCTTTGCGGCACGGTATTCCTCTGGGGAGAGGGTCACATACAGCTCCTTAAATTCATTTGCCCAAGCCGCATTGTTCTCGTCAAACGCCATAGACAGACCGCCCCAACCCACATAGCCTGCAAGGATTTTCTGTTCTTCGGGTGTGGCAAGACGGTTTTCAATCTCAAGGTCGTGTAAGAGATTGACCGCCGCCATATTCGCCTTAAACTTTTCCTTTGCTCCGCCAATACCCAAAGTATCCTCGGTAATACGGTAGTTGCTGCGGTCAGAGGTAACGGCTGAAGCTTTTTCATTTTCGGGAAGTGGCGAAGCCTGCTCCTGTGCGTCTAACCATTCACGGACACGGGTTATCTTCTCCACACGGTTAATCGGGAAGCCTACATCATTCTGGAATGTGATGTCACGCATCGAAACATCGCCGCTGATTTCTCCAACGCTATCAATGACATAACGGCGGTTATCAAGCGTGATTTCCTTGCCGATGAGGTCGGCATTATCTGCTTCACGCTCGGCATCTTTCGCCGCAAACAGCTTCGTGATATGCTCGGCACTATTTAAGGTGTCAGCGTATTCCTGTGCTTCTTCCTCGGTTTCAAAGGTCTGGTAGATACCGCCCACATCGTAATATTGCTCTTGCGTACCCTCTGGTGCGGCATTGTTCCTTATGATAAAGGGGTCTGCAAAGGCATCAGAAGTCATCTCTACGGTGTAATGTGGCTTATCTTCGGATTGCTCCGCTTCTTCGGGAACTCTAAACCATTCGTTTTCGGTAGCCATAATCTCGGCAAGGAGCGTTTCATCCTCTGGTATCAGCTCGGTGTGCTGTTCCAGATAAGGAATGAATTTCTCACGCCCGAAACGCAAACTCTCCATTTTCTCACGGTAATAATCCTCGCCCTGCTTTTTCCACTCTGGGATAAAGGGGCAGTTCGGGGATAAGCAGTAATCATAGTAGTTTTTGATATGGGCAATCAAATCTCCCTCGCCATCGCCTATGTCAAACCGCCCGTCATAGTGGATGTCCTCGCCGTCAACAACAGCGGAAATCTCAAAGTCGGTCTTATGATACCAACCGATATTTTTATCGCCCTCACGCTCACGGTGCTGTTTCTCGTCCAGAATACCAAGCAGCTTATTTCCAAGAGCAAAGCTCAGATTAGTAAAGCGGTCATTGAACTCCTTATCATAAAAGGCAGGGTGTTCTGAAAAACCGATAGAGAATGTTAAGCTGTCTGGCTTTTTCTCGGAGAGTGTTTCTATTTTCTGCTTCTCGGTAACAACTACTTTTAAATGGTCGTTTGCCGCATTTTCCTTTAGCTTTTCTTCAAGGTCGCCACGACTGAACTCTTTGCCAAAAAGAGGGAACTCCACATTTTGCAGAGAAACGCTGTCCTCGGAAATGGTCACTACCTCATACTTATCCGCACCGATATACACCACATCGCCCTCGTGATAGAGGCAGTGCAGAGGATGCAGCTCCAAAAGCTCCTGCCCGAAACGCCAAGCATTGCTGCGGCTGTAAACATCGCTTGTCTTGTCCTGTACCAATTTCAAGAAATCAATGAGCTGCTGAACGGTGGCAGGGTCGGATAAATGCTGTTCCATCTGCTCGGCAGTCACATCGGAAAGGTCTGTGCGTTCCACATTGGAAAGCAGATTCTTCTCATAACCGTCCAAATCTCTGATAAAGTCAGAAAGCCTTAATGCAAGGGTATCCCGTTTGTCAGCAGGGGGCAGGTCACGCTTGGAGTCGATAAAGAGCTGTCGTTGTATCTTCCTCTGGGTGTCAATCTCATATTGCGGAGCTTCCGCCTTTTCCAGATAGTCGGGGTAATGCTCCTTTTCCTTTGGATTGAGGTAACGGTCATTCTTTATCAGCTCACGCAAGCGTTTTTCGACCTTTGACCAACTAAGCCGTAAATCGGGGTTCGTATATGAGCCGTGCTTTTCGATAGCAATACCTTTTCCATCGTGCCACTCGTGACCTTGCGTACCATCTGGATAATCGTGCGTTCCGCCGCCTGTTCTGTATTCATTTCGGAGAAATTCGATATTCTTCTTGCTGTCCTCTTGCTTCCAAAACTGACGGTAAATACGGTACTTGCCATCTTGAAAGCCGCTTCCGCTTACCAGAACAGAGTCTATATCCTCCTGTGAAACAGAAAAAGCAGAAGATTTTTCATCCTCTGCTTCAGCAATCATTTCAATCTGTTCATCTACGGTAGGAAGATTGGCTCTGACCTCATCTTCATTGGCAACGCTATTTTGCGGCTCTGATTCCTCTAATGGTAAATCAGTTCGCTCAAGATGATTTCCTCCGCCTGACTGCGGATGTTGTTCATCAGTCCGACCCACTGCATCGGTGCTTTCTCTTTCAGTTCCTCCGTCACGCCCTGCTCCTTTGAGAGCTGCTTCGTCAGAAGCTCCAATCTCGTAAGTGCCATCTGTTCGGTCTGGTAAAGATGCTCGTTCAGTTTGCCCGATGTCAGCAGATTGAGGTAGGTCACTCGCTTGTGCTGCTCCAGATAATCCCTGTGCATCATAGCGTACCTGCCAAGCTGAATTTCTGGCTCTGTCGGTAATGTTAGGTCGGGAATAAGGTAATCCCCCTGTTTCGTGTAAGTGATTTCGCTCATTATCATTGCTCCTTTCGGGTTGTTTTCTGCCCACATCATACTGCTTTGGGGCAGGCTGTGCAAAGGTGCGATTCTGGCTTCGCTCCGATATTTGCACATTTCGGACGGTCTGGGAAATCTCCCTAAGTGCCATTTCGGAAATATCGCTTGTCGCAAGTCCGATAGCATTTAGAGTGGCAGGGGCATAGCTGATTTTATTTTGTTCCATTCTCTGTATGAAGTCTTTTGTGTCGTAAACTACACCATCAATTTCTGCACGGCTTTCATCTACATAACGGCAAAGGACACACTGCGTATCGCCGTTTCCAAAAAACAGGCGGAGTACACCGCCATCGGGAACGGCTGCAACGACTTTATCCTCACTGTCCTTAAAGCAGATAATCTGTTCACTCATTTGCACCACCTCCCAGAAAGGAAATGACCTTGTTCGCCTTGATACTCTTTTGCAGGTCGTTGATAATGGTAATGTCCGCAACCGTGATACCCTGCATAGAGAGAATATCGTCCATTGTCATTGCGGAAATGGCTTTCTCATCGGTAAAGCCTGCTTCAAAAATCTTGTTCAAGACTTTCACTGCTTTTTGATTTACAGTCACTTTCTCAATCCTCCTTATCGTTCTAAATTCTTATGCTTCGGTGCTTTGACCGCCTGCGGCTCGGCAGGTATCGGCTCATAGGTTGCACCGTTTTTCTCCATACGCTCGGCAAACTCACAGATATGATAAAGGTTATTGCCGATTTCGGTATGATACTCGTCAATATAGCGGCAGGTGCGTTCCGACTTTTCTCCCCAAGCGGTAGTAATGCAGATTTTACCGCCGTCTGGGATACGGAACAGCTCCTTGTAATGAGGGTCAATAAAGCGGATGCCTTTTTCTGCATTGGCGATGTGCTTATCAAGCCATTCCTTGACATAACAGTAGCAGTAAAAGTTATAGTCGCCCTTTGTGGGATTTAAGCGGAGCAGATAGGCGTACTTTTCGGTATCCACTCGGAAGCCATACTCGGTACAATAGTTCCCTTTAAAAGCACTGTCGGGAAAACGCCTTGCATACTCGCTCATCGCAGGGCGGTTTTGGAGCAGACCGTATTCGGGAGAACGCAGGGCATTGATAACCTCGTCAAGTTCTGCCTTAAACTCGTCCGTTTTCCATTGCGGTCTGTGGTCGCTCCAAGTAGTATAAAAGCCATAACCGCCAGAATCAAAGTCGCCACGGAGATGACCGATGCTGCCTGTCTGTCCTGTTATCTGCATACTCTGGGAATAGGTGTATTTCCACTCATTCGGTGCAATCGCCCGTATCTCCATATCAGCGTTCCTCCTTACTGTGCGGTTTCTTTGCCTTTTCCTGCTTCTTGATTGCGGCAACCGCTTCCTTTGCCCAATCGGGCATTTTCTCTGGCTTGATAACGCCAAGCACATCGTACCTTTCCCATCTGGCTCGCTTGCCGTCTGCAAGGCAAGTGCCAAACACCGCCTGACCTCTGCCGCCAATCGCACCGTGTCCGCCGTCCACCAATACAAGCTGATAGGCGGAGTGCTGATACTCATAGCGGTTAAGCTCGGCATTGATAACCACAACCTTGCCAACAATGTTCTCATTTCGGTTATCAGGAATACAATCCTCTGTGGTAAACGGGGTCATATCAAAATCAAATCGGGATTGCTCCTCTTTGACGACTTCAATCTGTGCCTGCACTCGGTCAGTAAATATCTGCATTGCTTCCAGATAATTGTCCGTACCCACCGCTTCTGTTGCCCACGCTGCGGAAAACGGATTATCATAGGTGCAGTAGCAGACCATAAAGGGATATTGGTTTGCTTCGTTTACGCCGAATACAACCTCTTTTTTGCCGATATGGATACTCTGCCTGACCTCATAATCGCCAAGCATACGCTTTTCTTTATTCTCCATCTGGCTGCTCCTTTCTTCGTTTTTTCTCGTTCTGCTCGTCTAAAATCTTTTTGATACAGACATCGCAGAAAATAACAGACCCGTCCTTGTATCGGGGATAAGGGCAGGTCGTACAGTCATAAATCTTTTTCTTATCGCTCACGGTCATCACGCTTTCGGGGCTTTTTATCTGGCTGATTGTATGGCATATTGCACTCAGTCTTGTAGCGTTCACCTAACTTTTCCCGTGCCTGTGCAATGTCATTGCAATAATAGCCCCAGAAATAATCCGTACCGTTTTTACAGTACCAACAGACATACGGATTAGGAGCTTTTGGGTTATGACCGATGACAAGCTCATTACTCCCGATGGTACAACTTTCAATGATTTCATAACCGCCGTTGATGCGTTTTTCTTCGTTCATAAGCACCTCTCATTCTTTTGCATACTTGCGGTATGCCTTTTCGCCTGCGGCACGGAGCTTCTCCATACGGGCGTTTCCTCTAAGCTCTGGAAACTGTGCCTGAAGCTTGCGTCTTGTCCTGCCCACGCTCTCAAAGCTCGGCAGTCCCAGATATTTATACTGCGACATTACCTCCGCAAAAGGCATTGCACCCGTACCTTTCAGACAGGTATTACACACCTTGAGGTAGAGGGTCATATCATCATTTCTGGCTTCCTCGTCTTTTTGCAGGATGGCTTTTACCTTGCCCTCAATGGTCTTGAGATTTCTCATCGCATACCTCCATATATGGAAAGGGGGCAGCCTTTTTCGACTGCCCCCAGATACTTTACTTATTCTTACGGTTACGGATATTCAGCCAGATTGCTCCGCCTACAATAAATGCTACAAGCACTATGGCAACAATCGTTTTCGCATCCATTCCTTAGTCCTCCTTTTTCTTTCTGTTCTTAAAGCCCACAAAGCCGAGTACGCCTGCACCTGCAAGTGAAATGACCGCAAGGCTTACCCAGAGGGCAGGATTGAAGTCATCGCCCGTTTTCGGGGTATCTCTGAACTCATTGTGCATCTGGACAACCGTGGTCGCATCGACCTTGATAGTTGCCTGTTTGTCGGCAGGCAGGATATATCCTGCGGAAGCCTTGTCGTTTACTTCGGATACGGTGTATTCGCCAATCCTCAAATCTTCAATGAAGATTTCGCCGTTTTTATCCGTCTTAAAGGTCTTGTCATAGTCCGTACCTGTCACTCGGAAAGAGAATCCCTCCAGCTTGCCGTCAGAAGATGTCTTGACAATTTTAAGAGAGCCAGTCTGTGCGGCGTTTACAAAGCCTTTGCCTGCTTCATTTTCTACCACATAGGTCTTGCCGTTCTCCTCAATGGATACGGGATAGACCTTTTCATCAAGTACAAAGCCTGTCGGTGCAGTTTTCTCACGGACGAAATATTTTCCGTAACGGAGTTCTTTCATCTGGTAAACACCACCGTCAAGCTCACTCATTTCACCAAGCAGCTCATCGTCCTTATCAAACTCGCCGTTTTTGTTGGTATCGGCAAATACCTCAAAGACAGCACCAGAGAGCTTGTTGTCTGGATAATCCTTATCCACCTTTGTCAGCTCGATGTTGCCCTGAATGAAGTAATTGATAAGCTCGATTTCCACAACTTCGTCCACCTTGCCGATTGTTACAGCGATTTCTTCTTCGGAGAGTACAAAGCCTTTCGGACTTTCGATTTCACGGATTATCCAAGTTCCATACGGCACTTTGGCAAAAGAAAAACTACCGTCATCTTTTGATGTGGTAGTCTGGATGGCATTTTCTTTTGTAAATTCTTCTGTGCCTGCCTTAAAGATACCGATGACCGCACCGCCTAATGCCTTACCGTCCTCGTCTGATTTCTTACCGCTGACAGAGCCGTAAATGATGTTGTTCTCAATGGCTTCGCCGTCATTTGCTGTGATGTGGACGGTTGCAGTATCCTGTCCTGCATATTCAAAGGTTACAGGGTATTTCTGGTCGCTTATGATATATGCGGAGTTCGTGGAGATTTCTTTGACATAGTAGCTGCCAAACGGCAAATCAGTTGCTGCCTTTCCATAGCCGTTCTCGTCAAAGGAGATAATCTCAATCAGACCATCGGCAGGGAGTACCGTACCGTCTGCGGCGGTCAAGTCCTCTGCGGCATACAAGCCAAAGGTTACATCAAAGATTTCCCCATTATTGCCGACACCGTAATCTTTATCCACATCAAGGCTCTTAGTAAGGTCGATTTCAACACGCTGACGCTCATTATAGAAGCTCGTTGCCGTTTCGGTCACAGCCACATCCTGACCTGCATAGACAAGCTCAACCTTGTGGATTTCCTCATTCAGCACCATACCGTAAGGAGCTTCGATTTCCCTGACCTCATATTTTCCAAGATACAGTTCCTTTGATTTTGCCGTACCGTCTGCACCTGTGGTAACGGTATCCACGACCTCGCCTTTTTCTGCTCGGAGTGTTCCGTCCAGAGTGTAAATATCCTCGGCTGCGGTAATCTCATAAACTGCACCCTCCAGACCGCCGACTGCGTAAACAGGCTGATACAGACCGTTATTCTCAGATACGGAGCTGAACATCTCGCCAGACTTGGAAACGGTAATCGTGCCTTTCTGTGCCAGATTGGAGCGTACCACCTCAATCACGGTAATACCGCTTTCTTCGGTGGAATCGGATTGCTCCACATCAAAATAGACAGGCTCGGAATCTAAGACATAGCCATACGGAGCTTGCACCTCTACAAGAGAATAGCCCTTGCCGTATTCCAAAGTCTGGGGCGTGATGAGATAACCGTCCGCTGTGGTATAAAAGGTGTCGATGGTCGTTGCTTCGGGGTAAGTGAATGTCATTGTGATGAGGTTTCCATTCGGGTCATAAAGCTGAAAGCCTGCACCTGCATACGGAATGGTATTGCCTGTTTCCGCATCTTTCTTGACAATCTTGATATAGCTTTCAAAGTTGGCGTTGTTGATTAGGAAACGGTAGGTCTGTCCGTCGGCACTGATAAACACATCAAAGTCCTTCATCAGCTCACGCCCCTCCCAACCAGAGGTCTGGTGGACGGTGTAAATGCCGTAAGGCATATCCTTTGTCTGAGCAAAGCCGTTCTCATCACAAGTGAGGACATCACGCTCGGTTTCCTTTGCGTTCTCAAAGCTGCCTGCCGATTTCAGATAGACCTCAAAGGTTGCTCCGACTTCGGGCGTTTCAATCTGGGTTTCGCCGTCATCGGTGTGCTTGATGATGGCGATATTGCCCTTGATGACCTGTTCGTTTACATCATTTTTTGCAGAGTTATATTCCACGGTATAAAGCGTGGCTTCCGCCCCTACCTTGTGGATTGTGGTGTCAAGCAAATATCCCTCGGACGGGCTGATTTCTCGGATAGTCCAGTCATCACCGCAGACATAATATTTTGTGGTAAACTGCCCGTTGTTGTCTGTGGTGTAGGTGTCAATCAGTTCTTCACCCTTGTAAATGCCGTAAACCGCACCTGCAAGAGAAGCGTCGCCTTGTGCCGTTCCTGTTTCTGCATCCGTTTTTATCACGGTCACATTGAACTTTTTCAGCACATTCACAAAGGTACGGCTTGTGACCTTTTCCCATTCAATCGGTGCTGTCTGGGAAGCAGGAACGACATAGCGTACTGCGGTATCGACTTCCTCCACCACATACGGCGTATCGCCGCTGATAAGGACATTGGAGAACTTCGCCACGCCTTTTTCATTGGTCACGGCGTATTCGTCAACAGGCAATCCGCTTAACGATGTGCCGTAAAGGTGGAACTTCACGCCCTCTACCAAATTGTCCTCGGAGTTCTTGATAACCTCCAGAGAGCCACGCTTCAAGGTGTTATTGAAATTTACGGTAGTGGTCTTTCCGCCGATAAGGGTCACGGTCTGGCTTTCCTGCGGCTCATATCGGTCAATGGACTGCTCCGTGATGGTATAGGTGGCAGGGAATAAGCCCTCTACGCTGATATTTCCGTCCTTATCCGTTGTCACGGTTTTGTTGAAGTTATCGCCCTTGATATTGAACTGAATGCCGCCGACAACGCCGTCCTCGGAAGTCTTTTTGAGGGCAATCGTACCTGTCGGCGTTTCCACATTGAGATATGCTGCCACGGTATCGGCGTTTTCCACGCCTGTGACTACATCCTGCAAGTTCGGGTCGCCGTAAGCAATCATCTTGGCACTTTCACTCACAGTCGGCACGCCGTTTCGCTTCGCCGTAATGCGGACAGAGCCAGAAACGGCAACGGCAGAGCTAATAGTCAGCTTGTTGCCAGACTTTGATACCGATACATTTCCGTCAGAGCTTGAAAAACTGTAATCGGAAAGCACGCCGTTCTTGTCTGTCAGCGTGATGCTGTATTTGCCGTCTTTGTAGGCAAGCTCTTTGGTAATATCATTTTTACCGCCCGACATAAAGCTCGGAATGGTGTTATGCTCACTCATCAGCAAAACAATCTGGTCATAGGCTGCCTTTGCTCCGCTGTTTTGATAATTTGAGCCGAAGTGCAGGCTGTACGCCTTTGTGCTGTTCTGCTGATATGAACCTGTGGCTTCACGGCAGCCTGTTACAAACTCCCATACAAGGGTCTGTGTCGCAAGCCACTTTTCATCATCACTGCCCGACAGATGACTGCGGTTGCCCTGATACCCATAGAGCAGGGCAAGCCCTACCGCCTTTTTCTGTTTTGCAGAAAGGGCGTTCCAAGTATCTGAGGAAGCCTTTTTCAAGGTATTTCCCGTTTTCAGCGGTACGCCCGGCTGAATACAGAATCCCACATCGCCGTCCACAAACATACGGTATTTGTATTCTCCCGTACCGCCTGCGGTATATCCGTCAAAGACAGCACTTGAATTGTATCTCATCGCATTTCCGATGCTGTCATAGGTGTGGGTAAAAGAAATCGTGCCTATATCGCCCGCAGCAAACGCCGCCTGTGCAGGCAGGACGGACAATGCCGTGACCGCAGCCATAAGAGCAGCCGCAGCCTTTTTGAATAATCTACGAAATTTCATCGTTTACCTCCTGTTATTGTTGAGTTGAATTTTCCTTACCAACCGAAAAAAGCCGCCTGTTGGCAGCTCATATATTTTCTTTTTTCGGATAGTTACTGGTAGTAGTTAGGGGGAGAGGTGTGGAGAGGGGGGTGCTGTGTGCCAGTGGCACACGGTTAGCACCGACCGAAGCGGAGCGTAGACAGCCGAAAATATGGCTATCCACCGCAAACAGGCAGACCTCGCCCTCGGTGTGTGGCTATCGTTCACGGTCTTTGCTCCGCTGCAAATGGCGGGTATAAAACTCCAACGCTTTCACAACAAAGTCCGATTCCTGCCCTCTGGGAACAGACTTGGGGATGAGCTTGGTTATCCGTTCATCACGGAAGGCAGGCTTTTCCCTCTGGTTTGGTTTTTCCTCCTCCATAATGGACTGGATAACCTCGTCCGTGAGCTTATTGTCCTGCATAAACTTCTTCATTTTGATAGCCTGTGCAAGTGACGGGGTAGCATCGCTGTACTCCATAGCTTCAAGCAGGGTATATTGCTGTTCTTCGGGCAGATAAGAGATTTCCACCGCAGGACGAAAAGCAATCTGCCTGTCGTCAACCATTTGCAGGATTTCGGGAACAAGCTCGGTAAGACGGATATAGCGTTGAATTTGATTTCGGCTTTCTCCGACCTTTTCGGCAAGCTCTGCGTCACTCCGTAAATGTGTCCCCATTGGGGACGAATTTTCTTTCGGGGGTCTGCCTGCTTGCCGCTTCATTGCTTCAAGTCGCATTTTATAGGCAAAGGCTTTCTCGCTCGGTAAAATGGTTGACCTCTGCAAGTTGCTCTCCACCATTACAATAATGGCTTCGTCACGGGTCAATTCTTTGACTTCGCATTTCAGAGTTTCCAGACCTGCAAGCTCACACGCCTTTTTTCTCCTGTGTCCGCTGATAAGCTCATACCGTCCGTCCTCTTTGAGCCGAACAGTAGCGGGGGTCATTACACCGTTTCGTCTGATACTCTCAACAAGCTGCTCCATATCCTCGTCAATGAACACCTTAAACGGGTGGTCTGGAAACTCGTCAATTTCTGAAATGGGAATATCCCTTATCTTGCTAAGCTTTGCTTCTTCACGGCTCTGGTCTGTTTCAAACAGGTCATCGTAAGCGGTCAGCTCGATTTTTGTTTCTTTGCTTCTCGCCAATATCTGCCACCTCCTTTCCGAACTGCTCATAAGCTGCGGCAACCTTTCCGCTTTTGTCATAAGCAAAAATGCTTTTTCCCTCTGCCGTGGCTTCAACCGCACGGATAGAGTGCGGTATCTGGGCATCAAAAACTTTGATGTTCTGACCGTATGCACGCTTTACCAATGCAGTCACCTCCTTAGAAATGTTAGTGCGTGGCATTACCATCGTCATTAAGATACCGTCAATCCGCAGGTGGGGATTGATTTGCCGCCTGACTTTTGACACGGAGCGTAGCAACAGCTCCAGACCTTTCGCTGAAAGATAATGCGGCTGTGTAGGGATAATCACGCTGTCAGCCGCCGCCAATGCGTTGATTGTCAACATCCCCAAGCTCGGCATACAGTCGATAAGCACATAGTCATAATTCTTTTTGACCTCGTTCATACAGGTCTTTAGAACACGCTCACGGCTGATAGCGTTAATAAGCCTTACTTCCAGACCAGACAGCTCAATGTTAGAGGGTAACAAGTCAACGCCCTCACCGTGGTGCAGGATACCTTTCTGAACATCTATGGGATTATCGTCGATGATGTCCTGCATAATGGTGGCAAGGGAGATGGGTAAATCATCTGGTCGTGGATAGCCAAGCGACATTGTGAGGTTAGCCTGTGCATCCGCATCGACAAGCAGAACTTTTTTTCCCTGCTGTGCCAAGCTCACGCCCAGATTGACCGCCGTTGTGGTCTTTCCGACACCGCCTTTCTGATTGGTCAGAGCAATTACTTTGCAATTTGACATTTGTGCGTCCTCCTTTCGCATAAATTTAGCCGCTTTGTCAAGGCGGCTATGTAAAACGCTGTACTAAACCACACACTTTTGGATACATCAATGGTGTGGTTTACTACAAACTGTTCTTCAGAACGCAAAAAAGCCGACTGGCTGTTATACCAATCGGCTATGTGATGTTCATTTCTCTTATTCAGTTTTTAAGTTGACACACAAGACTTTTTGCACCTGCTCCATATCCCATCTGTTGGGAAAGAGAGCTACCAATATGCGTATCGCATCATACAGTCCTGCGATATATGAGAAATCGGCATATTCTAAGTTCTGGCTATCCCTGCAATCTAATAATGTATCACAGACTTCTCGTTGTTCTTTTGTTAAGTCAAGCTCCAAATAGCGTTCCTCTGCCAAACCACTTAAATCTTTTTCTTTTTGATACTCTACACTTTGCTGTACCATTTGATAGATAGTTTCTTCTTTCAAAGTTTCAACCGCTATCTTTACAAGCCTTGTAAATTCTTTATCATACATCTTAACCTCCCGTTGTGACTACTTTCAGCTTCTTAACGGGAGCATTTATGACTTTGAAGATAAGCTCGTCAACACAGTCTGTATATCTGCCTTGCTGTATGAGCTGATTTTTAAGCTCCACAAGGCTCTGTAACAAGGTTGTTTTTTGGTGGCTATCCAGATATATGTGATATGTTTGCTCTCTCATAAACAGCACCTCCGTTCTTTGCGTACATTATATATAGAAACAACAAACTATTTCTAATGTGCAATTAAGCCACATCGGGAATAGTACAGTAGAGGTTAATTTTACGCTCAGAGCCTTGTCCGATAACCGTTGGCTGCTCTGCGTATGTAAATTTATTGTTTTTCCCATATCTTGTGAGCTTGTCCGTTGTATGGAGTGTATCAATGAGAAAGCCTGCAAACATGGGCTTTTCCGCCATTTTTAGAGAGTGGAACATTTCTGATGCTTCTGTAGGCACTGAGGAATTGGCTCATATGGAGATGATATCTGCTATACTTTATCAGTTGACAAGAAATCTTACGCCGGAAGAAATTAAAGCAAGCGGTTTTGACACTTATTTTGTTGATCATACAACAGGAATATATCCGGTAGCTGCATCCGGAGCTCCGTTTACTGCAGCATACTTTCAGTCTAAAGGTGATCCCATAACTGATTTAGTTGAGGACATGGCAGCAGAACAAAAGGCGAGAACAACTTACGATAATATTCTGCGTCTTGCAGATGATCCTGACGTAAGAGATCCTATTAAGTTCTTAAGAGAAAGAGAAATAATTCACTTTCAGCGTTTCGGCGAAGGGTTAAGAATAACACAGGATAATCTAAATTCCCGTAATTTTTATGCATGTAATCCTTCATTTGATAAGAATTGCGGAAGAAACTGCCGTAGAAGAATGAATCAATAATACGGTTTTTTGAATTTCTGTTTCGATAGATAAATAAAACTGATTTCGTTATTTAAACGAAATCAGTTTTAAGTTTTGTATTAAATTCAGGATATTAATCTGCGACAAGTACTTCATAATCTGAAAGTTCCCATTCCTTGCCGGCATATGGGATACAAATACCTTTTGCCAAATGAGTTCCTACCTTACCAGTAATAATCATACCTTCATATTCAGTTCTTCCTATGTAAAGCAATTTTCCATCAGCTTCTCTTCCTGCGAGAATGGCGCCGTCCGGTATCTGATGATTGTTACACTTTACCCACTTGACATTACCAATATAATATTCGAAATCTTTAACACCGTATTCTTTTCCTCCGTAAGATACATAGCATCCGAAATTATCGACAAACTTACACGGATGAATACCGCCTTCAAACTCTGTACGTGCAATAAATACACCGTTTTTATTTTCGTATCCTGCCATTGGCGCGTCTAATGGTCTGATGGTTCCTTGAGCCTTTTTCCACATAATTTTATCCTCCGGTGATTAAATTTAATCAATAAATGATTATATCTACATTTTACCATAAATACCGACAAATTGGTGTACAAATTGTTAATAAAATATGGATAAAATGTAAATTAACAGAAAATACCTTTATATATTACTATTTTAAAATTTCAATCGCTTTTTGCAGCTGAGTATCTTCATTTTCCGGTATATCATCGGATTGATTTTCGGAATATTTATCAGGAAGCGCCGTTTCATAATCTGGTTTTAAGCCTACTCCGTGGTAACATTCTGATTTAACCGTTCTGTATTTTGCGACAGTAAGCTTGAGTCCGCCGCCGTTATCTAAGTTATATGTGTTTTGCATTATACCCTTGCCGAAGGTATTTTGACCTACTAATACAGCTTTTCCGAAATCTCTTAATGCCGCTGCAAATAATTCTGCTGCGCTTGCCGAATATTCATTTACAAGAACTGCCATTGGAAGATCTAATTCTATTTTGTCAGATTTGCATATAACTTCGGTGCTTCCGTCTTTAAATTCGGCAATAGCAATATCTCCCTCCGGCAACAGCGGATCAAGGCAGTCTGAACATGCCGATACCAATCCTCCGCCGTTATTTCTTACATCAAAAATAATAGCGGAAGCATTATTTTCAAGACATTTTTTGAGTTCGATGTTAAACTGATGCGAGGTGTTTTCCTTAAATCCCGTGATTTTAATATAAGCTATATTATTTTCCAGCATACGGCTTGTTACTGTTTCAGTCGTTATTTCTTCACGCTTCATTTTAAACGAAATCTCTTCATCTCCGCGTTTTACCGCTATATTTACTTCAGTTCCTGCTTTTCCTCTTACAAGATTTACAGCGTCCGAATATTCCATTTCATTAACGTTTTTTCCGTCAACTTCAATAATAATGTCGTTGATTTTTAATCCGGCTTTCTCGGCAGGTCCTTTTTCTGCAATTTCAACGATTTTTATTTCATTATTATCACCTTTATTAACTGTAATACCTATACCGGTAATAGAGCCTTTAGCGTCAATAAGATTCTGTTCATATTCATCAGGAGTCATATAAGCGGAATATTTATCATCAAGAGCGCTTACCATTCCCTTAAGAGCTTGATCTACTATTATTTCCTCGTCATAGCTGCCGTAATAATATTCGTCTATATATTGGTCTACAGTGTAGATATCTTCAATAGATTTTGCTTTCTTTCTTAGTGTGGCAACACTGTCGCTGCATATCTGGAATGCCCAGAAAGAGGTAACTGAAAATGTTAGAAGTGCGGCTGCGCCGGCTATTAATGCCGCTGATTTGACACTGATTTTTTTCACAGATATTACACACCTTTCTAATATATCATATAAATTTTTGTTTTCATTGCGAACTATAAAACAGGGCAAGATCGTCTTGCCCTGTTTTATATAATATGTATAGCTTCTTATTAATATAAATAACCGGTAGGATCAACCGTCGAGCCGTTTATTCTTACTTCAAAATGGCAGTGAAAACCAGTAGACCAGCCCGTGCTTCCCACAGAACCTATGGCTTCGCCTCTTGAAACCGATTGTCCGACAGATACATATACGTCGGCGCAGTGACCGTATAAAGTAGAAATTCCGTTTCCGTGATCGATCATCACATAATTTCCATAACCGCCGTTACAGCCGCAGCTGCTATCCTTGCCGTAGTTATGAGTACATCCTGTTTTTACTAATACTACAGTACCGCTTTCAGCCGCCGTTACAGTTGCGCCTGATATACCGCCTCCGGCAATATCAATTCCGGCGTGAAGCGATCCCCACCTGTAGCCGTATCCGCTTGAAATACTGTAGAATCCCGGTACAGGCCAGCCTAATGAGCCGTTGTAGCTTCCTCCGCCTGTTGAGCCGGAGATTTCTCCGTCGCCGGATTGATCTCCTCCGCCTCCGATAGCGCTGCTGTCTGAACTGCCGTTGTCTTCCTGCTGCTGTTGTCTTTCAAGTTCCGCCGCAGCCTCTTCTTCTGCTTTTCGCCTTGCTATTTCATTAATTTCTTCAATTTCATTGTCCATAGCCTCGTTATCAGCTTTAAGAGACTCTATATCGCGCTGTCTTGATTCCATATCGGCTTCTTTGCGATCTATATAATCCTGTGTTTCCGCATAATCCTCATTGAGCTGTTTGATTTGTTCATTAAGCTCCTTTTTATTTGCTTCCTGTTCCTTCAGATCAGCGTCAAGCTCTGTTTTTTCAATATCAAGCTGAGCCTGGGCCTCTTCAAACTGCTGGAGCTGTGTCATAAGAGAATCTATAAGCTCATCGTCATGCTTGGCCACCTGGGAAATAAGCTCTATTTTGGACAGCATGTCATAAAAATCGGTAGCTCCTACAAGCGCTGAGGCGAGACTGTCGTTACCGGAAACATACATAGCCCTTAAACGATCCTTAAAAAGCTCCATTCCTTCATTTATATCAGTTTCCTTATTGGAAATATCAATTTCAAGCTGTTTGATTTTTTCTTCTTTTTCATTGATTTTATTATTTAGGTCGTTTATTATTGTATTTATATTATCAATATTTTCATTCTGTAAATCAATCTTTTTCTGAAGCTGCTGTTGAATAGCTTCCTGATCTGCAATGTCGCTGTTAAGGCTGTCAAGCTCTTTCTGGATTTTTTCGATTTCTGCTTCATTTTCAGCCTTTTCAGATTCCAGGTCAGAAATAGTCTTTGCCTCGGATTTCAAAGGGCTGCTGTAATTAACATATGTTAAACTTCCGGCTGTAATAATAGCGCAAAGAACCAGCGCCGTTACCTTTAGCTTATTTTTTCCAAATGAAATGTTCATAATTTTCGTCGTCTTACCGACTTAAACACCACCAATCTTAAATTTCGCAATATTTTTATACGTTCAGATGCTTTCTTGTACTGAGCACGCTTCCTAAAGCTCCGACAAATGCTCCGGCAAGAATATATGATAAAGCAACCTTTAACACTATGTCGCTGAATGAAACGATACTTCCCATTCCGATTATATTAAGAATGTTCACTTCGTTTGTCAGAAGATCAACGACTGCGTCATAACCGAGCCATGTTATGACTGTTGCCGCAATACCTGCAGCCATTCCCGTTATCATACCCTCGACAAAGAATGGGATACGTATAAACGTATTGGTCGCTCCTACATATTTCATAATGCTTATTTCATTTCTTCTCGCAAATACGCTTGCTTTGGTTGTATTTGAAATAATAACCATAGATACTATAGCAAGCGCTATAATGATCGCAGATGCGACAAGAGTTATAATTTTTTTCATCTCCGTAAGAATATTAACAAAATCATATGGCGCTCTTATTGAATATATATGATCTAATTCGTTAATAAGAGTAACTGTTTCGGACGTCAGGGAAATATCCTTTATCTTTATTCTGAAGGAATCCACAAGAGGATTATCGTCGCCCAGCGAGTCGAAAAGCTCCTCATATTCACTCATGCTTTTCTTCATATCTTCAAAGGCGTCGTCCTTTGAATAAAATCTGACTTCGTCGATATTATCAATTTGCTTTAGAAGTACTTCAGTCTCCATGGTTTGCGCGGGGGTAATATTTTCGTCTAGAAAGACGATTACTTCGTTTTTGTTCTCAATTCCTCCTATTATGGAGTTAATATTGATATAAAAAAGAATTGATAAACCAACCAGCAGAAGAGAAACAAGGAGAACGCAGAAGGACGCGAACGCCATCATTCTATTTTTCCAAACGTTATCAAATCCCTGTCTTGTCAGATACCTTACACCGCTAAGCTTCATTATTGCCTCCAATCACTTCATCAAAGACAATTTCACCGGCGTCGATATTTATTATCCTCCCGCCGAAATGACGTACAAGGTCATGCTCATGGGTAACCATAAGGATAGTTGTGCCGCATTCATTTATGCCCTTCAGAAGGTCTACTATTTCATAGGACAGCTCCGGATCTATATTTCCCGTAGGCTCGTCGGCAATAATGAGCTGAGGGTCGTTTACAAGCGCTCTTGCAATAGCGACACGCTGCTGTTCTCCGCCGGAAAGCTGGTTTGGATAAGAATTTGACTTGTCCTGTAATCCCACCAGACTTATTACATATGGAACGCGTTTGCGTATGTATTTTCTCGGAGCGTCAATTACTCTCAGAACAAACGCGATATTTTCATAAACAGTCATTGACGGAATAAGCCTGAAATCCTGAAAGACGAAACCGATAGTACGCCTGAAAGAAGGGATTTTTTTTCTTTTCAAGTTGCTGAGATTATAGTTATTAACCATAACCACACCGTTCGTAGCGTCTATCTCCTTTAAAATGAGCTTGATCAGCGTACTTTTTCCGGCGCCGGACGATCCGACGACAAATGCGAATTCGCCGTCGTTAATCTTAAGACTTACGTTGTTGAGCGCGTCAACGCCGGTTGAATATGTGACTGATACATTCTTGAGTTCTACCAAAAGGGACACCTTCCTTTAGCCGATAATCCGGCATAAATTGATTTGTCCGATCCTGCGCTTATATTTAGAATTTAACCGGATTAGCCGATAAATATTTTTTTACCATCAGAGCAATTTTGAATATAATCGCATGATCGAATTCTCTCAGATCGAGTCCTGTCAGCTTTTTGATCTTTTCAAGTCTGTAAACCAGGGTGTTTCGGTGAACAAAAAGTTTTCTTGAAGTTTCTGAAACATTGAGGTTGTTTTCAAAAAACTTCTGGATAGTAAACAGGGTTTCATGATCAAGAGATTCTATACTTCCTTTTTTGAATACTTCATGAAGGAAAGTTTCGCAGAGAGTTGTCGGCAGATGATAAATAAGTCTTGCAATTCCGAGATTGTCGTAGCTTACTATATTTTTGTCCGTATCGAAAACCTTTCCGACCTCCAAAGCCATCTGCGCTTCTTTGAATGAGCGGGCAAGCTCCTTTACGCCTATAACGGACGTACCGATTCCTACGTTTACCCTTGTGTAAAACTCGCTGCTGAGCGTGTCGGATATTGAGCGTGCAAGCTTTTCAAGGTCCTTGGAATCAACCGAGCTTTTGATTTCCTTGACAAGAACAATATCGCTTTCAGTGATGTTGAAAACAAAGTCCTTGTTTTTGTCCGGGAAAAGGTTCTGAATAACGTCATATGCGGAAATATCGTTCGCTGAAACGATTCTGATAAGAAAAACCACTCTGCTTATTTCAGCGTTGAAGTGAAGCTCTCTGGCCTTGATCACGATATCTCCGGGAAGAACATTGTCCAGAACTACATTTTTGATAAAATTATTTCTGTCGTATTTTTCGTCGTAATATTGTTTTATATTCGACAGGCTGATCGCCATTATTGTGGCGTATTTAGCAGCGTTGTCGTCTACTCCTTCTATAAAAACCGCATATTCCGGCTTTACTCTTGAGCCGAACGGTTTATAGGTGTATCCGTCTCTAATAAAAATATCATGAGAATCGTTTAAGTCTAGGGAAACAAATTCGTTTGTCGTGCCGACTTTGGTTAAATCGCTGCATGCGATAATAGTAGCGGTTTCGTCGACAACTCCGATAACGGCGTTTACAGCATCTCTCATTTGATGCACAAGACCTTGAAATAATCTGTTAGACATATCAGCATTTCCTTCCTGTTTTTTTATTTATAATGCTTCTTAATGCCTTAATATCTGTCTCTTATACACATCTCCGAGCCCACGAGACGTAGAGGAATCTCG
>ENA-OYWZ01000198-OYWZ01000198.1-human-gut-metagenome-genome-assembly--contig:-NODE-198-length-41794-cov-12.922111_pt1 | contig 41794 bp, 39 predicted proteins | sample MGYA00244841_ERZ653414 | MGnify/ENA primary metagenome ERZ653414 (study PRJEB26926, sample SAMN06164894) | human gut metagenome | biome: ENVO:00009003; feature: ENVO:2100002; material: ENVO:00002003... | reverse complement strand
AACATGGGCCTTGCAAAGCTGGTGGATGCGCCGGTGCTGCTGGCGGGCGATATCGACCGGGGCGGCGTATTCGCCCAGCTGTACGGCACTGTGGAGCTGCTGGAAGCCGACGAGCGTGCCCGCATCAGGGGCCTCATCATCAACAAGTTCCGGGGCGATGTGGAGATCCTGCGGCCCGGCCTTGCCATGTTGGAAGAAAAAACGCAGTTGCCCGTGCTGGGCGTAGTGCCGTACCTGCGGGTGGAGATCGAGGACGAGGATTCTCTCTCGGATCGTCTGGAAGCAAAAAGTGTCGTCAAACCGCTGGATATCGCCATCCTGCGCCTGCCGCATGTGTCCAACTTCACCGACTTTATCCCGCTGGAACAGCACCCGCTGCTGGGTGTGCGGTATGTGCAGCGCACCCGCCAGCTGGGTGCACCGGATCTCGTCATCCTGCCCGGCACCAAGAACACCATGGACGACCTGCGCTGGCTGCGGGAAAGCGGACTGGAAGCGGCGGTGCTCAGGCTTTCGGCAGCCGGTACGCCGGTGCTGGGCGTGTGCGGCGGCTATCAGATGCTGGGCGAACAGCTCTGCGACCCGGCAGGGGAGGAGAGCGGCACCCCCTGCACCCTGCGGGGCCTTGGCCTGCTGCCCACCACGACGGTGTTCGGCACCGAAAAGCACCTGACCCAGACCGCAGCCTGTGTGACCACAGAACCCTTTGCAGGCGCAAAGCTGACGGGCTACGAGATCCACGCAGGCCGCACCGAGGTGCGGGGCAGTGCGTTCTGCATCCTTGCAGACGGCACGCCGGAGGGCTGTGTGCAGGACAGTGTATTCGGTACCTACCTGCACGGCCTGTTCGACACCGGCGAACTGACCGAAAAACTGACCGCATTTTTGTGCAAACGGAAGGGCATCGATCCGGCCGGGGCCGAGCTTATCCCCATGGAGCAGTACCGTCAGCAGCAGTTTGATCTGCTTGCCGATGGTGTGCGCGCGGCACTGGATATGCCCGCTATCTATGCCGCTATGGGAATGCAAAAAGGAGACAACACATGACACCGCAGCATCATCTGCCCGCCGACATTGAACGGACGAGCATCTCCATTATCACAAGGGAATTGGACGAGCTGGGCCTGACCCCGCCGCCGGAGACGGCTGCGGTGGTCAAGCGGGTCATCCACACCACCGCGGATTTCGACTATGCCAAAAATCTGCGCTTTACACCCGGCGCGGTGGAAGCCGCAGTCAAGGCCCTGCACGCGGGTGCTTTCATCGTTACCGACACCAATATGGCGCTGGCGGGCATCACAAAGCCGGGCCTGAAAAAACTGAACGGTGAAGCCATCTGCTACATGGCAGACCCCGCTGTGGCCGAAGCCGCAAAGCAGGCGGGCACCACCCGTGCCGTTGCCGCCATGCACCGCGCTGCCCGGGAGCACCCGGGGGCCATTCTGGCCATTGGCAATGCGCCCACGGCCCTTTTGACCATTGCGGAGGAAATGGAAGCCGGTCTGCGGCCTGCACTGGTCATTGGCGTGCCGGTGGGGTTTGTGAATGTGGTGGAAAGCAAGGAAGTACTGTTTGCCGCCTGCGAGCGATACGGCGTGCCTGCCATCGCCGCCATGGGCCGCAAGGGCGGCAGCAATGTGGCTGCAGCCATCTGCAACGCCCTCATTTACTCTGCCGCCGAAATGCTGGACCCCTCTGCCAGAGGGTGGAACGGATAAGGAGGAAACAGCATAACATCAAAAACCCGGAACCCTTTTTGAGCCGTTTTGGCCGAGAAAAGGTTCCGGGTTTTGTTCATGATTTTTTCAGAGAGCTATTTTGCAACAGCCCCATTTTCACGGGAAAGGTCCGAACCGAGCACGACATCCACACTGCCGGCATCAGGCTGCGGGGAATGCCTTGTTCCACACTTCGATCACCTTGAACTTCGGGGTCCAGCCTTCGGGCTCAAAGCGGTCGCCCTTGGCATCCATGGTGCCCTGCTCGGTGCACCACTGTGCGGCCTTTGCCATATCGGGGTCGGCCACATCCGCAAAGGCGGGTGCGCCTGCGGGTTCGGGCCTGCCTGCGGTGTTCCACACCAGCATCGAGCCTTTTGCATTGCTTCCCGTGATTGTAACATTGCGCATACCCGTAATGGTAAGGCCCAGGCCACCGTCCATTCGTGTATCATTGGTGCAGACCAGAACAATATCCGTGCTATGTCCACCTTGAAAATACCATATTTCACCTTCTTTTTCAATAAAACCTGCGTGAAACGCCCCAAAACCTGCGTGAAAAACGTTTTGCACCGCTGTGCGCGCCTTTGCCCCCTCTTGCAATTTGTGCGCAAAGGGTGTAAAATACAGTCACAATCAAATACAGGGGAGCTTGTGAAGCAGGCTGAGAGGAAGTACCTAAACTTCGACCCTTTTACCTGATGCGGATAATGCCGCCGTAGGAAGTCAGAATGGATGATTTTTTGCAGGAGGCACCGCGGAAGGTGTCTCCTGTTTTTTTGTTGTGTACCTATTACCATTAAGGAGGATGCCTTGTACTTTTCTGCGGAAGTGCCGCAGCGGGCTGAGGGGGAGCGCCCTGAGCTTTGTAACCGTCAGCGATGGGAAGCCGTGTTCCGGCGTGAGAGGAGACCAGAAAGTCTCGACCGCTTCTTATAGTTCCTGCGCCGGGTCTGGCACCGGGTGCGGGCTGTTTGCGGAGGCGCTGTATGGTTTTTGCTGCTTCCGCAGGTTTGGAAAGGAGCCTTGTCTTATGAAAAAACTCTCTGTGAAAAAGCTGGCGTTGGCCGGTATGCTGTGCGCTCTGTGCGTGGTGGGCAGCGTATTCAGCTTCCCCATGTTCGGCAGCAAATGTGCACCCATCCAGCACATGGTCAATGTGACCTGCGCGGTGCTGCTTGGCCCGTGGTGGGGCGTGGGCGTGGCCTTTGTGGCCTCGCTGCTGCGCAACCTGCTGGGTCTGGGCAGCCTGATGGCCTTCCCCGGCAGCATGTTCGGCGCACTGCTGTGCGGCCTTGTGTACCATAAGACCAAAAACATCCTTGCCACCATGGTGGGCGAGGTGTTCGGCACCAGCATTCTGGGCGGCCTGTGCGCTTACCCGGTGGCCATCTTCCTCATGGGCAAGAGCGCCGGCGACATCGCGTTCTATGCCTACATCGTGCCCTTCCTCATTTCCACCGCCGTGGGTTCCATCATTGCGGGCGTGCTGGTGTACAGCCTGCAGCGCTCCGGCGCACTGCGCTCCATGCAGAACAGTCTTTCCTGACGGAGGGGCACCCGAATGTTCAAAACAGAATTCGAGAACCTGCGCCGCACCTGCCCGCTCATCCATAACATCACCAACTACGTCACCGTGAACGACTGCGCCAACATGGTGCTGGCCTGCGGTGCTTCGCCCATCATGGCCGACGATGCCGCCGAGGTGGAGGACATCACCACCATCTGCGGCGGTCTGAACATCAACATCGGCACCCTGAACAGCCGCACCATCACCAGCATGCTGCTGGCGGGTAAAAAGGCAAACCAGCTGGGCCATCCTGTGGTGCTGGACCCGGTGGGTGCGGGTGCATCCCGCCTGCGCACCGACACGGCTTTCCGCCTGCTCAGGGACGTAAAGTTCACCGTGATCCGCGGCAACATCTCGGAAATCAAAACGCTGGCCTCCGGCGCGGGAACCACCAAGGGCGTGGATGCCGATGTGGCCGATAAAGTTACTGAGGAAAATCTGGATTCTGCCGTGGCCTTTGCCAAGGCCTTTGCAGCCCAGACGGGTGCCGTTATTGCCATTACCGGTGCCATCGACATCGTGGCCGATGCCCACACCGCCTACTGCATCCGCAACGGCAATGCCATGATGAGCAGCATCACCGGCACGGGCTGCCAGCTTTCGGCCCTGACGGCGGCGTTCGTTACCGCCAACCCCGGACATCCGCTGGAATCCGCTGCAGCTGCAGTGTGCGCCATGGGCCTTGCGGGCGAGACCGCCCACAAGCGCCTGACCCCGCTGGACGGCAACTCCACCTACCGCAATTATATCATCGATGCCATTTACAATATGACCCCGGATCAGCTGGAAGAAGGAGCAAACTATGAAGTGCGATAAGCAGAACATGCTTCTGTATGCCGTCACCGACCGCGCATGGGTGGGAAAGCAGACCCTTTATGAACAGGTGGAGAGCGCCCTGAAGGGCGGTGTCACCTGTGTGCAGCTGCGTGAAAAAGAGCTGGACGACGAAGCTTTTCTGAAAGAGGCTGTGGAGATCCATGCTCTGTGCCAGCGCTACGGTGTGCCGTTCTTTGTGAACGACAACGTGGACATCGCCATCCGCTGCCACGCCGAGGGTGTGCACGTGGGGCAGGAGGATATGGCCGCAGCGCAGGTGCGCGCCCGTGTGGGCGAGGGAATGATGATCGGCGTTTCCGTCCACAGTGTGGAGGAAGCACGGGAAGCCGTCAAGCACGGCGCAGACTGCCTTGGCGTGGGCGCAGCCTTTGCCACCCACACCAAGACCGATGTGGATGTTCTGCCCCACGAGACCCTGAAGGCCATCTGTGATGCCGTGGACATCCCGGTGGTGGCCATTGGCGGCATCCACAAGGAGAACATCCTGCAGCTCAAGGGCACCGGTGTGGATGGCGTGGCCCTTGTGAGCGCCATCTTTGCAGCAGACGACATCGAGACCGAGTGCAAAGAGTTGAAAGCCCTGTCGGAGCAGATCATCTGACCGATCCCGCGGCAAACCGGGGACACCACCTTGGGCCGCGTTACAAAATTCATGGAGAAAACCAACATGAAAAGCGTATTTTGCGCAGGTGCCGGCATCCAGAACGTTCTGTTTTTTCTGAATGACGGTTGCCTTTCCCTACCCTTGTATGACCAGCACCCTGCTGTTCAGAGATAAACTGTCATTTGGAGGAACAGAGCGTATGCAGACTTATACCACTCAGATGGATGCTGCCCGCAAGGGCATCATCACGCCGCAGATGGAGATCGTGGCAAAAAAGGAATACCGCACCACCGAGGAGATCCGCCAGTGGGTCGCCGAGGGCAAGGTAGCCATTCCGGCCAACAAGCACCACGAGTGTTTGAACCCCGAGGGTGTCGGCTCCATGCTGCGCACCAAGATCAACGTGAACCTTGGTGTCTCCCGCGACTGCAAGGACTACAACGTGGAGATGCAGAAGGTGATGAGCGCCGTCAACATGGGTGCCGAAGCCATTATGGATCTTTCCAGCCACGGCAACACCCAGCCCTTCCGTCAGAAGCTGACCCACGAGTGCCCGGTGATGATCGGCACCGTGCCGGTGTACGATTCGGTCATCCACTACCAGCGCGATCTGGCTGAGCTGACCGCACAGGACTTCATCGATGTGGTGCGCCTGCATGCAGAGGACGGTGTGGACTTTGTCACCCTGCACTGCGGCATCACCCGCAAGACCATCGAGCAGATCCGCAAGCACAAGCGCAAGATGAACATTGTCAGCCGCGGCGGCTCTCTGGTGTTTGCATGGATGAGCATGACCGGCAACGAGAACCCCTTCTACGAGCACTTTGACGAGATCTGCGAGATCTGCGCCGAGCACGATGTGACCATCTCGCTGGGCGATGCCTGCCGTCCCGGCTGTCTGGCTGACGCCACCGATGTGTGCCAGATCGAGGAGCTGGTGCGTCTGGGCGAGTTGACCAAGCGCGCATGGGCACACAACGTGCAGGTGATGGTGGAAGGCCCCGGCCATGTGCCCCTGAATCAGGTGGCTGCCAACATGGAGGTGCAGAAGAGCATCTGCATGGGCGCACCCTTCTATGTGCTGGGACCCCTCGTCACCGATATCGCCCCCGGTTACGACCACATCACCGCTGCCATCGGCGGCGCTGTGGCTGCAGCCAGCGGTGCAGCTTTCCTGTGCTATGTGACCCCCGCCGAGCATCTGGCTCTGCCCAATGTGGACGATGTGAAGCAGGGCATCGTGGCCTCCAAGATCGCTGCCCACGCCGCCGATATCGCCAAGGGCATCCCCCACGCCCGGGACATCGACGATAAGATGGGCGATGCCCGCCGCGTGCTGGACTGGGATGCACAGTTCGCCTGCGCACTGGACCCGGAGACCGCAAAGGCCATCCGCGATGCCCGCCTGCCGGAGGACGACCACAGCGACACCTGCAGCATGTGCGGCAAGTTCTGTGCCGTGCGCAGCATGAACAAGGCGCTGGCCGGTGAGTACATCGACATTCTGTAAAAATCTTCTGTTTTGCGCGCAGCAGCGTGCATCTTCCTCCGCCGCCCGGTATGACCGCCGGGCGGCTTTTGTTGTAATTCCCAAAAGATTGTGTTAAAATAACAATAAGGCGCTGATTGCAAAATTGGTGGTCATGCTTTCTATCCCGTATCGCTGGTTTTTCTATTTCTACATAGAACAAGCAGAGGTCCGGGAGGAAACTTTTTTTGAAAGTACCCTGCCCGGAGCCTTGAAGGCGAAGAGCAACGGCAACGACCGCCGCCAGTGGCGGAAACAGGGAGTTGCTGTTGGGGCCGCGGCCTGCAAGATGCGAGTGCCGCCCAAGGCACGAAGCAGATGCAGGAAGCCGCAACCCGGACATATCGAATGAATCTGCTGGAGACTCTCGCATTGCTCACGTTCATTCTCGCGTTGTTGAGCTTGGTCGTGGATGTGATCCGTCTGACCGTTGAGGTCATGGCAAAGTTTTCCCAGATGAAAAGCGATGATAACAAAAAAGATTGACCGCCTCACAGTTCCCCAACTCGAGCGGTCAATCTTTTTGACTAACGGGATGGAAAGCTGACCTTTGCAGTCAGCGCCCCTTCTGTTTGTAGTATAATCGAAGCTATGTGATTTGTCAAGTTATCCTGTTCCATCGATTATTTCTATCAATATTTTAGATTTTACAATTCTTCTGTACTGTACTATAATGAAGTTATCGTCTTCATTCCATTGATCTACAGGAGGAATCTGCCTTGCTGGTAAATCTTATCGAATCCGTCTATCGCCTGCTGTGGGGCGACCTGTTCACCATCCCGCTGGGCGGCGGCATCGGCATTTCCTTCATGGTGGTGCTGCTGTTCACGGCGGGCATCTGGTTCACCTGCCGCACCCGTCTTTTGCCGGTGCGGCTGTTCCGGGATATGATCGCCGCCGTGTGTGAGAAAAAGCAGGGCAGGGACGGCCTTTCCTCCTTCCAGACGCTGGTCATTTCCACCGCCACCCGCGTGGGCATGGGCAATCTGGTGGGCGTGGTGGCCGCTGTTTCTGCAGGCGGTGCCGGTGCGGTGTTCTGGATGTGGGTCACTGCCATTCTGGGTGCGTCCACCTCCTTTATCGAATCCACCCTTGCCCAGAAATACCGCCAGCCCGACCCGCTGTACGGCGGCTGGCGCGGCGGCCCGGCCTACTATCTGCATGTGCTGGCGGAGCGCAGGCGCGGCAAAAAGCTCAAACGCTCTGTGGTAGCGGCACTGTTTGCGGCGTCTGGCCTCATCTGCTGGTGCGGCATCAGTCAGGTGATCTCCAACTCGGTCAGTTCCGCGTTTGAAAATGCGTTCCATATTCCGCCGCTTACTACCACACTGGTGCTCACGGCCATTGCGGCGGTGATTGTGCTGCGCAAGAATGCCACCGTGAAAAGTCTGGACGTGATGGTGCCCATCATGGCGGTGTGCTATTTTGTCATCACCGTGGGCATCGTGCTGTTCAACCTGCCCAAGCTCCCGGCGGTGTTCGGGCGCATCTTTGCGGAAGCATTCGGTCTGCGGCAGGCCGTGGCTGGCGGCTTTGGTGCTGTGCTGATGAACGGTGTCAAGCGCGGCCTGTTCTCCAACGAAGCGGGCAGCGGTTCGGCACCCTGTGCAGCTGCCGCCGCAGAGTGCGACGATCCGGTCAAGATGGGCTTTGTGCAGGCGCTGGGCGTACTGATCGATACTGTGGTGATCTGCAGCTGCACGGCTTTTTTGATGCTGCTGGTGCCGCAGGAGATCACAGAAGGACTTGCGGGCATGGACCTTTTGCAGACTGCCCTGCAGTACCATCTGGGCGGCTTTGGTGTCGTGTTCATTGCGGCCACGCTGGCGCTGTTCAGCTTTTCCACCTTTCTGGGCGTTTTGTACTATGCCCGCGGCAATGTGGCCTATCTGTGCGGCGACAACTGGTGGAGCCAGACCGTGTATAAGCTGATCGCGCTGGCCATGCTGGTGATCGGCGGTATGCAGGCCTACACGGTGGTGTGGGATCTGGGCGACGTGGGCATTGGCCTGATGACCATTTTCAACATGATAGCCTTGGTGCCCATGGCAAAGGAAGCGCTTGCCGCCCTGAACGACTACGAAAAACGCAAAAAACTGCAGTAAATAGCAAAGGCCCGGCTCCCTGTAACATGGGAACCGGGCCTTTCAGGTTATTTTATTGCAGATCAGATTTGTTTAAAAGCAGTCCGGCTGCCAGTCCCACCGCTGCAGGCAGCACCCAGCCAAAGCCCATGCTGCCCAGCGGCAGAGCGTTGGCGGCGGCAGATACTGCCCCCAGCGGCAGCGCAGCGGCGATGCTCTGCAGGACGGTCAGGCCCATGCACAGCGGATACACCGCCCGGTGCTTTTCAAGGCCCGGCATAAAGGAAAGCAGGATCAGCACGATGGCTGCGGGATAAATGGCGTTCAGCACCGGAGTGGACAGCCGGATGATGGCAGCAAGGCCGAGGTTCGATACCAGCATACTGGCCACAGCAAAAAAAGCTGCGATGGCAGGGTAGGGGATGCGGGGCAGCAGCTGGTGGAAATACTGTCCCACGCAGGCGATAAGGCCCACGCAGGTATTGAAGCAGGCAATGACAAAGATGGCCGCAATGAGCACAAGGCCCGCCCGGCCGAACAGCTGCTGTGCCAGAGCGGTAAGCACCTCGGCACCGGTGGCAAGGCCCGGGTATACCGCCCCGGTCTGGGCCCCGGCATGGCTCAGCATGGCATAAACGGCCAGCAGCAGCCCGCCCGCCAGCAGTCCGGCCCGGATGGTGCCGCTCTCCACGGCGCGGCTCTCTGTGACGCCCCGGGCCCGGATGTTCAGCGCGATGACCGCGCCAAAGTTCAGCCCGGCCAGAGTGTCCATGGTCTGGTAGCCGTACAGGATGCCCTGCACGGCGGGCAGCGCGGCGTATTCTGCACTGGGCGCGCCGTAGTACGCGGCCAGCGGGTGGGCCAGACACCCGGCAAACAGCACCACGATGAGCAAAATCAGGCTGGGGCAGAGGATGCGGCCCAGCCAGTTGGTAAGCTTTTCCGGCCGCAGCGCCACCAGAAAGGCCGCTGCAAAAAACAGCACCGAGTAGGCCAGCTGCAGCCCGATACCGCCGCCTATCAGCGGCACCAGCATCTGGAACGAGGTGCTTGCCGTGCGGGGAATGGCAAGGCAGGGCCCGATGGAAAGATACACCAGAATGGTGAACACCATGGCGAACACCGGATGCACCCGGCCGGCAAGCTTGTCCAGACCGCCTGCCCGTGCCACAGCCACCACGCCCGCAATGGGCAGGCCGACGGCGCTGACGGCAAGGCCCGCAAAGGCGGGCCAAAGATTCACGCCCGCCTGCGCGCCCAGATGCGGCGGGAAGATCAGGTTCCCGGCTCCAAAAAACATGGAAAATAGCGTAAAACTGACCAAAAGCAGATTTTTGCCGGAAAGCTTCTGCATAGGACAGACACCTCATTTCTTTCTTGCATCAAAGATGACAGAGATTCATACAGTTCAGTTTATCGTTTTATTGATTTCATGTCAAGAAAGAAAAACATGAAGAAAAGTAATGACAGGCATGATAAGCTCTTATGCATCATGATGCACGGGTCATTGGCGTTTGGAAAGAGATATGGTATTATAATGTATAATGTAGAACTGGGCAGGCCATCAGGGCGCTTTCTCCGCGAAATTCGGGGCTTCCAGCTCCCGCCCTGTTGCCTTATGGCAACAGGGTCCTATCCTCGGATCATTCGCTGAAGAAATTCCCTGCCGTCCTGCATTTATTTGTAATCAGGAGCAGGTAAGTTTATGAAGCGACATAAACAATTTTTTCAGCGGCTGGGCGCTGCGGCCTTCTGGCTGGCGGTGTGGCAGTGCGCCGCCATGGCGGTGGGACAGGAGGTGTTCCTTGTTTCGCCGGTGCAGGCGGTGCGCACTCTTTTGCAGCTTTTGCCGCAGGCAGAGTTCTGGCAGCGGGTGGGTTTCAGCTCCGGGCGCATTCTGCTGGGTTTTGGGCTGGGCGTGGCCGTAAGCATCGTGCTGGCTGTGGCCGCACAGGCGTGGCACACGGCAGATGTGCTGCTTGCTCCGGTGCTGCAGCTGGTCAAAGCCACGCCGGTGGCAAGCTTTATCATTCTGGCGCTGGTGTGGGTGCGGGGGGCATCGCTTTCGGTGCTCATCAGCTTTTTAATGGTGCTGCCCGTGCTGTACGGTGCGGTGCGCACCGGCATCCAGAGCGCAGACCCACAGCTGTTGGAGATGACGAAGGTGTTTCGCCTGCCGCTGGGCCGACGGCTGCGGGCGGTGTGGCTGCCTGCGATGCTGCCGGCCTTCCGGCAGGGATGCAGCGTGGCCCTTGGTATCTGCTGGAAGAGCGGCGTTGCCGCTGAGGTGATCGGCCTGCCCAATGGCAGCATCGGCGATGCACTCTACCGGGCCAAGATCACCCTTTCCACCGGGGAGCTGTTCGCATGGACGTTTGTGATCATCCTGCTCAGCGCCGGGTTTGAAAAGCTGTTCCTGTTGCTTCTGGACTGCGTGACCCGCGCCGTGACCGGGGAGGTGCCGCAATGCTGACCATCGAGCATCTGACAAAACAGTTCGGGAAGAAAACGCTTTTCCGGGATCTCTGCCTCACGGTGGAAGGCCCGGCGGTGCTGTGGGCACCCAGCGGCTGGGGCAAGACCACATTGCTGCGCATCCTCATGGGGCTGGAAGAACCCACTTCTGGCATAGTACAGGGCGTTGGCCGGGTGGCAGCAGTGTTTCAGGAAGACCGGCTCTGCCCGCAGCTGACAGCTGTGCAGAACGTGACGCTGGTATTACCCGGCAGTGCAGAACAATACAAGAAGCAAATTATAAAAGATTTTCAACAGTTTGGCATGGATGCTGCCGCATTGGCCCTGCCTGCAGCACGGCTTTCCGGCGGACAGAAGCGACGCACGGCTCTGCTGCGGGCTTTGTGGGCCGCCAGCGATACGCTGCTGTTAGACGAACCCTTTACCGGCATGGACCCGGACACCCTTGCCGCTGCTGCGGCGCTGCTGCGGGAGCGCTGCGGAGAAAAGCCTGTCTTGCTGGCTACCCACGACCGCGAAGCCATCCGCCTTCTGGGCTGGCCGGTGGTTGAGCTGGAAAATGCCTGAGCCTGCATCTATCCTATAGAATGAAAAATCGGAAAGACCAGAACGGCCTTTCCGATTTTTTGCTGCTTGGAATATTTTACTGAAAAATACGCAGGGGATACGGCGAACTGCATCAGTTCAGCAGCTTTGCCGGGTCAAGATACTGCTCACCCTGCAGTACTTCCAGATGGATATGCGTCTCCTCGGCGCATTCGTTGGGAATGCTGCCTGCACGGCCAAGTATCTGACCCACACTCACTTCATCGCCGGTCTGCACCGTGGGGTCGGCAGTGCCGCACACCCGCCACAGGTGCCCGGCGCTGTCCTCGATGCACACCACACTGCCCCAGCGGCTATCGGTGTCCACGGCGGTCACCTTACCGGCGGCGGGAGCACACACCTGTGCATCCTGCGCACAGGCGTAGTCCACACCGTTGTGGGTGCGCCAGTCGCCAAGGGTGCTGCTGTACACCAGCTCATCGCCGCTGTAGGCGTTCAAGACCTTGCCCGAGACGGGCTGCGTGGAGGCAGGCGCAGCTGAACTGCTGGCAGGCGAGGATGCGCCCTGCAGTGCGGAGGGTTCGTGCACCAAACCAGAGCCAGACTGCGCCCCAGAAGAGGACGCAGAGGATGCGGGCTTGGGTACATTTGCCGCAGATTCTGCGGCGTCGGTCACGGGCTGCTGCCATACATCGTCCTCCTGTGGGTCAAGGGTGAGCTGCGGCTCCGGTGCAGGTTCTTCCTGCGGGGTCGTCAGGTCGTCGTAGCTCTTTTTCAGTTCATCCCGCACGGTGCGCACTGCCCACACGCCCGCCGCTGCGGCTGCGACGAGACAGGCCAGCAGTGCCAGTGTAAAGCCCCTGCTGCGCAAAAACTTTTTGATCTGCTCCATTGTCGTTACTCCCATCTGCTGCATTGTGTACGCATTGCTTCTGGGCTTAGTGTGGGACAGCAGGGCAGGTTTTATGCATTCTTTTATTTAAATGCCCTCCGCGTTGCTCTGGGCATATTTAGAGGAAATGATATTTTGTAATATAGCAGCCCAGCCAGACCTGCGGGTCTGGCTGGCCTGCACTTTCACGGGAAGGGCCGCAGCCGGAAAATGCATCTTCCCTCTGTGGCCTTCTGTGCTGATACCCAGAGTGAAGCGGAGGATATTCTAAATGATATTACCAAACAAAAAGGCTCTCCCTTTTCGGGAGAGCCTTTGCAGATCAAAAATCAGTTGCGGCGGCGGCTGTTCATGCCCAGCAGGCGCACAACATACAGGAAGATGTTGATGAAGTCCAGATACAACGTCAGTGCGCCGTAGATGGAAGCCTTCTCAGCCAGCTCGCCGTCATAGGCGTAGTAGGAGAACATCTGGCTCAGTTTCTGGGTGTCGTAGGCGGTCAGCAGCATGAACACCACCAGACCGACAGCGCTGTACAGCACCGTGGTGAGGAAACTCATGCCGAACAGCATGCCCACAAAGCCGGTGATGATGAGCGCGAACAGGCCCATCATCAGCTTGGGACCCCAACCGGACAGATCCTTGTGGGTAGTAGTGCCGTAGACCGCCATCAGGCCGAAGTACAGCGAGGTGGCAAGGAAGGCCAGCACCAGAGTGCCCAGATCAAATATCAGGAAGTAGTAGCTCAGCACCATGCCGTTGAGCAGTGCATAGGCAAAGAATGTGGCTCTTGCACCGCCCACCGACATGTTCTGCACGCGGGAGCTGAGCACATACACCAGCACCAACTCTGCGATGGTGAACACCAGATACAGCGAGTTGACGACGTACAGCAGCGGGGTAGCGGCTGTAACGAACGCCGCTGCAAAGGTGATGAGCAGGCCTACCGCCATCCAGCGGTAGGTGCGGTTCATATAGTCAGCCGAGGTCATGGCAGGCTCCGTGTATCCTCGATCGTAACCATTGTAATTGTAATCCATATGGGACTCCTCCAGTCTCTTTCTGCCGGAACACTTTTTCCTTGCTCCGGTCTACGGAATATAGTATACTGCATAGAAATGAACGTTTCATGAAAAAGGCTGTGATATTGTATGTCTCTTGGGCTTTATTTACACATTCCGTACTGTTTTTCCAAATGCAGATACTGCGATTTCTATTCCCATCCCGGTGAGCGCGGCGTACCGGAAGCTTATGTGGATGCTCTTGTGCGGGAGCTTGACCGCTTTGCACCGGAAGCACCTCTGCAGCCGGACACCCTTTATTTTGGCGGCGGCACGCCCAGCCTGCTGCGCCCGGAACAGGCAAAACGGCTGATCGATGCGGCCCGGCCGATGCCGGGGGCCGAGATCACACTGGAAGCAAACCCGGAGACGGTGACGGAAGAAAGCCTTGCAGGCTTCCGGGAGGCGGGCGTGAACCGCATCTCTTTCGGGGTGCAGTCTGCCCGGGATACCCAGCTGCGCACACTGGGCAGACCGCACACGGCAAAGCAGGCGCGGGCTGCCTTTGCCGCCGCGCAGCGCGCAGGCTTTGCGAACATCAGCGGCGACATCATGCTGGCACTGCCGCACTACACCGAGGCCGAATTTGACGAAACGCTGGAACTGATCGAGGGTGGTGGGGCTACCCATATTTCGGCATATCTGCTGAAGATCGAGCCGGATTCGGCCTTTGGTAAACATCCGCCCGAAGGCCTGCCCACCGGCGATGAAGCCGCCGATTTTTACCTTTATGCAGTGGAACAGCTGGAACACCACGGCTATAAACAGTACGAGATCTCCAACTTTGCAAAGCCCGGCTATGAGGGCAGACACAACCTCATTTACTGGGACTGCGGCGACTATCTGGGCCTTGGCCCGGCGGCGCACTCCTGCATGGGCGGCAGACGGTTCTACTACCCGCCGGACACCGCCGCTTTCCTGAACGATGCCGCCGCCCCGGTGATGGACGGCAGCTGCGGCGCAGAGGACTACCTTATTTTACAGCTGCGTCTGCGCAAAGGCCTTTCGCTGGATGCATACAAAAAACTTTACGGAAAAGAATTTTCCACCGCACAGCTGGCCTTTGTGCAAAACTGCGTCCGGGCGGGCTATGCAAGCTTTGATGGCCGCACCCTTGCCCTGACCCCGGCGGGTCTCATCGTGCAGAACAGCATCCTTGTCCAGCTGTTGTAATTGGTAGAAATACGGCAGAACATTGCTTTTGCGTGCCGATTCTGGTATGATATACTCGTATTATTAGGCGATGGGAGAGAAAACGGATGGCGAAAGTATTGATCGTCGGCGCAGGCGCGGCAGGACTGATGGCGGCGGGTGCCGCCGTGCGGCAGGGGCATCAGGTGACGGTGCTGGAACACATGGACAAGCCCGGCCAGAAGATCCTTGTCACCGGCAAGGGCCGCTGCAATGTGACCAACGACTGCCCGGCAGAGGAATTTCTGCGCCATGTGCGCACGAACCCGCGCTTTCTGTATTCGTCGCTGGGGGCCTTTCCACCGGAAAAGACCATGGAACTGTTCGAGGGCCTTGGCGTGGAGCTGAAGGTGGAGCGCGGACGCCGGGTGTTCCCGGTATCCGACAAGGCCGAAGAGATCCGGCAGGCTCTTTTGCGCTATGCGCAGGATGCTGAACTCGTGCATGACGGCGCGAAAAAGCTGCTATTGGAAGAGGTAACACCGGAGCCGGAAGCAGCTCCCGCCGCACCGGAAAACCCGCGCCACCCCAAAAAGAAAAAGGCAGGCCCGGCACTGCGGTGCATCGGTGTGCGGGGCACCTCCGGCCGGGAGTACCGGGCGGATGCCGTGCTGGTGGCCACCGGCGGCGTGAGCTACCCCACCACCGGCTCTACCGGCGACGGCTACAAACTGGCCCAGCAGGCCGGGCACACCCTCATCGAGCCGGTGCCCAGTCTGGTCAGTCTTGTGAGTCATGACGCGGACTGCAAAAAGATGATGGGCTTGGCGCTGAAAAACGTCACCCTGACCCTGTTCGAGGACAGCAAGGCCATTTTTGACGAGCAGGGCGAAATGCTGTTCACTCATTTTGGCATCAGCGGCCCGCTGACTTTGAGCGCATCCAGCCATCTGGGCGACATGAAAAAACACAAGTATCATGCGGAGATCGACCTCAAGCCCGCTCTCAGCGAGGAACAGCTTTACGACCGCATCACGCGGGATTTTGCCCTGCTGGCAAACCATGCGGCGCAGGGCGCGCTGGTAAAGCTTTTGCCGTCCAGTATGCAGCCGGTGATGGTGGCGCGCTGGGGCATCGACCCGGCTACTAAGGCAAACCAGATCACCCGGGAGCAGAAGAGGGAGCTGGTGCAGCTGATGAAGCACTGGCGGGTGTCCATTGATGCCCGGGGCGATCTGGCCCACGCGGTGATCACCAGCGGCGGCGTGTCCGTGCGGGAGGTGGACCCCAAAACCATGCAGAGCAAAAAGGCGCTGGGCCTTTACTTTGCAGGCGAAGTGCTGGATGTGGATGCCTATACCGGCGGCTACAACCTGCAGATCGCCTTCTGCACTGCACAGGCGTTTGCAAAAAATCTGTAATTACAGATAAAACAATTTTAAATGCCCTCCGCGCTGCTCTGGGCATATTTATTAGAATAGATTTTTTTGATTTGTATTTTGAAAACGACTGCGGTCGTTTTCAAAATACGTTTTCACAAAAAGAGTTATTGCCGGGATAGTCTCACAGACCGCTGCGCAACTGTTCCTGAAGGGAACGAGCAGCAATGCAGTTCTCCGTTACGACCCCACTTGTGAAAAATCAAATCTGGAAAATCCGCAGATTTTCCAGATTTGTAAATATTTAAAATAATTTTCCGTTGAAGATGGCCACAGCGAATGCGGAGGCCATTTTAAATTGTTCAGTTTAAAAAAGGAGAGATACAACATGGTATCTGTTGCGATCGACGGGCCTGCAGGTGCAGGCAAATCTACGCTGGCACGCCGTCTGGCGGCTGAAATGGGCTATATTTATGTGGATACCGGTGCCATGTACCGCGCCATCGGCCTGTATGCCCTGCGCGCAGGCAAGGACCCTAAGGACAACGACGCAGTGAACGCGCTGCTTCCCCAGATCGAGCTGCGGCTGGCCTCCATTGAGGGCGAGCAGCACATTTATTTAAAGGAAGAGGATGTGAGCACCGCCATCCGCACCGAGGCCGCAGGTATGGCTGCCTCTGCCGTGGGCGCAAACCCGGCTGTGCGCGCCTTTCTGCTGGAACTGCAGCGGGATATGGCCAAAAAGCAGGACGTGCTGATGGATGGACGCGACATCGGCACGGTGGTGCTGCCGGATGCCACGGTGAAGATCTTCCTCACCGCCACGCCGGAAGCCCGCGCCACACGCAGGTGGAAAGAGTATCAGGCCAAGGGCATCGATACTCCCTATGAAGAGGTGTTGGCCGACGTGAAGCAGCGGGACTATCAGGACACCCACCGTGCCGCTGCACCCCTGAAGCAGGCGGACGATGCCGTGCTGCTGGACACTTCGGAGCTGGATTTTGAACAGAGCCTTGCTGCAATGAAGAAGATCATTGCGGAGAAAGTGAATAAAACGATAAAATGATATTATATTACATCTTAGTGCCCTTTGCGTGGCTTTTGTGGCATATCGGCTTCCGCATCCATGTAGAGGGCCGCGAAAACCTGAAAAAGGTGCAGACAAAGGGCTGCATCCTTGCGCCCACCCATGTCTCCGCCATCGACCCGGTGTTCATCGTGGTCACCCGGTGGAGCAGGCGGATGATCGTGTTCGCCAAGAAGGAACTGTTCGAGATCAACGCCCTGCTCACATGGTTCTTCCGCTGCTGCGGCGCGGTGTGCGTGCGCGGCACAAAGGATGAAATGGCTGCCATTGAGCAGACCGTAGAAAAGTGCAGAAACGGCGAAACACTGCTCATCTTCCCGGAGGGCACCCGCGAAAAGGACGGGAAGCTTCTGCCGCCCAAGAGCGGACTGTTCGTCATTGCGGCGGGGGCCGGGGTGGACGTAGTGCCCTGCCGTATCCTGTACGATACGCCGGATGGAAAAATGCACCTGTTCTGCAAAGTACGGGTGATCTACGGCGAGCCGATGCCTGCAGAGCAGTTTGCCATGGAGAGCCGCCGCGACACCAAAAAGCTGCGTGCCAACAAGCAGGCCCTGCTGGATGCGTGGGAAAAGATGGGGGCGTAAAAGATGGAGATCCGAGTTGCCAAAACGGCGGGGTTCTGCTTTGGTGTCAAGCGGGCGGTGGACCTGACCTATGGCCTGCTGAACGAAGGCTGCAAGGTGGCCACCCTCGGCCCGCTGATCCATAACCCGCAGGCTGTGGAGGATATGCAGAAAAAGGGTGCCCTTGTGGCGGATGCCATCGCCGATGTGCCCGCCGGGTACGAGGTGGTCATCCGCAGTCACGGCGTGCCGCGCACCGTGTACGACGAGCTGGATGCGCGCGGCATCATCTACCATGATGCCACCTGTCCCTTCGTGCAGAAGATCCAGCGCATTGCCGCCGAGGCCGAAAAGGCGGGGGCAGTGCTGCTTGTGGCAGGCGACAAGACCCATCCGGAGGTGCAGGGGATCGTGGGCCACACCCGCGGAGAGGTGTTCGTTTTTGCCGATCTGGCCGAGTTGAAGGCATGGAAAGGCCCCTCTGACCCGCAAAAACCCCTGTTTGCAGTTGCACAGACCACATTTCAGGTTACAAAATGGCAAGAAAGTTCGGAGTTTCTCAAAAAAGCCTATACAAACGCCCGAATTTTTGATACAATATGTAATGCGACGTGGGCGAGGCAACAGGAAGCGGAAGACCTCAGCCAAAAATGCGACATCATTGTTGTCATTGGCGGTCATCATTCTTCCAATACCCAAAAGCTGGTACAGGTCGCCGCAAAACACACGCGTGCCGTAACGGTCGAGACAGCGAGCGAACTTCGGCCGGAATGGTTTGCAGATGTTAAAGTGGCGGGCGTGACAGCCGGGGCTTCAACGCCATCGTCTATTATTGAGGAGGTACTTAACAGTATGAGCGCAGAAATCAATGACAGCATGAGCTTTGAGGAGATGCTGAATGCATCCGAGGAAAAGCGTGTTCATGCAGGCAGTATTGTGAAAGGAATCGTGACCAGCATCTCTGCCAACGAGATCCAGGTGGATATCGGAGCGAAGCAGACCGGCTTTGTCAAGCTGAGCGAGCTGACCGATGATTCCTCCGCCAAGGTCGAAGACCTGGTGAAGGTTGGCGATGAGCTGGACCTCATCGTCGAGAAGGTTATGGATCAGGATGGCGTCATCCAGCTCTCCCGCAAGAAGCTCGCATCTCGCAAGGGCATGGAAGAGATCGCTAAGGCCGCTGAGTCCGGCGAGGTCGTCGAAGGCGATGTCACCGAGTTCAACAAGGGCGGCGTTGTGGTCAACGTCAAGGGCGTCAAGGTGTTCGTTCCTCGTTCTCAGGCTACTATGCGCCGTGATGAGGACTACACCGCTCTGGTTGGCCAGCACGTTCAGCTGGTTGTCACCGAGTGCTCCGGCCGCAAGATCGTCGGCAGCATCAACAAGGTAACCGCTGAGCAGAACAAGGCAAAGCGTGAAGAGTTCTGGGCAAACGTTGAGGTGGGCAAGACCTACACCGGCGTTGTCAAGAGCCTGACTTCTTACGGTGCATTCGTCGATATCGGCGGTGTGGACGGTCTGTGCCACATCAGCGAGCTGAGCTGGAACCGCATCAAGCATCCTTCCGAGGTCGTCTCCGTTGGTGACACCATCGAAGTGTATGTGAAGGACATCGACACCGAGAACCACAAGGTCTCTCTGGGCTACAAGAAGGCCGAGGACAACCCCTGGGAGCAGCTGAAGAACAACTACCCCATCGGCAGCACCTTCCATGCTCCGGTCGTCTCCCTGACCAAGTTCGGTGCATTCGTCCGCATCCTGCCGGGTGTTGATGGTCTGGTCCACATCAGCGAGATCAGCAATGACCGCGTTGAGAAGGTCTCTGACGTACTGAAGGTCGGCGATATGGTCGATGTGAAGCTGCTGGATGTCGACTTCGACAAGAAGCGCATCAGCCTGTCTATGAAGGCCCTGCTGAACGACGACGCTGAGTAATCAGCCTTTCGTTCGGAAGAAAAGCTTCTGACACAATGCGATCAACAGCCCCGTTGCCGGGAAAACGGCGGCGGGGCTGTTTTTGTTAAGGAGAGAACCCTCTCAGTCACCTGCGGTGACAGCTCCCCCGAAGGGGAGAGCTTTTGGCAAAAGAGGGCAGGCTCGCCGTGCCCGCAATAAAACCTCGCCCTTCGGGAGAGGTGGACGCGAGCAGCGCGAGCGGACGGAGAGGGTTTGACGAACTATGATAAATTTTTTCAAGAAACACTGGGAAGTGCTGAGCTATCTGGTTTTCGGCGTGCTGTGCACCCTGCTGAACATTGTGCTGTATGCGCTGTTCAACAAGCTGTTTGGCTATACAGCCGCCAACAGCTGGGGCAATGTGCTGGATAATATCATCTGCATCCTGTTTGCCTACTGCACCAACCGCGCCTTTGTGTTCCGCAGCAAAACGCAGGGCAAGGCCATGGCGAGGGAATTTGGTGCATTCGTCACCTGTCGTCTGGGTACAATGCTGCTGGACACTGCAATTATGCTGGTGCTGGGCAATCTGCTGGCTGCGCAGGGTGCAGCGCTGATGGACGAGCTGATGCAGGGGGTGCTGAGCGTGGTGGCCCACTGGCTTGGCCCGGATACGGCCATCCAGATGGCAGCCTCCTATGCAGGCACACCGGCGGGGGTCACGGATGGCTCTGCCGCTATTGCCGTCATCGGCGGTGCAGACGGCCCCACGGCGATCTTCGTTACCAGCCGCTACAATGCGCAGGCACTGTGGGGCCTTGCCGTGAAGGTCTTTTCCAATGTACTGGTGATCGTGCTGAACTATGTGTTCAGCAAGCTGATCATCTTTAAAAATCGCAAGTGAGATATTCTCTCCGCCGCAGGCGGAGAAAATATCCAATATAATTTAGGAGGTACGGTTTTATGAAGCGTGGTCTGAAAGGTTTTGCATTTCTGGTCTCCGGTCTGGTGCTGGGCATCATTGGTGCAACGGTCTCAGCAACTGCAATTGCCCTGAGTGCTGTCGGCATGGCAAAGGTGCGCCGTGCCAGCAAGTAAAAAGGAGAAACAAACATGACTCGTGAAGAAATTCTCTCCCATGTCGATCACACCCTGCTGAAGCCGGAGGCCACCTGGCCCCAGATCCAGACCCTGTGTGACGAAGCCATTGCAAACCACACCGCATCCGTCTGCATCAACACCTGCTACGTCAGGCAGGCGGTGGAGTATATGGCGGGCCGCATCCCGGTATGCTGCGTGGTAGGCTTCCCTCTGGGTGCCATGGATACCGCCAGCAAGGCGTTTGAAGCCAAGACTGCCATTGAGAATGGTGCTGCCGAGGTGGATATGGTCATCAACATCGGCCGCCTGAAGAACAAGGAGTACGATGCCGTGCGCGAGGACATCTGCGCCGTGAAGCAGGCGGTGGGCGACAAGGTCCTGAAGGTCATCATCGAGACCTGCCTGCTGACCGACGAGGAAAAGGAAAAGATGTGCGATATCGTCTGCGAGGCAGGCGCGGACTACATCAAGACCAGCACCGGCTTCTCCACCGCAGGCGCAAACTTCCACGATGTGGAGCTGATGGTCAAGGGCGTGCATGGCCGCTGCAAGGTCAAGGCTGCCGGCGGCATTTCTACCGTGGAGGACATGGAGACCTTCCTTGCGCTGGGTGCTGACCGTCTGGGCACCTCCCGCGCTGTCAAAATTCTGAACGGCGAGCAGGCAAAGGGCTATTGATCTTTCTGCGAAAAAATGCAATTATAAATAATATTTCCGCAGAACAGAACCAGAGCGCACGCGGAGGCTGTTCTGGATCGTCTGGTTTTCCCAAGGGCCGCTGCACAAATTGCTGTGCAGCGGCCCTTTTTGATGCCAAGCCTTGCAAGCAGGGCGCGGCAGGGTATATAATACAGATAGATACTGTATAAAACAGGGGCTGTCTGCCTTGTGGGATAAGGCGGGCAGGGGAGGAAATGCAATGAATATACCCGAGATCCTTGTGGCCAATGGCACAGGGGCGGTGCTGGTATGCTTTCTGCTTCTGCTGCGGGTGCGCGGCGAGAGTAAAAACAGTGTTGGAAGTGAGCTGTTCTGCCAGATGCTGGTGGTGACTCTGCTGGCACAGGCGACAGAGACGATCAGCTTTCTGCTGGACGGCGTGCCCGGCGCGGCAAGCCGGTTCTGGCTGTACCTCATGAACACCGTCTGCACCGGCGCTACCGTGAGCGTGGGCTTTGCGTGGTGTTTGTATGTGGACTTCCGGGTCTACCGCAGCACCGGACGCCTGCGCAGAAGGCATCTGCTTCTGGGCGCGCCGCTGCTGGCTGTTCTGGCGCTGCTGGCGGCGAACCTTTTCGGCACAGGATGGATCTTTACCATCTCCGCGGACAATGTTTACCATCGCGGTCCGCTGAACAGTTTGCTTTACCTGCTGCTGTTCGGCTATTATGCCGAGAGCGTGTGGCAGGTGCATAAGGCCAGGCGCGATGGCGTTACGGTGGAGTTTTTCCCGGTGTACTACTTTGTGATTACCTGTGCGGTTGGCACGGTGCTGCAGGGTGCGTTCTACGGTATGGCCTTCGGCTGGCTGTCGGTGGCCATCGCCTTTGTGTTTGTGGACAGTCAGCTCCGCAGTCTGCGCAGCTATATCGACGAGCTGTCCGGTCTGTTTGGCCGCAAGTACATGAACTACTGTCTGGAGCGCATCCATGCCACGCAGGAAAAGGATATTTACGGCATCATGATGGACGTGAACTGCTTCAAGGAGATCAACGACACCTACGGTCATGGTGCGGGCGACCGCGCCATTCAGGAGATCGGTCACATCTTGTCCGGGGCGCTGGTGGCAAACTCGGTAGCTATCCGTATAAGCGGCGATGAGTTCATGGTGCTGATCCGGCACGGCTCGGAGGAGATCCTGAATAAGATCTGTGCCGCCATTGAGCAGCGGGTGCAGCGCTATAACGCCGCCGCCCCGGCGGGCAGCTTTCAGCTATCTTTCTCCACCGGTGTGGCAAAGTATGAGGGCGGCAGTGTGGAGAAATTTCTGGTGGAACTGGACGAGCGGATGTATGCGGAAAAGCGCGCTTTCCACGCCGCCCGGAACGGCCATGCCGTACCGGAGCAGGGGAACGCTCCATCAATTTCAGAATAATGTCTAAAAAGAGTGATACTCTTCTTGACAATCTGACGAAGCAATGATAGAATACTGAACGTACCAACTGAATACCGACTTATCAAGAGCGGCTGAGGGGACAGGCCCTGTGAAGCCCGACAACCTGCGCGTGAGCGCAAGGTGCCAAATCCTGCGGGAAACCGAGAGATAAGAGTGCAACGCTCAGAGCTTTCGGGCTCTGGGCGCTTTTATTTTTCGCGCAAAAAGCTTGAACGGAATGTTGGAGCAAGAAATACACACCCTGCTGTAAAAACTTTAGGAGGCAAAACAAATGGCAAGACACCTGTTTACTTCTGAGTCCGTCACCGAAGGACATCCCGACAAGATCTGCGACCAGATCTCGGATGCCATTTTGGACGAAATTCTGACCCATGACCCCAATGCCCGCGTGGCCTGCGAGACCTGTGCATCCACCGGCCTTGTGCACATCATGGGCGAGATCACCACCAACTGCTATGTGGATTTCCAGAAGGTCGTCCGCGAGGTGGTGGCAGACATCGGCTACACCCGCGCAAAGTTCGGCTTTGATGCCGACACCTGTGCCGTCATCTCCAACATCGACGGCCAGAGCCCCGACATCGCACTGGGCACCAACGATCAGGTGGGCGGTGCAGGCGATCAGGGCATGATGTTCGGCTATGCCTGCGATGAGACCCCGGAGCTGATGCCTATGCCCATCAGCCTTGCCCACAAGCTGGCAAAGCGCCTGACCGAGGTGCGCAAGAACGGCGAGATGGACTATCTGCGTCCGGATGGCAAGAGCCAGGTCACTGTGGAATACGATGAGAACAACAAGCCCGTGCGTGTGGATGCTGTGGTCATCTCCAGCCAGCACAGTGAGAGCGTCAGCATGGAACAGCTGCGTGCAGACGTGATGGAGAAGGTTATCAAGGCCACCATCCCCGCCGAGCTGCTGGACGAGAACACCAAGTATTACATTAACCCCACCGGCCGCTTCGTCGTGGGCGGCCCGCAGGGCGACACCGGCCTGACCGGACGCAAGATCATCGTGGACACCTACGGCGGCTATGCCCGTCACGGCGGCGGTGCCTTCTCCGGCAAGGACCCCAGCAAGGTGGACCGCAGCGCAGCCTATGCGACCCGCTGGGTGGCAAAGAACATCGTGGCTGCGGGTCTTGCCAAGCAGTGCGAAGTGCAGGTGGCCTATGCCATCGGCGTGGCAAAGCCTGTGTCCATCATGGTGGACACCTTCGGCACCGGCACCGTCTCGGATGAGAAGATCGAGCAGGCTGTGGAAAAGGTGTTCGACCTGACCCCCGCCGCCATCATCCGCGAACTCGACCTGCGCAAGCCCATCTACCGCAAGCTGGCCGCATACGGCCACATGGGCCGCGAGGATCTGGGCGTGAAGTGGGAGAACACCGACCGCGTGGATGCCCTGAAGGCTGCGGTCGCTGCCTTGTAAGCGGAACACAAAGCACCTGTCGCAATCATATAAAATAAGAAGGCATCTGCAACGATCGCTTCTGAGCTTCTGAAGCTCAGCAAATTTGTTGCAGATGCCTTTGTTTTTGCGGCTCTGCCGGGGAGGGCGAACGAGCGAAAACAGCAGCATCTCCGCTGCCCGGCACACTGCATTTTTATCTCCCGGAAGAGCGATCCCGGCAGACTGCTCAGACAAAGAAAAGTCTTACTTTTCCACGAAAATCGGCCGAAATTTGCGAAATGGCAAAGAATCGGCTGTCTTTTTGTCGAAAACACACATTCTCTTTGAGAAAAAAGAAAAACAGCTGTGCAAGGCGCAGAAAATCCTGACATGAAACAAATTGATATGGCAGAATCGACGAAATGTGATAAAATAAAACCAGATATGCGCTCTTGTGTGCATGATACGGATCGTAAACAGCAATAAGGAGTTATGACTATGTCTATTGAAATTTCCCCGAAGTCGTTCTTTGAGCAGCCCAGCGTGGCAGATATGCGGCTGATCTCCTGCCCCGGTGCAGAGGAACTGACCGGCCTGATCGACAAGCATCTGGTCCGCTGGGCCAAGGCTGCCGGAATTGACAAAGAGACCTTCATTATTCCTTGCGACTGCCCCCGCTTCCAGAGTGGCGATGCCAAGGGTCTGGTGAAGGAGTCGGTGCGCGGCGACGATATCTTCATCGTGGTCGATCCCGGCAACTACAGCGTGACTTACAAGCTGTTCAACTACGAGAACCACATGTCTCCGGACGATCACTTCGCCAACCTGAAGCGCCTGATCCAGGCAGTGGCCGGCAAGGCACACCGTGTGTCGGTCATTATGCCCAGCCTGTACGGCGGCCGTCAGCATCGCCGTGTGGTGCGCGAAAGTCTGGACTGCGCTGTGGCCCTGCAGGAGCTGCAGACCATGGGTGTGCGCAACATCATCACCTTTGATGCTCATGACCCCCGCGTGCAGAACGCTGTGCCGCTGATGAGCTTTGATAACGCAATGCCCACCTATCAGGTGCTGAAGAGCCTGCTGAAGAAGGACCCGGACCTCTCCTTTGATAAGAGCAAGTTTACCGTGGTCAGCCCGGACGAGGGCGCCATGAACCGCAACATGTACTTCTCCAGCGTGCTGGGCTGCAATCTGGGCATGTTCTACAAGCGCCGCGATTACACCCGCGTGGTGAATGGCCGCAACCCCATCGTTGCCCACGAGTATCTGGGCGAGAGCGTGGAAGGCAAGACCGTCTTTATCGCAGACGACATCATTGCTTCCGGCGAGAGCATGCTGGAGGTCGCCAGCAACCTGAAGGAGCGCGGCGCTGCCAACATCATCGCCAACGCCACCTTCCCCCTGTTCACCAGCGGTCTGGAGAAGTTCGACAAGGCTGTGGCCGAGGGCAAGCTGACCTATGTTGTGGGCACCAACCTGACCTACCGTATGCCTGAGCTGCTCACCCGCGACTGGTATGTGGATGTGGATGTTTCCAAGTACGCTGCATACTTTGTGGTGGCTCTGAACCACGACATGTCTGTTTCCAGCATCATCGATCCGCTGAAGAAGATCGAGAACCTGCTGGCAAGCCGCAAGTAAGTTTAATACGAAAAAAGGCTCTGCATCCTTGCGATGCAGAGCCTTTTTCGTATCACAAATCAAATAAAACGATTATAATTCGTCTCCATGGCTGCGCAGATACCGAACCAGCATGGGCAGCTCGTAGAGCAGCATGACGACCCAGCCCACCGCATAGCTGTAAGGCAGAGCTTCGATCTCCATTTTCCACACCAGCACGAACACCGCAGCTGCAGCTGCACGGAACACCATGTTGAAGGTGCTGGACACCAGCGTGACCTTCAGATCGCCAATGCCGCGGAAGAAGCCCTGAATGCCATTGGTGGCTGCGGGCATCAGGTAGAACAGGGAAACCGTGCGCAGGAAGCGCACGCCCAGATGGACGACCTCCGGGTCGGTGACGAACAGCTTCATGATAAAGGGCGCACCGGCAAAGCATACAACGGCGATCAGCACGCCGTAAGCGGTTTCGATGCGCATACCGCAGTGGAAGCCCTGTTTCACACGGTCGTGCTTGCCGGCACCCCGGTTCTGCGCCATGAGGGTGGTCATGGCGTGGCCGATGTTCTGCTGCGGGGTATAGGCAAAGTCGTCAATGCGGGAAGCAGCGGTAAAGGCGGCCATGGCGTTGACACCCATGGTGTTCACGATGGCCTGCACCGCGATCTTGCCCAGCTGCACGGTGGCTTGCTGCATGGCGCTGGTCCAGCCGTAGCTGACCGTTTTGCGCAGCAGCTTGCCATCAAACACCAGCCAGCGCCTGCCCAGCTGCAGGATGGGCACCTTCCAGCGGATGTACAGTACGCACAGCACGCAGCACAGTGCTTCGCTGACCACGGTGGAAAGGGCGCAGCCGTTGCTGCCCCAGTTCAGCACCTGCACAAAGAACAGGTCGCCGCCGATGTTCAGCACAGAGCTGATCATCAGGAAATACAGGGCACTCTTGCTGTCGCCCAGTGCACGCATGGTGGCGGCAAGAAAGTTATAGAAAAAGGTGAAGATCAGGCCTGCAAACACGATGCGCAGGTAGCTGACCGCAATGGGCAGGATATCGGCGGGCACCTGCATCAGCTGCAGCAGGGGCGTGGCCAGAATGACGCACAGCGCCGAGAATGCCAGCGAGAACACGGTGCCTGCAATGGCGGTGGTGGACACCTGACGCTCCATCAGCTGGGTATTACCGGCACCGAATGCGGTACTGACCAGAATGCCGGCACCCAGACACATGCCGTTGATAAACAGGATGGCCAGAGTCATGAGCGGGTTGGAGGTGCCGACGGCGGCAAGAGCTTCCTCGCCCACGAACTTGCCCACGATGATGCTGTCGGCGGCGTTGTAGGTGAGCTGGAACAGGTTGCCAAGTACCAGCGGAATGGTAAAACGGATCAGGAGCGGAGTAATGGCTCCCTTTGTCATGTCGTTTGTCATGGGAACTCTATGATTTCTCCTTATAATGTATTTACGATCTGCCGTCCGGGCAGGATGGCAAGGGCAGAGCGGCTGGCTCCTACATGGATGAGCTGTGCGGCCGCCTGCAAAACGGCACCGGATGCCACCGAAGCCGGGATGGCATCGGTGCGCAGCACCTTTTGCGCGGCCCGCTGCGCGTCGGTGGTGTTCACCGCCACCACGTTGTCCACCACATAGGCGTTGAAGTTTTCCGGCACAAAGCCGTAGCCCAGATCGCTGATGCCGTGGGAGCCGGTCAGGCCGCCGCCCAGCGCCTGCGATTCGTAAGGCTCCACGGCGGCGATGCGCACATCGTTCGTCCATGCCTTGATGGTCTCGCCCACGCCGGTCACGGTGCCGCCGCTGCCCACGCCGATCACGATAGCATCCACGGCGCTTTTGCCCTCCCGCGCGATGCTCTGCACAATGGCAGGGCCGGTAACGCGGCGGTGGTACTCCGGGTTATCATCGTTGGCAAGCCAGTCCATGTAGTACCAGCCGTTGGCGGCGGCGGTCTGTGCCGCCAGACGGCGGGCACCGTTCACACCGCTGCTGGCCGGGCTGTGGCGGATCTGCGCACCCAGCCGCAGCAGGGTCTCCTGCCGCAGGGCGGGGGCATCCTCCGGCATCACCAGAACCACCGGGTGACCGGCGGTCAGGCCCGCCAGCGTGAGCGCAGCGGCAAACGGGCCGGAGGCCGCTTCAATGATGGGCTGACCGGAGATCAGCTTCTTTTTTTCAATGGCAAGGGCCAGCATCCCTTCGGCAAGGCCGTCCCGGGCCGTGCCGGTGGGGCCTGCAAAGTCCAGATAGGCATACAGCCGTCCCTTCAGCCCGCAGGCGGCAGCATAGCCGCGCAGCTCCACGATGGGGCAGGCGCTGAGCGTCTGGTAAAAATTGGGGTAGATCGGCACGAAGACCCTCCTTTCATGGGATACAACAATATTATCCTAACGCAAAAGGACTGCGCGCGTCAAGATGCGTTTTAGCAAAAACGGCGAATTTTTGGCGGATTTTCTGGAAAAATCTCCGAAAGGCTCTTGACAGGATGCGGTGCATCTGCTATACTTCATCCGTAAAGCAAATGAACTTTACATCACTTCTCGAAAGTACAGGCACAAAACCGGGGGATCAGAGGATGGCAAAAGATCTGGAAATGGGCTATCTGCTGGACTTTTACGGCGAGGTGCTCACCGAGAAACAGCGCGAAATGCTGCGCCAGTATTACAACGATGACCTTTCGCTGAGCGAGATCGGCGAGAACTTCGGCATCACCCGTCAGGGTGCGCGGGATGCCATCAAGCATGGCGAGAACGCGCTGAAGGAGCTGGAGGAAAAGGTCGGCTTTGCGGCGCGTTACCGCCGCGTGCAGCAGAAGCTGGAAGAGCTGGAGCAAATGGTGATCGATGCACGGTTCGAGTGCACCGGTCCGCAGGGCCTGACCACCACCGAGTACGAACACCAGCTGACCAAAATGTTAAAGCTCATCCGCTCCATCGACGAAGCAAACGAGAGCTGAAACCTGTGAAAGGAGCACCGTACAATGGCATTTGAATCCCTTACCGACCGCCTTGCCGGTGTGTTCAAAAAGCTGCGCGGTCACGGCAAGCTGACCGAGGCAGATATCAAGGCCGCGATGCGTGAGGTGCGCATGGCCCTGCTGGAAGCCGATGTCAACTACAAGGTTGCCAAGGACTTCTGTGCAAAGGTGTCCGAGCGCGCCATGGGTCAGGAGGTCATGGAAAGCCTGACCCCGGCACAGCAGGTGGTCAAGATCGTCAACGAAGAGCTGGTTGCCCTGATGGGCGGCAGCGAAGCGGCCCGCCTGAACATCAAGAACAAGGGCCAGACGATCATCATGCTCTGCGGCCTGCAGGGCAACGGTAAAACCACCCACGCCGCAAAGCTGGCAAAGTACTTTATCAAACAGGGCCGCCGCCCCATGCTGGTGGCCTGCGATATTTACCGCCCTGCGGCCATCGATCAGCTGCAGGTGGTGGGCAAACAGGCGGGCGCACCGGTGTTCACCCTGCCGGGCGCAAAGCCGCCGGAAATTGCAAAGAAGGCGCTGGCACACGCCAAGGATTACGGCAATGACATCGTGATTCTGGATACCGCCGGTCGTCTGCAGATCGACGATGTGCTCATGCAGGAGCTGGTGGACATCAAGGAAGCCGTTCCTGTGGACGAGACCCTGCTGGTGGTGGATGCCATGGCCGGTCAGGATGCCGTGAACGTTGCCAAGACCTTTAACGAGAAGGTAGGCATCGACGGCATCATCCTCACCAAGACCGACGGCGATACCCGCGGCGGTGCGGCACTTTCGGTGCTGGCCGTCACCGGGAAGCCCATCAAGTTCCAGGGCACCGGCGAAAAGCTGGACGATCTGGATGTGTTCCACCCGGACCGCATGGCAAGCCGCATCCTTGGCATGGGCGATGTGCTGAGCCTGATCGAGCGCGCACAGGAGACGGCAGACGAAAAGGCTGCCGAAGAGACCGCCAAGCGGATGATGGAGAACAAGTTCGACATGAACGACATGCTGGACCAGTTCGCACAGATCCGCAAGATGGGCGGTGCAGGCGCGATGCTGAGCATGCTGCCTGGCGGCAGCGGCATCGATCCCAGTCAGGTCGATGAAAAGGCGTTCGACCGCATCGAGGCCATGATCTATTCCATGACCAAGGAAGAGCGCGAGAAGCCCTCCATCATCAACCCAAAGCGCAAGCGCCGCATTGCAGCAGGCAGCGGTACCACCGTGGCCGACGTGAACAAGCTGCTCAAGCAGTTTGAAATGATGCAGAAGATGATGAAGCAGTTCAAGAAAAGCCCCAAGGGCTTTGCCCGCCGCCTGGGCGGCATGATGGGCAACCCCAATGCCTTCCGCGGACTGAAATAATTTTTGTGATACAACCCCCTTGCGGGTTTGTACAATATAATCAACATGCGCCCGCAAGGGCCGCACAAAACAATTTTTGGAGGATATTTACCATGGCAGTTAAGATTCGTCTGCGCCGCGTTGGCGCCAAGAAGGCTCCCTTCTATCGTGTTGTTGTTGCTGACAGCCGCTTCCCCCGTGACGGCCGTTTCATCGAAGAGATCGGCACCTACGATCCCAACAAGGAGCCTTCCGAGATCAAGATCGACGCTGAGAAGGCAAAGCAGTGGATCGCCAACGGCGCACAGCCCACTGATACCGTTCGCGTCCTGCTGAAGAAGTCCAACGTTCTGTAAGTAGGGAGGGCTGACTCATGCAGGAGCTGTTGCTGGCAGTTGCCCGCGGTCTCGTGGAGGATAAGGAAGCCGTTAAGGTCACGGTGGACGAGCCTCGCGAGGACGGCACCATCGTCTACCACCTGAGCGTGGCAGAGGGAGATATGGGCCGTGTCATCGGCAAGCAGGGCCGGATCGCAAAAGCCATTCGTGTGGTGATGCGCGCGGCTGCTGTGCGGGTCGATGAAAAGGTCCTTGTTGAGATCGACTGAGCACCCTACAGGCCCTTTGCCCTTGCGGCAAGGGGCCTTTTTGATTATAGGAGCAAGATTATGCAGCAATATCTGGAAGCGGGCAAGGTCGTGACCACCCACGGCGTGCGCGGCGAAATGAAGCTGGAGCTTTGGTGCGACGGCGTCAACTTTCTGAAAAAGGTGGGCAGGCTGTATGCATCGGCCCAGGGCGGCAGGGCCTATAAGATCGTGTCCATCCGCGCACAGGGCCAGATGGCTCTGCTGCAGCTGGAAGGCGTGGACGATATGGATGCTGCCCGTGCGCTGCGTGGGCAGGTGTTCTACTTTGACCGCAATGATGCCACCCTGCCCGCAGGCCGCTGGTATGTGGCCGACCTGATCGGGTGCGAAGTGCGGGATGCCGACAACGGCAGGGTGTACGGCGTTGTGACCAGCGTGGATCACCCCGGTGCACAGGATATCTACACCGTCAAAGCACCGAACGGCAAGGAATACATGTTCCCGGGCGTGGATGCTTTTCTGAAAGAGCGCAACCCGCCGGAGGGCTATCTCCTCGTCACCCCCATTCCGGGCCTGCTGGACGATGACTTTGACAGCGAACGGGAGGAAGAGTGAGCCATGGGAATGCGTGTGGACATCGTGACCCTGTTCCCGGAAATGTGCCAGCAGGTGCTGGATGCCAGCATCATCGGGCGCGCGGCAAAGAAGGGCTTTATTGAGACCCACTGCCACCAGATCCGGGACTACACCCTGAACAAACAGAAGCAGACCGACGATTACCCCTACGGCGGCGGCTGCGGCATGGTGCTGTATGCTCAGCCCATCGCAGACTGTCTGCGTGCTGTGCAGCAGGAAGTGGCTTCACAGGGCCGTCCGGCCCCGCATATCGTGTTCCTGACGGCAGGCGGCCAGCGCTACACCGAGGAACACGCAAAGCGGCTGGCCCAGTACGATAACCTGACACTGGTATGCGGCCACTATGAGGGCATCGACGAGCGTGTGATCGATGCTTTTGCGGATGAAGAAATCTCCATCGGTGACTACATCCTCACCGGCGGCGAGCTGGCCAGCCTTGTGGTGGCGGACAGTGTGCTGCGCCTGAAGCCCGGCGTGCTGGCTGAGCAGAAGGGCTACGAGGAAGAAAGCTACTGGGACGGCCTGCTGGAGTATCCCCAGTACACCCGCCCCGAGGTGTGGGAAGGCCGCGCCGTGCCGCAGGTGCTGCTGGGCGGCGACCACCAGAAAATCGATGCATGGCGCGGGGAACAGAGCCGGGAGCGCACCCGCCTGCGCCGCCCGGAGCTGTACGAGAAGTGGTATGAGACCCACCCTGTGACCGAGCTGCCCAAGTGGAAGCGCGGCGAGAACATGCGCCTTGTCAAGACCGACGAGCAGTTTGCTGCTGCTGCCCGCATCTTTGTGGAGGGCCGCCGCACCACCTGTGCCGAGAACTGGACCCCGGAATACTGTGCCAGCCTCAACGAGGAAGAATATCTTTTGCAGCTGCGGCAGGAAAAGGCCGCAGGCTGGGTGTGCTACCTGCACACCACCAAGGATGTGCCGGACGGCATCGTGAGCATCAACCACAAGGTGGGGCACATCGAACATCTGTTCGTCACTGAAAAAGCCCGCGGCAGGGGCATTGGCATGAAGATGCTGGACTTTGCCCGCAAAAAGCTCAGCGAGCACGAGCACCCGGTGCTGAGCGTGCTGAACACCAACACCCGCGCCATAGCGCTTTACACCCGCATGGGCTGGAAGCTGACCAGCGGCACCGAGCTGGAGTTCACGCCGGAGCAATATCCGGCTGTGGTGAAAAAGTGTGCTCTGGTCTGGATGCGGTACGAGGGCAGCGCACAGAAGTAACTCCGGGCGGCAGCTGCAGGTGCATCGGACAGCGAAAAAGACACGAAAATGGATACTCGGACCGGAGGGTATGGTGCTGGAAACGCACAAAAACGGCCGAGATATTGCCCGATGGTCGAAAAAATGTTGAAAACTTTTGTATCTACCCTCTAACCTTCGGGGAATAATTTTATTATCTTTGTATAAATAATGAAAAATGGGCCGCTTTTCATTGGAGAAACCGCCAAAAATGCGCCGGGGGGCTGTACAACCGTTTCGACTTGCGCTAAAATAATCGTAACGCAACAGGCACAGGATACAGATTCTATACCCAAAACGATATTAGATAGGAGCGCTTTACTATGTACGTGAAAGAAGTTACCGTTGAAAATCAGGTTGGTCTGCACGCTCGTCCGGCTACCTTCTTCATCCAGAAGGCTAACGAGTTCAAGTCTTCCATCTGGGTCGAGAAGGAAGAACGCCGCGTGAACGCAAAGAGCCTGCTGGGCGTTCTGTCTCTGGGCATCGTGGGCGGTACCACCATCCGCATCATCGCTGACGGCGCTGATGAGCAGGCTGCTGTTGACGGCCTGATCAAGCTGGTGGAGTCCGGTTTTGCTGAGTAATTTGTGTCTATAAATGGAGCGGCGGGGGAACCTGCCGCTTTTTGTTTTTCAAGGAGAATCCATGACCAAAGCTGAACTGTATCAGAAAGCCTGTATGCTGCCGCTGCTGCCCGGCGTGTATATCATCCGGGATAAGACGGACACCATCATTTATATCGGCAAGGCAAAGCGGCTGCGCATCCGGGTGAGCCAGTATTTCCGCGAGGGCGTGCCCCACGACAACAAGGTCAGCCAGATGATCGCCCATGCCTATGCCTTTGACGTGATCGTCTGCCAGAGCGAGTTTGAAGCGCTGGTGCTGGAAGCCAGCCAGATCAAGGCCCACACGCCGAAGTATAACATCCTGCTCAAGGATGATAAAGGCTACAGCTATATCAAGGTGACAAAGGAGCCATGGCCCCGGCTCTCCTTCGTGCTGCAAAAGGAGGAGGACGATGCTGAGTATATCGGCCCCTATACCTCCAGCTTTGCGGCGCGGCAGATGGCAGAAACCGCCATGGATGCCTTTCTGCTGCCGCGCTGCAATAAGCGCTTCCCGCAGGAGATCGGCAGGGGCCGCCCCTGCCTGAATGCGCACATCGGCAAGTGCATGGCAGTGTGCAGCGGCAGGATCAGCTGCGAAAACTACAATCAGGCCGTCAAGAGCGCTGTGCACCTGATTCGCTACGGCAAAAAGGACATCCTGAAGATCCTTAATGAGCGGATGCAGGAGGCCTCGGACCGGCTGGAATTTGAGACGGCGGCCCTGCTGCGGGACCAGATCGCAGCCATCACCAAGGTGAGCGCCGGGCAGAAGGTTATTGTGGACCCGGATGTGGAGATGGACGTGGTGGCGCTGGCAGGCACGCCGGACAGCGTGTGTGCGGCGGTGCTGCGCTTCCGGGACGGACGGCTGACCGATAAGCGGGAGTTTTTGTTCCACGATACCTCGGACATTGCCGCCGTGCGGGAGGAATTTCTGCCCCGGTATTATCTGGATGACGAACAGATCCCCAAGATTATTGCGGTGGACGAGCTGCCGCCGGACAGCGACGCTTTGCAGCAGGCGCTGAACGAAAAGCGCGGCAGTGAGGTGCAGCTGTATGTGCCCCAGCGCGGCGATAAGGCCCATCTGGTGGAGATGGCCCACACCAACGCGGTAGAGCGTCTTGCCCGGGAGAGCGGCCGCTATGCCCGGGAGGAAAAGCTGCTGGACGAGCTGGCGCAGGTGCTGGGCCTTGCAAAGCCGCCCCGGGCCATTGAGAGCTACGACATCTCCAACTGGGGCGATGGCTCCAGCGTGTGCGGCATGGTCACCTTCAGGGATGGCAAGCCCTATAAGGCGGGCTACCGCAGATTCAAAATGAAGACGGTGGCGGGCACTGACGACTATGCATCGCTGGCAGAGACCGTCTCCCGACGGGCGGCAGAGTACGAAAAGTACGCAGAGCTTGCAAAAAAGGGAGAGCCCTGCAGCAACTGGTTCGGGCAGAAGCCGGATCTGCTTTTGATGGACGGCGGCAGGGGGCAGGTGAGCGCGGCAAAAGATGCACTGGCCGGGACTGCCCTTGCGGATGTGCCGCTCTACGGCATGGTGAAGGACGACCACCACCGCACCCGCGCCATTGTGGACAGCGACGGCCGGGAAATTGCCATCAATATGAACCGGGGCACCTTTACCTTTATCACGGCCATTCAGGACGAGACCCACCGCTTTGCCAATGCCTACCGCAAGCAGCAGATGAAGCAGAAGAGTTATTCCTCCACCCTGACCGAGATCCCCGGCATCGGCCCCAAAACGGCCAAGGCGCTGATGGCCCAGTTCAAAAGCGTGGGCGCGGTGAAGGAAGCCACGCCTGACCAGCTGGAAAACACCCCCGGCGTGGGGAAACAGACGGCACAGATCATCTACGCATATTTTCACGAATAAAACCCTCTCAGTCATCGCTGCGCGATGCCAGCTCTCCCGAAAGGGAGAGCTTTTTGCATTCAAATGCAATGAATGTGCAGAGCTGAAGAAAACGCGATTGATGCATTTGCCGGTTACGGCCCTTCCCGTGAAAAGGCAAACCCCGGCAGACCGCAGTCTGCCGGGGTTTGCAATATTAAAATAAATATTCCGCTGAAAATGCCCAGAGCAAAGCGGAGGGCATTCAAATGATTCAGTTCTCCGCAGAAATATCCTGACCGAAATACTTTTCGCTCAGCTCTTTCAGGGTGCCATCGGCACGCAGCTCCTCAATGGCGGTGTTGATGGCATCCAGCAGGGTGGCGCTGGCATCACCCTTGCGCAGGGGGATGGCAACGTGGGAGGCGTCCTCGGTCTGGGCCACCAGCTTGAAATCTGCATCCGGGTGGACGTTCAGGTAATCGTAGAAGGAGACATCGGCGTTCAGGGTGGCGTCGATGCGGCCCGCGGTGAGCAGCTGGATGGTCTCTTCCAGCGTGTCGATGCCCTGTACGGTGGCACCATAGCTTTCGGCCAGTTCCATGTAGGTGGAAGCAAGGCTGTTGGCGGTGGTCTTACCTTTCAGGTCCTCAAAGCTGGTGATCTCGTCGTTATCCTTGCGGACGGCAAGGGCAGTGTGGATGTAGCCGTAGGGCTCGGTGAAATCATAGGTCTTGGCGCGCTCGTCGGTCACTTCCACGCCGTTGCATACGATGTCGTAGCGGCCTGCGTCCAGACCGGCAAACAAGCTGTCCCAGTCGCTTTCGACGTACTCCGGCTCCACGCCCAGCTTTTCGGCAATGGCGCGGGAGACTTCCACATCGTAGCCCACCAGAGTATCGGATTCGTCGTGGTAGCTCCAGGGCTGCCATGCGCCTTCCAGTGCAACGATCAGCTTGCCGCTGGACTGGATGTTGGACAGCTGGTCGCCGGCAGCAGGAGCCACAGAGGCGGCCGTGCCGGAAGCAGCGGTGCTGCCGGAAGAATTGGAGCAGCCGGACAGAGTCAGCACACCGGCAGCGGCCATGACGCTCATAAGAGAAATAAAGGTTCTGCGTTTCATAGTTGGATTCCCTTTCCTCTATAAAAATATTTGTGAAATAAACTCCTTCAGGCAAAGAGGGAGACTTTCTGGTTTTGCCAAAGGCCCCATCCCGGAGGGGGCTGTCTGCGAAGCAGACTGGGGGAGTTGGTTAAACCTCACTCGGTGTGAGCGATCTTCCGCAAAAATTCGCGGGTGCGCTCCTCTTTGGGGTTAGCGAAAAACTCATGCGAGGGAGCCTGCTCCACTACCACGCCGTTCTCCATGAAAACGGTCTTGGAGGAAACATTGCGGGCAAAGCCCATCTCGTGGGTGACCACCAGCATGGTCATGCCCTCTTCGGCCAGCTGCCGCATCACGGCCAGCACTTCGCCAGTCAGCTCCGGGTCAAGGGCCGAAGTCGGCTCGTCAAAATAGATGATCTCCGGGTCAGATGCCAGCGCACGGGCAATGGCCACGCGCTGCTGCTGGCCGCCGGAAAGCTGGCGCGGATAGTAGTCGGCTCGGTCGGCAAGGCCCACCTTTTCCAGCATCTTCATGCCAACGGCATCCGCCTGCTCTTTGGGCATTTTGCGGGCAATGATGAGGCCCTCGGTCACGTTCTGCAAGGCAGTCTTGTTGCGGAACAGATTGTAGCTCTGGAACACAAAGGCCGTCTTTTTGCGCAGCCGGGCAATGTCGGCACGGCTGGCCTGGGCAAGGTCGAACGTCTCACCGTCAAAGGTGAGCTGGCCTGCGTCGGCAGTCTCCAGAAAGTTCAGACAGCGCAGCAGGGTGGTCTTGCCGGAGCCGGAGGGGCCGAGGATGGCCACCACATCGCCCTTTTCCACGGTCAGGTCCACGCCGCGCAGCACCTGCAGCTCGCTGGTCACTTTGCGTGCACCGGGCCGGTGGAAGATGCCTGCCTGCAGGCGGGGCTTTGTGTAGGTGAAAAAGGACTTGTGGACGTTTTTGATCTCTAACATGGACATGGTTGCCACACTCCTTTCTTACTGGAAGCCGTGGGCGTTGAGCCGACGCTCCAGCAGTGACTGCAGCTTGGTGATGACCGTGCAGAACAGCAGATACACCACGGCCACCTCACAGTAGATGGGCAGGAAGATGTAGGTGCGGGCGGCTACGCGCTGACCGGCCATGAACAGCTCGGCTACTGTGATATTGGACGCCAGCGAGGTATCTTTGATCATGCCGATGAGCGAGTTGGAGAGGGCGGGCACTGCGGTGCGCAGGGCCTGTGGCAGCACGATGCGGCGCATGATCTGCCACCAGCTCATGCCCACGCAATAACCGGCTTCCAGCTGGCCCTGCGGCACGCTTTCCAGTGCGCCGCGCATGGTCTCGGCACAGTAGGCACCCTCGTTGAAGGCAAAGGCGATGACCGCAGCAGGGAAAGCGTCCAGCATGATGCCCACGCTGGGCAGACCATAAAAGATGATGAACAGCTGCACCAGCAGCGGCGTGCCGCGGATGACCCAGATGTAGAACCGCGCGATCTGCCGCAGCACCGGCACATTGGCGTACTGCACCAGCGCAACGGCCACGGCAATGATCATGGCAAAAAAGAAGGAGACCAGCGTGAGCGGGATGGTCATGGTAAGGCCTGCCGTAAGGATACGGGGCAGGGCCTCCGCCAGCACGCTGACCGTACGGTTGGAAAGAAATGCTTCAAACATGAAAAATGTTCCCTCAGAACGGTATTCAAATACTTTGTAAATCGGAAGAACAAAGGTATTATAAGGCTTGGAGTGCGCTTGAAGTCAAGGGCTTTTTCTAAAATTCCTACAAAACCTACCAGAATACTATAGCATGAATCCGGATGGAGTGCAAACGGTTTGCTCAAAACGCGTGATGTGTACAAAAACGGACGACCCATCTGGAAAACTTTGTGCAATGCGGCAAGCGGTTGACGGCGCACCGGCTTTCGTGTACAATGAACATAACAACGCGCACCGGGCTTGGCCCGGCACAGGCGCAAATTCACCGCAGAGGGCGCAGTGCCCTTTGCGCGGTGCAGACACGGAGGACACGAACGTGACGAAGAAAAAAATTGGCGTTCTGGGTGCAGGTACCTGGGGCATGGCTCTGGCACGGATGCTGTGTGTCAGCGGCAATGATGTGCAGGTGTGGTCGGCGCTTCCGGCTGAGGTGGAGAATCTTTCCGCTACGCGGGTGCACCCCAACCTGCCGGGCATGAAGATCCCGGAAGAGCTGCAGTTTACCAAGAGCATTGAGGAAGTGTGCACCGGCAAGGATGTGCTGCTGTTTGCAGTGCCGTCGGTATTTGTGCGCTCCACCACGGCCAAGGCCCGGCCTTACATCCCGGACGGCCAGATCCTTGTGGACGTTGCAAAGGGCATGGAGCCGGACACCTTATATACCATGACTGAGGTCATTGCCGACGAGCTGAACCGTGAGGGCGGCCCCAAAGGGGTAAAGCTGGTAGCGCTCTCCGGCCCCACCCACGCCGAAGAGGTGGCGCTGGACATGCCCACCACCATCGTTTCGGCCTGCCCGGATGAAGCCGCTGCCGAGTATGTGCAGGATGTGTTCAGCAACACCTGTATGCGTGTGTACACCAACGCCGACATCAAGGGCGTGGAGCTGAGCGGCGCACTGAAGAATGTGATTGCGCTGGGTGTTGGCATCTCCACCGGCCTTGGCTACGGCGACAACGCCCGCGCAGCCCTCATCACCCGCGGCATTGCCGAGATCGCCCGGCTGGGCGTGGCCATGGGCTGCAACATCCACACCTTTGCGGGTCTGGCCGGTATCGGCGACCTGATCGTGACGGCGACCAGTATGCACAGCCGCAACAATCGTGCGGGCATTCTGATCGGCAAGGGCAAAAGCCCGGAGCAGGCCGTGAAGGAGGTCGGCATGGTGGTGGAGGGAATCAATGCACTGCCTGCCGCTATGGAGCTGGCAGCAAAGTACAATGTGGAAATGCCCATTGTGCAGACGGTGAACGCCATCGTGAAGGAGGGCATGAGCGCCAGCGACGCGCTGCGCACCCTGATGGACCGCAACCGGAAGAACGAGATGCCGCAGGGCTACGAAAAAGTCTGAATTTTAAGGGAGAAGGCACAGCTGTCTGCAGATGGCTGTGCCTTTTTTGCTGCGCGGCCTGCCCACTGGCCGAAAACACAGAATAATTCAAATTTTTTACCAAAATCAGACGTAAAAGGGTAGAAGGTCGGGAAACTTTCTGCTATACTGAAACAGAACGCAAAAACCGGGGGACGTTTTGTGCACCCTGTCGGAGAGAAAGAGAGGAATCTGCCATGCCGTCAACTTATGCGCACCGCCGCTTTGGCACCAATGTGCTGGAACATCTGCCGGATGAACTGCGTGCTCAGCTGGAACAGAACCGTGAGCTTTATGATATCGGCCTGCATGGGCCGGACCTGCTGTTTTATTACCATGCTGCCAAGTCCAACCCGGTGGGTGCACTGGGCAATGCCATGCACGAGGAGCCGGGGCGGGTCTTTTTTGACCGGGCGCGCAGGGTGGTGCACTGCGAGGCAGACCGAGATGCTGCGCTGGCCTATGCACTGGGTTTTGTCTGCCACTTTGCGCTGGACAGCACCTGCCACCCGTATGTGGAGCAGTTCACCCGGGAAAGCGGCGTGACCCACTGCGAGATCGAGACCGAGTTTGACAACATGCTGCTGCGCCGGGACGGATACGACCCGCTGAAGTTTTTCACAGCCAGCCATATCCACCCGTCGGAACAGAATGCAAAGACGATCGCGCCCTTTTACGAGGGCATCTCGGAGCAGGTGGCGCTGGACTCGCTCAAGGGCATGATCTCAGTGCACAGGCTGCTGCAGGCGTCCAATCCTGTCAAGCGCTGGGTGGTGCTGACCGGCATGAAGGTGGTGGGCAAATACGACATGCTGCACGGCCTTGTGGCAGATCCGCAGCCGAACCCGAAGTGCGTGGAGAGCGGCAAGCGGCTGGAAGAACTGTATGCGCAGGCGCTTCCGCTGGCAGAAACGCTGATCCTGGAATTTGTGGCAAAGCTGGACACGGACCAGCCCCTGAGCAAGGCCTTTGACCACACCTTCGGGGAGTTTTGAGCGGGCACAAAAAATGAGGGTGCACCGCCCGGCGGTGCAGGGAGAGAGTAAAAATGCAAAGCGAAAAATTCAAGGTGACCCCGCTGGAGCGGTCATGGATCCTGTACGATGTGGGCAACTCGGCCTTTGTGCTGATGATCGCCACACTGGTGCCCATTTTCTTTAATGCGCTGGCCGAGGCCGGGGGATTGAGTCCGGTGAACTATCTGGCCTACTGGGGCTATGCAAGCTCGGTGGTCACGGTGATCACGGCAGTGCTGGGGCCGATTTTGGGCACGCTGGCCGATACCAGAGGCTTTAAAAAGCCCATCTTCATGCTCTGCCTGTTCGTGGGCGTGGCAGGCTGCTGTGCTATGGGCCTTGCCACTACATGGCTGCCGTTCCTGATCATCTTCATCCTTGCAAAGATCGGCTTTTCGGGCAGTCTGGTGTTCTACGATTCCATGCTGGGCGATGTGACCACACCGGAACGCATGGATGTTGTGTCTTCGCAGGGCTATGCATGGGGCTACATTGGCAGCTGCGTGCCCTTTGTGGTGTGTCTGGCGCTGGTGCTGGGCAGCGGGGCCATCGGCCTGAGCCAGATGACCGCCCTTTCCGTGGCGCTGCTCATCACCGCTGTGTGGTGGCTGGGCACCACCCTGCCGCTGCTGCGGAGCTATAAGCAGATCAACTATGTGGAGGTAGAGCAGCACGCCATCCGGCAGAGCTTTGTGCGCATCGGCCACACCCTCAAGCATCTGCGCGAGGATAAGCAGGTGTTCTGGTTCCTGCTGGCCTTCTTCTGCTACATCGACGGCGTGTATACCATCATCGATATGGCCACCGCCTACGGAACGGCACTGGGGCTGGAGACCACCGGCCTTTTGCTGGCCCTGCTGGTAACGCAGATCGTGGCCTTCCCTTCGGCGCTGATCTTTGGTCGGCTGAGTGCAAAATACCCGTCCAGCCAGCTTATCCCGGTCTGCATCGCGGCCTACACCGGCATTGCGGTGTTTGCCTTCTTCCTGACCAGCCAGTGGCAGTTCTGGGTACTGGCCGTGCTGGTGGGCATGTTCCAGGGCGGCGTGCAGGCACTGAGCCGCAGCCACTTCGCCAAGATCATCCCGGCTGAAAAATCCGGCGAATACTTTGGCCTGTTCGACATCTGCGGCAAGGGCGCGTCCTTCCTTGGCACCATGATCGTGAGCGTGGGCAGCCAGCTGACCGGCAGCGCCAATGTGGGCATTGGGATGCTGGCGCTGCTGTTTGCAGTGGGCTTTGTGCTGTTCCGGGTGTCCTGCCGGACTGAGGGCGCAAAACAGGTGTAAAAAATACGATTTAAAATTGCCGATGCTTTCGCTTTGGCAATATCAGAGGAAATATTATTTTATAATTTTGCAAACAAGCCAGCCCTGCGGGGCCGGCTTGTTTCCTTTTTCACGGGAAGGGCGCAATGGCAAACGGCATATTGCCGCTGTCAGCCGCGCAGCAGATAAAGCACAAACTTACCCGTACAGCTCGTCGCGTAAGCGACTCGAAATCGGCGGAACACAAAAAATCCTTTAGCGCAGCGATTTGGATTTTTTGTATGGAGCCTAACAGCTTTGGGGTCTAAAAGGGGCGAGTAGCCCCTTTTTCATGGATCCAGCGCGTTGAAATCGCTGTGACCTTGCTGTGCTGAACACACAGCATTTGCTGTGCAAACCGGTCTGCGGCTTAAAAGCCCCACTGGGGCTTTCATGCCCTGCGGGCACCGCCGTCCTTTCTGGTTCTCTTTTG
>ENA-OYWZ01000103-OYWZ01000103.1-human-gut-metagenome-genome-assembly--contig:-NODE-103-length-58452-cov-15.517150_pt1 | contig 58452 bp, 44 predicted proteins | sample MGYA00244841_ERZ653414 | MGnify/ENA primary metagenome ERZ653414 (study PRJEB26926, sample SAMN06164894) | human gut metagenome | biome: ENVO:00009003; feature: ENVO:2100002; material: ENVO:00002003... | reverse complement strand
CAAGTATAATACCACACCCCCGCCTCCTTGTCAACACTTTTTGACAACTTTTTTCCAATTTCTTTGCAGAGCAAAGATTCTCCCTGTTTTTCACCCGTTACAGGGCGTGCCTTTTTCTTGACAAGGCTGCAGACAGAACGTATTATGGAGTCATCCCCCAGCATCCTGTGTAAGGTAGCTATACTTATTCTATAAGGGAGAAGCGCCATGTCCTGTGTCAGCATCCGCGGCGGGCGCGCTGTTATATTATATATACATTATATTGCGCTGCAGAGGAGGGCTTTGTTTATGATACTCACCGTCAACATTGGCAACACCCACATCACCGTGGGCGGCTACGAGCAGGATACTCTGCGTTTTTGTGGACGGCTGCACTCTGATACCGCCGCAACGGTGGACGAATACGCCATCCGTCTGGTGAATCTGCTCTCTCTGCACGGTGCTTCGCCGGCACAAATTGAAGGCGGTATTCTGGGCAGTGTAGTGCCCGTGCTGAGCGGCCGGGTTCTTTCCGCTTTGCGTATCCTCTGCAATGCACGCATCCTGACGGTCGGCCCCGGCCTGAAAAGCGGCATCAAGCTTCGGCTGGACAACCCCGCCCAGCTGGGCGCCGAGCTTTTATGCGGTGCTGTTGCTGCACTGGCAGAGTGTTCCGGGCCGCTGGTAGTGATCTCAGCCGATACCGCTATCTCCATGATGGCAGTCAATGCCAAGCAGGAACTTGTGGGCGGGGTGATCCTGCCCGGGCCGCAGCTCTCGCTGAGCGCACTGGTAAAGAACACCGCTCAGCTGCCGCAGATCGACCTTGCCGCAAAGGCTCCTGCATCCATTCTGGGCAAGAGCACCTCTTCCTGCCTGCAGAACGGCTTTGTACTGGGCACCGCCAGCCTGCTGGACGGTCTGGCGAAACGTTTCTGCGCAGAGCTTGGCCCGCAGACAGCATTCTACGCCACCGGCAATCTGCCCATTCCCATCCGGGAAGCATGCTGCACCCCCATTCTATACCGGGAGACCCTCATCACAGACGGGCTGTACCGCATCTGGATGAAAAACAAAAAAGGATAACTCGAATCCTCCCGGCGCACTGAAAAAAGAAAAACCAGAACACGAATGTGTTCTACGGATTTCAGGACAGTTCGATTTTTTTCCAGATGAACAGTAGTCCTCTTGTTAGACATTCCTACAGGTTGGCAACCGCAGGCTAAGCAAAGCCGCGCTGTGGCTTTGCTTGCCCTGCTGTGCAGGGCCTGACGGGTTGCGTTTGCTGATTTTTCTGCAGCCCCTTGGCAGGGCTTTGAAAAATCAGAACGCTGCCCCAACAACTCCTCCCTGTTTCAGCCGCTGGCTGCGGTCGTCGTCGTTGCTGTTCGAATTCTCCCGATCGCACAAAAAGAATCCCCGGCACACGAAAGTGTGTCGGGGATTCTTGGTGCGACCGGGAGGATTCGAACCTCTGGCCTTCCGGGTCGGAGCCGAACGCTCTATCCAGCTGAGCTACGATCGCACATATTTATTTCATCGGTGTAAAGTAGTATAGCACAGCCACACAAAAAAATCAAATATGAAATGTCGATGCTATCTTGCAAAAGCCGCAGCGGCCCATATAATAGAGGTGTGCCCCGGTGTGCGCGGGCACGGTTTAGGTTAAAGGATAAAAAGAGAACATGAAATCAAATACCAAAACACTGACCGAAGGCCCTCTGGCCAAACAGATCTTTCTGGTCAGTCTGCCGCTGGCGCTTTCCAACCTGCTGCAGGTGCTGTTCAACATGTCGGACGTGGCCGTGGTAGGCCGGTTTGCAGGCTCTACAGCGCTGGGCGCGGTGGGTTCCACCAGCATCCTCGTCAGCCTGTTCACCGGCTTCCTGATCGGCCTGAGCGGCGGCATCAACGTGCTGGTGGCCCGCTTCTACGGTGCACGGCACGAGCACGATGTGGAAAAGACTGTCCACTCCGCCGCCATCGTCAGCCTGATCGCGGGTGTGGTGCTGCTGTTCGTCGGCCTGCTGGGTTCCCCCTTCATGCTGCGGCTGCTGAACACCAAGGACGACCTGCTGCCCGGTGCCATCCTGTACCTGCGGGTGTACTTCCTTGGTATGCCCGCTCTGGCCTTGTACAACTTCGGCAACGCTGTGTTCAGCGCCATCGGCGACACCAAAAAGCCGCTGATGTACCTGTCCATTGCGGGCGCACTGAACATTGCACTGAACCTGTTCTTTGTCATCGTGTGCCAGTTAAGCGTCATGGGCGTGGCGCTGGCCAGTGCCATTTCGCAGTGCGTCTCTGCCGGGCTGATCCTGCACGCTTTGACCAAAGTGCAGGACTGCTACGTGCTGGACACCAAAAAGCTGCATCTGGACCCCGCCACAACAAAGAGCATTCTGGGCCTTGGTCTTCCGGCCGGTTTCCAGAATGCCATTTTCGCCATTGCAAACCTGTTCATTCAGGCAGGGGTCAACTCCTTCGACTCTCTCATGGTCAAGGGCAACAGCGCCGCCGCCAATGCCGATGCCATGATCTACGACTGCATGGCCGCATTCTATATGGCCTGTGCAAGCTTTATGAGCCAGAACTACGGCGCTGGCAAGCCGGACCGCGTAAAGAAGAGTTATTTCATCAGTCTGGCCTACTCCTTTGGTGTGGGCTTGATCCTGGGCGGAAGCCTGTTCCTCTTTGGCCGCACCTTCCTTGCCCTGTTCACCACCGAGAGCGCCGTCATTGATGCCGGCATGAAACGCGTGGGCGTGATGGGCTTTGCCTACTGCATCTCCGCCTTTATGGATTGCACCATCGCCGCTTCCCGCGGACTTGGCAAGACTGTGGTGCCCACCATTATTGTGGTAATGGGTTCCTGCGTGTTCCGGGTGATCTGGGTATACACCATCTTCGCGCACTTTCACACCATTCCCTCGCTGTACGCACTGTACCCCTGCAGCTGGGCGCTGACCGCTCTTGCCGAGATCGTGTACTTCGCACACTGCTATAAAGAATCGATGAGGATTTTTGAGCAGCCAAAAGCTGCCGCATAAAGCACAAAAGCTCCTGTCTGAATGGGCAGGAGCTTTTGTGTTACTGAACTTTTACTTCACCGGCCAGAACGCGCTTGTAATCCTCATAGTTGCGGGCCAGCAGGGCGGGGGTATCCAGACCATATGGGCACTTGGCCTTGCACTGGTTGCAGTGCAGGCAGCCCTCGATCTTTTTCATCTTGGCCTGACCTGCGGGGCTGAGATGCTCTGCCGAGGGCGAACGCCGCAGCAGCAGGCTCATGCGGGCGCAGTTGTTGATCTCGATGCCTGCCGGGCAGGGCATACAATAGCCGCAGCCGCGGCAGAACTCGCCGCACAGCTCGGCACGATCTCCCTCAATGACGGCACGGATGTCGTCGGTCATGCGCGGCGGGTTGTCGATATAGGAGAGGAACTCGTCCAGTTCCCTTTCACGCTGCACGCCCCAGATGGGCAGAACTCCATCGAACTGCGCCTCAAAGGCATAGGCTGCGGCGCTGTTGGTGATCAGTCCACCGGACAGGCCCTTCATGGCGATAAAGCCCATATTTGCCGCCTTGCACTTGTTCACCAATTCCAGCTCCTGCTCACCGGAGATATAGCTGAACGGGAACTGCAGTGTCTCGTACAAACCGCTGTCAATGGCCTCGTGGGCCACCTTCAGGCGGTGGTTGGTGATGCCGATATGCCGGATCATGCCTTTGGCTTTGGCCTCCTGCATAGCCTCGTAGAGGCCGGAGCCGTCGCCGGGCTTCGGGCAGAATGCGGGATTGTGGAACTGGTACAGGTCAATGTAATCGGTGCGCAGATTGGTGAGTGAGGTGTGCAGATCCTTCCAAAAGTCCTCTGCGTTCTGCGCTGCCGTTTTGGTGGCGATATACACTTCCGTGCGGATGCCGTCAAAGGCTTCGCCCAGCTTCACCTCGCTGTCGGTGTAGGCGCGGGCGGTATCAAAAAAGCGGATGCCTGCCTTGTAAGCCTTGCGGGCCAGATAGACGGCATCTTCCTGCGAGATGCGCTGGATGGGCAGTGCGCCGAAGCCATTTTTGTTCACCGTGATGCCGGTGCTGCCAAGGGTGACCATATCCATAGCTGTTTCCTCCACTCGCGGGTGTAAAGACTCTCCTTTTTCATTATAAAACGAACGATTCTGCTGTGCAAGAAGTTAGGCAAAACAAAAGGGCCTTCCCCGAAGGAAAAGCCCTCTTTGCTTACTTTTTACTGATAATCGTGGTTCAGGAACATCGCCTTGATGACCACCACCTCGTCGTATTCCTCCTGTTCCACCTGCACATCTGCGTTCAGGGACTTCAGGCGGTTTTCCACGGCAGTCAAAGCCTCCGGCACCGTGACGGCGCGGCCCTCTTCAATGGCATCGCTCATCTGCTTGAGCACGATGGGATGTGCGTAATGGCTGGGCACCGGGAAGGCACCGTTCGGGTAGTGCTTCACGTATTCTGCCATAGCAGCTTCGGCCTTCTCGGCCCGCTTCATGATGGCGCTGTGGTTGTTGTGGGCAGTGGGCAGCATGTTGTAGCTGGAGAACAGGAAGATGGCTGCAAAGCCAAACAGTGCAAAGTAGATGCCATAGCCGCCGGTATGGGTGGTGACGGCATACAGGCCGTAGGCCGCGGAGACGATGCCCATGATAAAGATGGCCAGCGCCACATAGCGGTACACCGGCTTGCTCTGCAGCTGGGCGCGCTTGCGGCGCTCGGCTGCACTCAGCTCATCGGCGATTTCCGGCTTTGCTTCCAGATATTCCTTTGCCCTGCGCAGCACGGTGATGCTGTGGCGGGCATCGTCGGTCAGCTCGCTTTCCGGCAGCTTGCGGGAGGCCTTTTCGGCTTCCTTCTTCTGCAGCATCTGCTCACCGGCTGCGCTGAGCAGATGGATCTGCGGCTGCTCTTTGGCCAGCACCTCCAGCAGCTTGTCCACATCCCGCTCGTCCTTGAAGTTGCACTGCTTCTGCTTGCCGCCATCGTACTCCACCACAAGGTAGGCCATGGAGGCAAACATGCCCTTGCCGGTAAAGCCGCCGGAGCTCATAGCCACCCGCTTGAACACGCGGCTGATGCTGCCGTAGGGCAGATAATAGCGGCGGTCGATGTAAAAGCTGTTGAGGTACAGCGCCTTTTTGCCAACGCCGCAGGGGCCGATCCTTTTGCAGGACTTTCTGTCCTCCACCAGCTCCTGTTTATCAAGCTTTGCCATACCCAGCTGTGCAGGTTTGAAGATCATGGAAGTTCCCTTCTTTACTGTTAGTTTCCGGTCCAGCCGCAGATGCTGCAGCCATTCCAAATAAAATCACCGGTTCTATTTTCGCACTGCAGCCCTCAAAATGCAACCCCTTCTGCTGCTAAGATTTGCACAAAAGGTTTGTCTGTTATGTCAAAACACCCCCGTCACTGCGGGGTGCAGCGGCGGGGGTGTCAGAGTTTAAGGCTTATGCGGTGCGGCAGACATCCTTATGCCTTCTGAGAAGCGGTGTGCTTCTTGGTGGCATGGATGAAGAGTGCCAGCATTGCGATTGCAAAGATGATGCCGATGGGGTATGCAACGGCAGTGTTGTAAGCGACCAGCTTGCCGTCTGCGTAAGTATTGATCATCTTGCCCAGGCACTCAGGTGCCAGCACGAAGTAGGTGCAGGACACAGCGCTCATGAAGGTAGCGGGCACAGCGGTGATCCAGTAGTTCTTCTTCTCCTTGAACAGGTACATGGATGCAGCCCACAGAACGATCATGGCCAGCGTCTGGTTGGTCCAGCTGAAGTAGCGCCAGATCACGGTGTAGTTGATGAAGCCCAGTGCGTTGCCGATGCCCAGGAAAGCACCAACGCCCAGCACAGGAACACAGAGCTTCAGGCGGTTTGCGTAGCTGTCCTGATCGATCTTGAACCAGTCGGCCAGAGTCAGACGAGCGGAACGGAACGCGGTATCGCCGGAGGTGATGGGGCAGATGACAACGCCGATCATTGCCAGAGCAATGCCAACGCCGCCCATGGTCTTTGCACACACGTCGTAGATGGCAGCAGACTGACCAGCAGCCAGAGCCTCGGCCAGACCAGCCATCTTGCCGTCGGTGATGGTGTACAGTGCGCAGCCGGCAGCGGCCCAGATCAGAGCGATGACGCCCTCGCAGACCATTGCGCCGTAGAACACGAAGTGGCCCTGCTTCTCACTCTTCATGCAGCGAGCCATCAGAGGCGACTGGGTGGAGTGGAAACCGGAGATAGCGCCGCAGGCAACGGTGATGAACATGAAGCTCCAGATAGGAGTGCCCGACGGATGCATGTTGCCGAAGTTTGCCCAGATCTCGGGAATGGTGTAGGCGGGATTGGTGAAGATGCCGAAGATAACGCCCACAGCCATGATGATCAGGCAGATGCCGAACACGGGGTAAATCTTACCGATGATGGCATCAATGGAAATAAAGGTTGCGATGAAGTAGTACACCAGAATGATGATCAGCCAGAACAGGGTGGTGGTCAGCAGACCGGACATGCCGCTGTTCTTGCACAGGGTAACGATCAGGCCTGCGGGGCCCACTGCGAACACGGTACCAACCATGATCAGCAGCACAACAGAGAACACACGCATGATGTTCTGCATGACAGGTCCGAGGTATCTGCCGGTGACCTCAGCGATGGATGCGCCATCGTTGCGCTCGCTCATCATACCGGAGAAGTAGTCATGCACACCACCTGCAAAGATGGTGCCGAAGGTGATCCACAGGAACACCACGGGACCCCACAGAGCACCCTGCAGTGCACCAAAGATGGGGCCCAGACCTGCAATGTTCAGCAGCTGGACGAGGAACAGCTTCCACTGGGGCATCACAACGTAGTCAACGCCGTCGTTGATGCGCACAGCAGGAGTTTCGCGGTCGTCCGGTCCGAACGTGTTGTCAACGATCTTGCCATAGACAAAGTAGCCGATGATCAAGAGCGCCAGACAGAGTAAGAAACTAATCATACCAGAAACCTCCTTTTTGATTCAAACCACAGCCAGCATTTTGCGTGCCCAGCTGCGGCTCTGACCAATCTCTGGCTTCATGTTAACACTTTTTTCATAAAGCAGTTAATATTTTTCTGGTATGGTTCCCATATCAAAAAGTATATGGCAAGATGCTTCCGCAGAATACCTGCAAAGAATTTTTATCGCATTCACGACAAATTTTCTTAATTCCCCGGCAAAGACCTTTCCCGGAACCGGTCAAAGCCGCTGCTGCCAAACTTTCCAGTCTGTTTTTGTGCAAGTTGCTCAATCGTTTTCGATTTTCTCCGCAAATCGTGATTTCTTTGCCTGAAACGCCGCAAAATACAAAGCGCCCTCCGCCGAGCCATTTCAGCGGAGGGTGCCTTATTCAGCAGATCATTTGTATATATGTTTGTATATATCGTGTCATGCCTTCTGGGCTGCCTTCTTCGTTGCGTGGAGGAAGACTGCCAGCATTGCAATGGCAAAGATGATGCCGATGGGGTATGCAACGGCGGTGTTGTAGATGGTTGCGCCTTCTGCGGTCTTGCTGTTCAGCAGGCCGCCCAAGCATTCGGGAGCCAGAATGAAGTAGGTGGAAGAGACCGCGCTCATGAAGGTAGCGGGCACAGCGGTGATCCAGTAGTTCTTCTTCTCCTTGAACAGGTACATGGATGCAGCCCACAGAACGATCATGGCCAGCGTCTGGTTGGTCCAGCTGAAGTAGCGCCAGATCACGGTGTAGTTGATGAAGCCCAGTGCGTTGCCGATGCCCAGGAAAGCACCAACGCCCAGCACAGGAACACAGAGCTTCAGGCGGTTTGCGTAGCTGTCCTGATCGATCTTGAACCAGTCGGCCAGAGTCAGACGAGCGGAACGGAACGCGGTATCGCCGGAGGTGATGGGGCAGATGACAACGCCGATCATTGCCAGAGCAATGCCAACGCCGCCCATGGTCTTTGCACACACGTCGTAGATGGCAGCAGACTGACCAGCAGCCAGAGCCTCGGCCAGACCAGCCATCTTGCCGTCGGTGATGGTGTACAGTGCGCAGCCGGCAGCGGCCCAGATCAGAGCGATGACGCCCTCGCAGACCATTGCGCCGTAGAACACGAAGTGGCCCTGCTTTTCACTCTTCATGCAGCGAGCCATCAGGGGCGACTGGGTGGAGTGGAAACCGGAGATCGCACCGCAGGCAACGGTGATGAACATGAAGCTCCAGATGGGAGTGCCCGACGGATGCATGCTGCCAAAGTGATCCCAGATCTCCGGGATGGTGTAGGCGGGATTGGTGAAGATGCCGAAGATGACACCGATGGCCATGATGATCAGGCAGATGCCAAAGATGGGGTAGATCTTGCCAATGACGGCATCAATGGAGATAAAGGTTGCAATAAAGTAGTACACCAGAATAATGATGAGCCAGAACAGCAGCGAGGTGAGCACGCCGGAAGCGCCGCTCTGACTGCACAGCTCCACGATCAGGCCTGCGGGGCCTACCGCGAACACAGTACCCACCATGATGAGCAGCACCACCGAGAACACGCGCATGACGTTCTGCATCACAGGGCCTAAGTACTTGCCGGTGATCTCGGCGATGGAAGCGCCGTCGTTGCGCTCGCTCATCATGCCGGAGAAGTAGTCGTGCACACCGCCCGCAAAGATGGTGCCGAAGGTGATCCACAGGAACACCACAGGCCCCCACAATGCGCCCTGCATGGCACCAAAGATGGGGCCAAGGCCGGCGATGTTCAGCAGCTGAACGAGGAACAGCTTCCACTGGGGCATCACAACGTAGTCCACACCGTCATTGATGCGCACAGCAGGCGTTTCACGGTCGTCCGGGCCGAAGGTGTTGTCCACGATCTTACCATAGACAAAGTAGCCCACGATCAGGATCGCCAGACAGAGTAAGAAACTGATCATACCAGAAACCTCCTTTTTCTTTGTGCCGGAATCATGGGAGCATTTTCCATATTTTCCATTCATCCCGGCCAGCTTTCTGGGTCTATGTTAACATATTTTTCATAAAAGTGATAATATGCTTCTGGTATGGGGGCATATCAAAGGCCATATAGCCGCAAAGTTTTTTAGCCGATGCTTCGTCTCTTTTTTGTGCGATTCATCAACAAAAAGACAGCCGCAGCGCATAAAGCGCTGCGGCTGTCGGCCAAATTCCTTTGCTTTCCGGTTTTTCCTCATTCCGATGTTTTGCCAGTTCTTAACCGGTTTCGGCGGTCATTTCACGGTCAGCGCCGCCTGCTTGTGCAGCAGCTGCACAAAGGTCTGCTCTTCCGGGCGCAGGGTCCCCCTGTCCGGATAGACCAGAACATCCTTCATGCGCTGGCGCTGGGCCGGGCATTTCCTGAGCACCAGATGGTATTGTTCCAGCGCCCGCTTTGGCATGGGCGAAGCCCACATATAGGCATTGGGCAGGTTCTGCAGGATGGAAAACTGGCTGCACCGCTCATACACATGGATGCGGCGGTTCGGGTTCGTATGCCAGCGCAGGCCGCTGTCCTCACCGCCGGGCAGCTGGAAATCACCATGCAGGACTTCCATATAGCTGTTCAGCTGGGTGATGTCGGTCACTTCGCACTTTGCCAGCGGGCCTTCGCGGTTGGTCAGCAGCCGGTATTCAAACTCCATCACCGGCTCCCGGTGCAGGCCGTGACGGTCGCAGTAGCGGTGGTAATAATCTTCGTCCTCCTCCGCGTAGCGCAGCAGGGCCAGATGATAGCCCCGCCGCAGTACATGGTCCAGCGCTTCCATGGAGCCGGATTCCCGGATATGCACCCGCAGCTGCTGGCTGTCTGCCATCTGCTGCAAAAAATCCACCGTCGCGTAGGAAGCGTAGGTGGCGTGGGGCAGCACCACCCGCAGCTCCGCACAGCTGCTCTGCCGGCTGCGGGCATCCAGATCCAGCCGGTCCACCTCGTCCAGCACCCGCTCTGCCTGCCGGATAAAATGCCGTCCCTGTTCGGTGGGGATCATGCCGGTGGACGAGCGCTCAAAGATGCGGATGCCGTATTCCTCTTCCAGATTCTTGAGCGCCTTGCTCACATTGGGCTGGGCCGCATACAGCTGCTTTGCCGCCGCGCTCACGGAGCCCCACTTGCGGATGGCCACCAGATAACGCAGTTCCGTAATATTCATGTGACTGCCCCCTGTTCCAAAAATCATTCCTATTTTATCAAGCCGGGCGGCAGGCTGTCAAGCCAAATGCGGTTGACGCGCCCCGCGCAGAGCTTTATAATAAAAATGCTGTATTTACAAAAAGGAGTTTAGCTGCTATGGAGACTACCTACCGCGTTCTGCGCATTGAAGAGCAGATGTATGGCTGCGAGGAGCTGCCCGCCGGTCAGCCGGTGCTGTGCGATGTCACGCTGGCCGATCCCGCCGGGGAGCGGCGCACCCTGCCCTACCCGGACAAAGAGCTCACCCGCCTAGGCATCGACGAGGGCAGCATGGTCGTCCTGACCGCAGACGGCACACTGAAAAAAGCATAAAATGCAGGAGGAACTTATGAAAAAGATCAAAACCTCGGCCCTGATCGGTCTGGGCGCACTGGGCATCCTGTTCGGCCGCAAAATGCCCGGCGTGCAGGTCATTGCCGATGAGGACCGCATTGCCCGCTACTCTGCCGAACCGGTCGTCTGCAACGGCGAAGAATGCAAGTTCTCTTACGTCACCCCTGCCGAGGGCAAACCGGTAGACCTGCTTCTGGTGGCCGTCAAGGCTACGGTGCTGGAACAGGCCATTCAGGACATTGCAAAGTTCGTAGGGCCGGACACCGTGATCCTCAGCGTGCTGAACGGCATCACCAGCGAGGAGCACATTGACGCAGCCTATCCCGGCCACACCCTGTGGAGCGTTGCCATCGGCATGGACGCCACCCGCACCGGGCGCACGCTGGTGTTCAATCAGGCGGGCAAGATCCAGTTCGGTGAGCGCAGCGGCGAGATGACCGACCGTGTGCAGGCCGTGGCTGACTATCTGGACGAGTGCGGCATTGCCAACGAGCCCTGTGGGGATATCCTTTACAAGCAGTGGAACAAGCTGATGGTGAATGACGGCCTGAATCAGGCCGCAGCCGCCTTTGACCAGCCCTACGGCGGCCTGCGCCAGCCCGGCGAAGCACAGGACATGATGCGCGCGGCCATGCAGGAGGTCATCCGGCTGGCGAACCTTGAGGGCGTGCCCCTGCCGCCGGACAATGATGTGCAGTTCATCGATGCCATGATGCCCACCTTTAACCCCGAGGGCATGCCCAGCATGCGGCAGGATGTGCTGGCAAAGCGCCCCACCGAGGTGGAGGAGTTTGCCGGTGTGGTGCGCCAGCGGGCCAAGAAGTACGGGATGCCCACCCCTGCCAACGACTTTTTCTACACCCGCATCCGCGAGATCGAGGCGGGATACGACCAGTAAGGAGCCACCCATGCATACGCTTTATTTCACCCGCCACGGAGAGACCGTCTGGAACGTTGAAAACAAGATCTGCGGCATGACCGACAGCCCCCTCACCGAGCGGGGCCGCCAGCAGGCCCGGAAGCTGGGCGAAGCCGTCAAAGCCAGCGGGGTGCACATCGATGAGATCCTGTACTCTCCCCTGTCCCGCGCCGCCGACACCGCCATGGCCATTGCCGAGGCCACCGGCCTGCCCGCCCGGTGTGAGCCGCGCCTGCGGGAGCAGTGCTTTGGCAAATACGAGGGCACGCCCCGCAACGGCGGCGAGTTCCGCGTTTCCAAGACCCACTTTGCTGACCGCTACGACGGCGGCGAGAGCATGATGCAGCTGGCCCAGCGCATCTATAACCTGCTGGACGAGCTGAAGGCCGACACCGGCAAGACCTATCTGCTGGTGGCCCACAACGGCATCGCCCGGGTGGTGCAGTCCTATTTCTACGATATGACCAACGAGGAATACGCAGCTGCGGGCATCAGAAACTGCGAACTGGTGGAATATCATTTTGAATGATGTTCGCAAAACGATTTAAAATGCCCTCCGCTTCGCTCTGGGCATCTTTAGCGGAACGATTATTTTTATAGAAAGAAAGCCGGAAAATCTGCGGATTTTCCGGCTTTCGCTTTTCACGGGAGAGGACTGGGCGGCAAAGTTACTGGCTCGAGTACAAAGCTTACGAGCGCGCCTGCTCCCCTGCGGGGAGCTGCCGCAGCAGCGGCTGAGGGGCCTTGAAATCGGCGGAATACAAAAAATCCTTTAGCGGAGCGGCTTGGATTTTTTGTATGGAGCCCATCTTCTTTGGGGTTACTAGGGGCGTGCAGCCCCTAGTTCGTGCCTCCCGCGCCTCGAAAGTAGCGGGTGCTTTTCTGGTTCTCTTTTGGCACGCAAAAGAGAACATCCCCGGCGGCGATGCATTTTGCAAAAGGCATCAAACTTTAAACATGCGACCACGCTTCGCGCGGGAAGCTCTTCGTCACTTTCCCACGCAGAAACGTTCAAACACCTGTTCGATCACAGCTTCCGAGGCGTTCTCACCGGTCAGGTCGCACAGGGCGGCCAGTGCGTCGTCCACGCAGACAGAAACGGCATCCAGCCCAAAGCCGCCTGCGGCAGCATCCAGTGCACCGGCCACAGCGTCCCGCGCACGCAGTGCGGCGGAAAGCTGACGCTGGCCGGACAGACTGGCGGCATGGGGGTCGATCTGGCTGGTACCCAGCAGGCGGGCCACCGCAGCGGAGATCACCTTGCGGCTCTCCTCCTCCTGACAGCACACCGGCAGCACCATGGCAAAGCAGGGCGCTATCAACTCTGCGTCAAATTGCGTCGGTTTATCCTCTTTGTTGATAAGTGCAATGGCTGGACGGCCTGTGCAACGCTGTGCAAGCTCCAGATCTTCCCGCGTGGGCGGCTCGGAGCCATCGAACACAGCCAAAATCAGGCCTGCCTCCTCCAGCTTTTTCCAGCTGCGGCGGATGCCCTCGGCTTCAATGGCATCTTCGGTCTCGCGCAGACCGGCGGTATCGAACAGATTCAGCTGGATATCCCCCAGCTGTACCGCCTGCTCCACCACGTCACGGGTGGTGCCAGCCACCGGCGTGACGATGGCCCTTTCGAACCCGGCCAGCAGGTTGAGCAGTGTGGATTTGCCCGCATTTGGTCTGCCCACAATGGCGCAATCCACACCTTCGCGCAGGACGGTATCCGCCTGATAATTATGGATCAACTCGTCCAGCTCTGCCTTTACCCCACTCAGTACGCGGTGCAGATGGTCACCATCCAGCTCCGGCACATCTTCTTCGGGAAAATCCACCCATGCGGCAAGGTGAGCCTGAATGGCGGTAAGCGCTTCCTTCTGGGCACTGATCTTCTTTGCCAGCGCACCGCCCAGCGCGGCATTGGCCAGCGCGGCACCCTGACGGCCATCCGCCGAGATCAGGTCCATGACCGCTTCGGCCTGCGTCAGACCCAGCTTGCCGTTCAGGAACGCGCGGCGGGTGTACTCGCCGGGCGCGGCAGGCTGAGCACCGGCAGCAAGACAGGCTTCCACCAGACGGCGGGCCACGGCGCTGCCGCCATGGCAGGAAAGCTCCACCACGTCCTCGCCGGTATAGCTGTGGGGCGCGCGGAAAAACAGGGCCACCCCCTCATCAAAGGCTTCGTCCCCTTCCCGGAATGTGCCGTACATGGCGGTGTAGCCTTTGGCATCCTCCACCTTTTTTGCGGCGTTGGCCGGGCGGAACACCCGGGCTGCTATGGGATAGCTCTCCGCACCGGAGAGCCGCACGACGGCAATGCCGCCTGCGCCCGGCGCTGTTGCAATGGCTGCAATGGTCGTTTCCTGCATGGTTTTTTCTGGCTTCCTTTCCGCGCCCGGTCTGGCCGCTTGCTTTCATCTGCCCACAGCAGCGAGACCAATACAGTTTCATTGTACCACGAAATGCTGCGGAATGGTACTGTTTTTTCAACCAATTCCCGGGAAACGGTTGAAAATCCGTCCGTTTCTCACGCAAAAAAGGGGCTTTCCGTCCCAACACGGAAAGCCCCTTTTTACAGGAAACTGTTTTTTAGAACTTGGCGATATCCGCCGTGGTGATGGCCTTGCCAGGCAACGTGCGTGCATCGGCATTCTCATTCAGGGCCAGCTTGCCCTCGCGCAGCAGCTGCACAGCCTTCTGGTGATCGGCAGCCTTCCAGTTGTTGCCCACGATCTTCCAGTTGTTGTTCACGTGCGGCTCAATGGTGCCGCCCTTCACGGTGCGGATGTACTCGCCCAGCAGCTCGCGGATGCCGCCCACGTCGCCGCGCACATCGATCTCCAGCAGCTTGGGCAGATCCTCACCGGGCAGGAAGATGTCCGCAGCCGTCAGCAGCTGGGTGGTGGCGCGGTAGTTGTTCACTGCCACAACAAAGGTGTCGGTGTCCTTCACGGCCTTGCCGTTCGGCCACTTGAGGTTCTTGATGCGGTGGCCCGGCTCCTTGGAGACGTCCAGCTCGTAGCTGACACCCTCAAAAGCATCGTACAGATAGTAGCGCACCGAGGGGTCAAAGGCAATGGTCACTTCATCCGGCTTCCATGTCTTGAAGAAGGCTGCGGACCACTCCATAAAGCGGCGCAGCTGCTCGCCGGTCATCTGCAGCTTGTACAGGGTGTTCTGGTAGGTGTAGATGCTGGCCATATCGCACTTGCGGATGGTGCCCGCGCGCATCTGGGAGGTCATGGAGGTCAGGGCGGTAGCAGAGACCTGCGCACCGGTGTAGTACATCTGCACTTCGTTGATGAAGTCCAGCAGCGCGGTATCCTGCACCATGGCCTGCGGCAGGCAGTCGATCTCGTTTTCGGGGGCCAGATCGCCGCCCTTCAGCTCGCCAATGGGGGTAACAGCGTCTTCCTTGGCGCGGGTGTCGTAGGAGGCCAGCAGAGCGGTCAGCTCCGGATCGGGCTCGTACTCCTTGATCTGCAGGTTTTCAGAGGTGCGGTTCACGACCTTCCACTTACCGTCCAGCTGGCGCTCCAGATAGACGTGGATCTCGGACAGGGTGGCACCGGCGTTCTTGTTCTCCACCACCAGCACGTTGTTGATCATCATGTTGGGGATGCTCCTGTGGCCGTGGCCGCCCACGATCACATCAAACTCCGGGCAGGCATTTGCCAGATCGGTGACGCCGGAGCCATAGACACCGTACTCGTTCTCGGTATCCATGTGCATGACGCCGATCAGAACATCCACCTGATCCTTGATCTTATCAATGATCTTGCGGCTCTCGTCCACAGGGTTGGTGACCTTCCAGCCCTCCAGATTCTTGGCATCCCAGCGGATGATGTTGGGGGTGACCATGCCAATGACACCGATCTTGACAGTGCCCTTCTTGATGATGGTGTAGCCGTCGGCCAGCGGGGTGCCGTCCGGTGCGTAAACGTTGCCAGTGAGCACCTTGGCCTTCTGCTGTCCCATGACCTTTTTCAGCACATCCATGCCGTAGTTGTACTCATGGTTGCCAGTGGTCCAGATATCATAGCCGATGGCATTCATGGCAGCGATCATGGGATGCAGGTCATCGTTCAGGAACAGCTCTGCGGAGTTGGCCTGAATGGTATCGCCTGCATCCACCACCAGCGTGTTCCGGGTGCGGCACTGCTTGATGGCGGTCGCCTGCTGGGCCACACTGCCGGAAGCATCTGCCTTGTTGGCAGCGTAGTCCCATGGGTCGAATTTGCCGTGGGTATCGCTGGTGGCAAGGATCTGCAAATCCATGCTCCACAGGGACTTGATGTCACAGGCGGCTGCAGAGGGTGCCATGCAGCTGGCGGCTACGATGGTGGCAGATGCCCCTGCACCACGCAGGAAGCTGCGGCGGGAGATCTTGTTCTGAGCCATAGTTGAATACCTCTCTTTTCATCATTCTGTCTGTTCTTCACGAACAGAACGCTCTTGACTACAGTATAAATCCTTGACCAATTGTTTTACAATTGCTATTTAAGAGAAAGATTTCGGCAAAAAACAGGCAAATCCTCCAAATTTTGAGAAGAATGACTTTTTTATGCTCAGTATACCGCAACAGCTGCCCGACCCGAAACCACCTTGGCGTCAGTTTTGGGTAAAATCCTTTTTTGCGTGAAAAAGGTCTCCGGAAAATCCGCAGATTTTCCGGAGACCCTGATTTCAAAAGTAGTTCCGTATTACAGCTCGATTTTGCCAAAGCTGAAATTGGCAAAATCATCCACCCGCTCGGTGCGCTTGGGTGCTACCGGTGCTGCATTCTCGGCATCACGGGGTGCATAGGTACGCTCCGGCACGCCGGAAGGCCGCGGGCCGCGGGGTGCACCATTGCGGCTGCCACGGTAACCGCCGCGGTTTCCATTGTGGTCGCCATGCTCAGAACGGTTCCCGCCGCGATAACCGCCATTGCGGCTGCCGCCGGGACGACGGCCATTGCCGCGTCCGCCGCGGGGACGGCGCTCGCCATAGGTGTTCTCGGTCTGTGCATCGGGTGCGGTGGAGTAGATGACCACACGGCGGTCACGGCCTTCGCCCTTGCTCTCGCTGCGCACGCCCTCCATCTTGCTGATGGCAGAGTGGATGATGCGGCGCTCGTAGGGGTTCATGGGTTCCATGGCAAAGCTGCGGCCGGTCTTGCGCACCTTGGCACCAATGCGCTGTGCCAGTGCGGTCAGGTCGCTCTCGCGCTTATCGCGGTAGCCGGCCACATCCAGACCCAGCTTGATGTAATCGCCCTCCAGACGGTTTGCCACAAGGCTTGCCAGATAGGAAAGGCTCTCCATGGTCTCGCCGCGGCGGCCGATGAGGGCACCCAGCTTTTCACCGTCCAGACGGATGATGGTAGCTTCGCCCTTCTGCACAGCGCTGAAGGTGACATTCTCCACGCCCATCAGGGCAATGACCTCACGCAGGTAGTCCACAGCAGCCTTGATCTTAGCGTTCTCTTCGATCACGATGGGGACTTCCGGCTCCTCTTCCTCGGCAGCGGGCTGCTCTGCAGCAGCTTCTGCAGCGGGGGCAGCAGGTTCTTCGGCCTTTGCTTCCGGCTGTGCTGCCGCAGCAGCAGGCTCCTCTGCCACGGGAGTGGCCTTGACAGCCTCCTGCACGGGAGTCTTTTTCTCAACAACAGGCTCAGCGGGTGCTGCAGCCGGAGCGTCCGGCTCCTCCACGCTCACGCACACCTTAGCGGGGGTGAGCTTCAGGCCCAGAAAACCAGTCTTCTGGGGCATTTCCAGCACTTCGCAGCTGACATTCAGATCATCGGCCTGCACGCCCAGCAGAGCGCAGGCTTTTGCGCGGGCTTCATCGACCGTTTTGCCGGTCGCTTCCTGCTTACGGATCATAACCGTTCATCCTCCTCTTATTCTTTATCCTGCTTGTTCAGCTCGCTCAGCGGCACGGTACGCTCGTCCTTGTAGCGCTCCTCGTCCAGCTGGCGGGCATACTCCAGACGGCGCTTGTTCATCTCGCTGGCGGAAAGGTTCTTTTCCGTGGTCTTGCCGGTCTTGGGATCGGTGACCTTGACGGTAGTGTTCTTCACACCGCGTTTTTCCTGCTTTTTCTTTTCTGCGATCTGCGCTTCGATCTCCTTGCGCATCTTATCGGGGTCGTACACCTTGCGCATGACCTGAGTCTGCACGGTCATCACGATGTTGGAAATGACGTAGTACAGAGAGAATGCCAGAGGATAGGTGAAGCAGAAGAACAGGTACATCAGCGGCATCATATACATGGTCAGCTTCATGCTGCCCTGCATCTGCTGGCCGCTGGCCTTCATGCTGATATGGGTGGACAGGAGCATGGTGATGACCGACAGCAGCGGCAGCACGATGTCCAGAGAAAGGCCCAGCTTGGGGATGCGGGTCAGGTCGATGCCGAGGAAGTTCATGTGCTGGCTGAACTCGGTAATGGTAGCGATCTGCTCGGCGCTGAAGCAGCCCAGCACACCGCCGTTGCCAGCAACCACCTGTGCGATGATGTTGGTATCGCGGGTGATGGCGGTAAAGGCGACGCCGGAGGCGGTCAGGGCCTCACCGGCGGCGGTCAGAGCCGCAGCACTGATGTGGAAGATGCGCTCCAGCGGATTGTACACGACACCGATAACGCCGAACATGACAAGGAAGTTCAACAGCATGGGCACGCAGCCTGCGGTGGGGTTATAGCCGTAGTCCTGCTGCAGCTTGAGCATTTCTTCCTGCTGCTTTTCGGGCTTGTCCTTGTACTTGGTCTGGATCTCCATCATCATGGGCTGGAAGGCCGACATTTTAGCCATGCTCTTCTGCTGGCTCAGCTGCAGAGGGATCTTGACGATGTTGATGAGCAGCGTGAAGATGATGATGTCCCAGCCGTAGCTCGGGAGCAGCTTGTAGATCCACTCCATGACATAGCCGAGAGGACCGCTCAGGATGTAAAAGAAGTTCATACCTTTGTCCATTCTGCCCCGTCTGTGGCACGGGACTTGTTATTTTTATCGTAGGACACGCTGCCCACAGTGCACCGCGTCACAAGAAGCATATTTACTTTTCCACCTTTTGCTTGTGCCGTGTGGAAAACAGATTTGCGGGCTGCAGCCGGCGGGCAGGGTTCTGCCAGCGGCCCGGCTCCGGCACCGGGTCAAAGCCCCATTTGCCGAAGGGATTGCACCGGGCGATGCGCCATGCCCCCAGCAGGATGCCCTTTACGCACCCATGGGTCATGATGGCCTGCATGGTGTAGTTGCTGCAGCTGGGCGTAAAACGGCAGCTGCGGCCGATCCATGGGCTGAGAGTGTACTGGTAGGCCCGGATGGGCACGCACAGCGCGCGGCGGCAGACGTACTGCAGGCGGTTCATGCGTCCGGCTTTTCCGCCTGTGCCCTGCGTGCCGGGGGCACGGTGGCAGGGGGCGGCGCATCCGGCCGTTTGGCCTTATCCGGCAGACCGGCCTGTGCAAACAGCTTTGCCACAACGCTGCTCAGCTGCCAGCTCTTCAGCCGCGGGGTCATACCGCGGGCTACAAAGATCAGATCGTAGCCGCCGATGTTGTAGTCCAGATGCTCGTCGATGGCCGCCTTCATCACGCGGCGGGCGCGGTTGCGCTGCACGGCGTGGCCGATCTTTTTGGTGGCGGTCAGACCCACGCGGGTCTTTTTGCTGCGGGTCTTGAGCACATACATCACAAGACCAGGGTTCACATAGGATTTGCCGCGGGCATACACTCTGCCAAACTCGCTGTTGCGGCGGATGGGACGATAGCGCATGATTCCGCGCCTCCTTTCTGTGGCTGAGAACACGCCCCGAAGGGTGCATTCTTCAGCCAGTATATCAAAAATTTTTCGACTTTGAAAGCCCATGCGGGCATTTTTACGAAAATTCTTTCAATTTTCAAAAAAAAATAAGACCGCTAATCCAATATCAGCGGTCTTTTGTGCGCATATTCATTTCTGCGCCGGATCCCGTCATAAAAGGCCGGATCAGACAGTCAGGCTCTTGCGGCCCTTTGCACGGCGAGCATTGATGACCTTACGGCCGTTCTTGGTGCTCATGCGGGTCAGAAAGCCATGAACTTCCTTGCGCTGACGCTTCTTGGGCTGAAAAGTTCTCTTCATGGTTGTATCCTCCGTAAAAACTTATCCCCGGTATGGGGTCTGATGTGGTCCCAGATTGGGGACAGGCTTGCAATTCAACAGTATATCGCATAGTATGGCGTTCTGTCAAGCATTTTTTTCGCTTTCCTTCAAACTTTTTTGTGAAAAGATTTTCAACTTTTTCACCATTCTGCCGTGGAAAACTCTTTTGCCACAAGATATTGTGGCCCTGTTTTGCCCATGCCACAACGGCCGTGCAGGGGCTTTTCTTATGTATTATAAATTACATTATAGAAATATGGACGCACAGCGTTTTTTGTGGTATACTAACCTAGTATCAGCAGCATTGTTGAAAACTTTAACGGAGTGGATGTTTTATGGATTCTTTTAAGGACGTTTTAGAGGCCGCCCAGGCGTACTGCAAAACGCAGATGGCCGAGCCGACCTATAATCTCTATATCGACGGACTGGAGCCGATCAGCTTTGAGGATTCCAGCCACATCACCCTTTCGGTGCGCAACGACTTCATCTGCAAGATCGTGACGGACCGCTACCTTGGCCTGCTCAAGGAAGCCTTCAAGACCGTGCTGGGCTTCGACGTGGACATCACGCTGGTGGTGCCCAGCACGCCGCCGCACGAGGTGGTGCTGGCCCAGCAGTACGAGGCGAACCCCGCCTCCCCGCAGGGCAACTACGAGTTCACATTTGAAAACTTCATCAAAGGCCCTTCCAACCAGTTTGCGTTTGCTGCTGCACAGGCGGTTGCGGCCAATCCCTCCGGCGCATACAACCCGCTGTTCATCTACGGCGGCTCCGGCCTTGGCAAGACCCATCTGCTCACGGCCATCCAGACCGAGATCAAGCGCACCCACCCCGATTTCGTCATCATGTACGTTACCTGCGAGCAGTTCACCAATGAGCTGATCGCCGCCATCCGCGCCGGCAGCACCGAGGACTTCCGCATGAAGTACCGCGTGGCAGACCTGCTGCTGGTAGACGATATCCAGTTCATCGCCGGCAAGGAGTCCACGCAGGAGGAGTTCTTCCACACCTTCAACTCCCTGCACGATGCCCACAAGCAGATCGTCATTGCCTCCGACCGCCCGGCCAAGGAGATCAAAAGTCTGGAAGAGCGTCTGCGCACCCGCTTTGAGTGGGGCCTGACCGCCGATGTGCAGCCGCCGGATTTTGAGACCCGCGTGGCCATCGTCAAGCGCAAGGCAGAGCTTTTGCATCTGGACCTGCCCGAGGATGTGGCCGAGTTCATTGCCAACCACCTGAAGAACAACATCCGCCAGCTGGAAGGCGCTGTAAAAAAACTGAACGCCTACTACATGCTGGAGGGCATCCAGCCGGTCATCAGTGTGGCCCAGAATGCCATCAAGGACATCCTCAACGAGACCCAGCCGGTGCCCGTGACCATCGAGAAGATCATCGGCGAGGTGTCCCGCACCTTCAACGTCTCCCCTGCCGACATCCGCGGCACCAAGCGCAACGCCAACGTTGCCTCTGCCCGCCGCGTGGCCATCTACATCCTGCGCGAGGTCACCGGCATGAGCATGGAAGAGATCGGCCGTGAATTCTCCGGCCGTGACCACTCCACCATCGTCTACTCCCTCAAGACCATGGAGCGTGACATGAAGAACGACCAGCACCTGCGCGAGACCGTGAGCGACATCATCAAGAACGTGAAGGCCTGACCGCAGAAATCGTGCAAAAGTCGTACTCATTTATGGGTGAAACCCCAAAATATGGGGAGAAAACGGAACAAAACGGGGAAAAAGAACCTATATCTTGTGGTAAAAACGCAAACCTTTCCACACTTTCCACAGAGTTTTCAACATTCAACCTCCGTTCTCCACATGGTCTGTGGAAAGAAAGACCTATTCCAACCTTTCCACGATCCATTCACAACACATTCACAATCCCGTGGAAACCAAAACCCCCGCATTCCGACAAGGCTTTTCGGGGTTTTCCACAAGTTCCCCACCCCCTACTACGGTTACTACAACAAGTTCAATAAGATAGACCGGTTCTGAAACTGTTTTGAAACACAAAACAACATCAGAAACGAAAAACAAAGGAGAGAATTCAGTTTGAACATCGTATGTGATAAAGTTCTGCTGAGCGCAGCCATCGATGGTGTGTCCAAAGCCGTCACCATGCGTTCTGCCATCCCTGTGCTGGAAGGCATCCTGCTGAAAGCCGAAGGCTTCCAGCTCAACCTCACCGGCTACGATCTGGAAATGGGCATCGTGACCACCATCGAAGCCAATGTCAAGGAAGCCGGCGAGGTAGTGCTGAATGCAAAGCTGCTCAGCAGCATGATCAGCCGGATGCCCGCCGGTCAGGTCAGCATCCTCTCTGCCGAGAACGGCAAGACTACCATCCAGAGCGGCGTAGTCCAGTTCGAGATCCAGTCCATGCCGGCCAACGATTTCCCGGAGCTGCCCAATACCGGAGCGGAAGAGACCCTGACCATCAAGACCGGTGTGCTGAAAGATATGATCGATCGTACGTTATATGCTGTCAGTCAGGACGAGAAAAAGCCCGCCCACACCGGTGAGCTGTTCGAGATCCTGCCCGACAAGCTGACTGTGGTGGCACTGGACGGCTACCGTCTGGCTATCGTGGAACGCCCGGTGACGGCGGTAAAGGATATCCGCATCATCGTGCCCAGCAAGACCATGACCGAGGTCGCCCACCTGCTGCCCAACGACGACGAAGAGCCGGTGCACATCAGCGCCAACCGCCGCTATGTGGTCTTTATGGCCGGCGGCTACACCATCATGAGTCGTCTGATCGAGGGCGAGTTCCTCAACTACCGCAACGTGATCCCCGCCGACAGCCGCACCCGCGTGACCATCGACACCAAGGAATTCATCGAGACCATCGAGCGTGCTTCGCTGATTATTACAGAGCGTTTAAAAAATCCTCTCCGCATCTCCTTTACAGAGGGTAGAGTCGTGGTGCGCTGCCAGACCAACCTTGGCCGCGTGGTGGACGAGTTCAACGCCGACTGCGAGGGCGATGAAGTGGAGATCGGCTTCAACAACCGCTATCTGCTGGATGCGCTGCGCAACGCCCGCACCGAGAAGGTCCGCATGGAGATCAGCGGCCCTCTGAGCCCGGTCAAGGTGCTGCCTGCCGAGGGCAACGACTTTTTGTATCTGGTGCTGCCGGTGCGCTTCAAGAACGATTAAGAGGGCGAAATTATGCAGAAAATTCTCATCCATACGGAATTTATCAAGCTGGATGCCCTGCTGAAATATGCAGGCCTGTGCGAGACCGGCGGCGAAGCCAAGGAGCTGGTGCAGGGCGGTGCCGTGAAGGTGAACGGCGAGGTGTGCACCATGCGCGGCAAGAAGTGCCGTGCCGGTGATGTGATCGAGCTGGACGGCCAGACTGTGGAAGTGGGTCAGGGCCAGTAATGCGTCTGCTTTCACTGGAAGTTGCGAATTACCGCAATATTGCGGCAGCGCAGCTGGAACCTGGCCGGGAGCTGACCGTGATCTGCGGCAACAACGGTCAGGGCAAAACGAACCTGCTGGAGGCCATCTGGCTTCTGACCGGCGGCAAAAGCTTCCGGGGCGGCAAGGATGCCGAGCTTGTGCGCCGCGGAGAAACATTCGCGGTACTGGAGGCCGTCACCCAGCGCACCCGGCAGGAGGATCAGGAACCGGACGAACCGGCAAATGTGCGCATTACGGTGGGCACGCCGGATGCACAGCGCCCCGGCCGATATGCATCGGTCAACGGTTCTCCGCCCAAGCGGGCGGCGGGCCTTGCGGGCAGCTTTCCGGCTGTGGTGTTCGACCCCGGGCACCTGAGCCTTGTAAAAGGTGCACCGGAAGGACGGCGGCGGTTTCTGGACGCGGCGCTGTGCCAGCTGTACCCCGGCTACCTTGCCACCTACCGTCGCTATGTGCGGGCATTGCAGCAGAAAAACGCGCTTCTGCGTCATTCCGCAGGCGGCACGGAGCGCCCGTGGGCAGAAAAATGTGCCCTGCTGGAAGTGCTGAACGTGGAGCTTGCAGCGCAGGGCGAGGCCATCCAGAAGCGGCGGCGGGAGTATCTGGCCCTGCTCACACCGCTGGCCTGCGCCAACTATGCCGAGCTTTCCCACGGGGCAGAGCGCATGGCGGTGCGCTATGCCGCCCAGTTTGAGCCGGGCGGACTGTCCGCACTTTTGAAGCAGCGCCAGAACGAAGAGCTGCGCGCCGGGCAGAGCCTGTGCGGCATCCACCGCGAGGACGTTGAGCTGCTGCTGGACGACCAGCCCGCAAAGGTGTTTGCAAGTCAGGGACAGCAGCGCAGCGTGGTGCTGAGCCTGAAAATGGCCGAAGCGGCTGCCGCTGCCCGGATCACCGGAGAGCACCCGGTGCTCCTGCTGGACGATGTGCTCAGCGAGCTGGACGAGGGCCGCAAGCAGTATCTGCTCACCCGCATGAAGGAAAAGCAGACATTCGTGACCAGCTGCGATGATACCGCGTTCCTGAAAACGGACGGCGAAGTGTACCGCATGAACGGCGGTGTGCTGAGCAAAGCATGAAGAAATGATGCAAAAGTACATGCAGCCGCCGGTGAATAAACGGCGTTTTATGCATGAACTGCCAGAATGAGGAAAATACTGTATGTATATTCATCTGGGCCGTGACTACGTGCTGAATGACCGGGACATCATCGGCATCTTCAATCTGGAAACCACCACCATCACCCCCCGGGGCCGGGAGTTTCTGAACTACGCCCAGAAGAACGGCGCGGTGGTGAGCCTTTCGGACGAGCTGCCCCAGAGTTATGTTCTGGCAGACGGGGCCGTGGTGGACACGGTGTATCTTTCGGAGCTGTCGCCTGCTGCCATGCGGCGCAGAGCCGAAAAAATGATCGAGTAAACCAGCCAACAGGCGGAGAATATGCTCTGCTTTTACGATAGATCGAACAAAAATGCAAACATTGAACAAAAGGGAGAAAGGAAATGGCAGAAGAAATCATTACCAGCACAAATGCCGAAACCGCTACCGACCATGAGTATAATGCCAGCGAGATCCAGGTCCTGAAGGGTCTGGAAGCGGTGCGCAAGCGCCCGGGCATGTATATCGGCTCCACCGGCGAGCGCGGCCTGCATCATCTGGTCTACGAGATCGTGGACAACGCCATCGATGAAGCACTGGCCGGCTACTGCGACCACATCGAGGTCAAGATCCTGAAAGACAACATCATTCAGGTCACGGATAACGGCCGCGGCATCCCTGTGGACATTCAGGCCGACACCGGCCTGCCCGCCGTCACCGTCGTTTACACCATCCTGCACGCCGGCGGCAAGTTCGGCGGCGAGAACTCCGGCTACAAGGTGGCCGGCGGCCTGCACGGCGTGGGCGCTTCGGTGGTCAACGCCTGCTCCGAGTGGCTCACCGTCAACGTGCGCCGCGACGGCCACGAGTACGAGCAGACCTTCCGCCGCGGCGACCCGGACGGCCCGCTCAAGTGCATCGGCACCGTAGCCGACGGCGTTACCGGCACCCGGGTCACCTTCAAGCCGGACCCGGAGATGTTCCGGGATACCACCGTGTACGACTTCGACACGCTGGAAAAGCGCCTGCGGGAAGAAAGCTTCCTGAACGCCGGTGTCAAGATCACTCTGACCGACGAGCGTGAGATGTACACTCCCGTACTGGAGGACGGCAAGGAGGGTGAACCCTGCTACCGCACCGAGGTCATGTGCTACGAGGGCGGCATCAAGAGCTTTGTCACCTATCTGGGCGAGAAGCGCAAGCTGGACGTGCTGCACCCCAATGTGATCTACCTCAAGGGCCAGACCGACCGCGGCATGGCAGAAATCGCACTGCAGTACAATTCCAGCTACAACGAGCTGTTGCTGAGCTTTGCCAACAACGTCAACACCCCGGACGGCGGCACCCACGAGGAGGGCTTCAAGAACAGCCTGACCCGCGTGTTCAATGATTACGGCCGCAGCCACGGCCTGCTGAAGGATAAGGACGAGAACCTGTCCGGTGCAGACGTGCGCGAGGGCCTGATCTGCGTGATCTCGGTCAAGCTGCAGGAGGCGGAGTTTGAGGGCCAGACCAAGGCAAAGCTGGGCAATACCGAGATCCGCACCCTTGTTTCCAACATGGTCTATTCCAAGCTGATGGAATTCTTTGAGGAGAACCCCGGCGTGGCAAAGGCCATCTTTGAAAAGGCCACTCAGGCCGCCCGCGCCCGCGCCGCTGCCAAAAAGGCCCGCGAACTGGTGCGCCGCAAGAGCGCATTGGAGACCAGCCGGATGCCCGGCAAGCTGGCAGACTGCCGCGAAAAAGACCCCAGCCGCACCGAAATCTTCATCGTCGAGGGCGATTCTGCAGGCGGTTCCGCCAAGATGGGCCGTGATTCTGCCATTCAGGCCATCCTGCCGCTGTGGGGCAAGATGCTGAACGTGGAAAAGGCCCGCGCCGATAAAATTTACGGCAACGACAAGCTGATGCCCGTTGTGCTGGCACTGGGCTGCGGCATTGGTGACGAGTTCGATATCTCCAAGCTGCGCTACGATAAAGTGTTCATCATGGCCGATGCCGATGTGGATGGCTCCCACATCTGCACCCTGATGCTCACCTTCTTCTTCCGCTATATGCGCCCGCTCATTGAGCAGGGCCATGTGTATGTGGCCCAGCCGCCCCTGTTCAAGGTGCAGAAGGGCAACACCATCAAGTACGCCTACAACGATGCCGAAATGGCCGTGCTTTCGCAGGAAATGCCCGGCGCAAAGGTGAACCGCTATAAGGGCCTTGGTGAGATGAACCCCGAACAGCTGTGGGAGACCACCATGAACCCCGATAACCGCGTGATCGTACAGATCACCATTGACGATGCCGAGAAGGCCGATGAAGCCTTTACCATCCTGATGGGCGATCAGGTGGAGCCGCGCCGCCGCTTTATCGAGACCAACGCCCAGTACGCAAAGCTGGACGTGTAATTGGAGGAAACAATGGAAGAAGATTATGTGATGATACCGGGCAGCGGAACCAAAAAGATCATCCGCGATGTGAAAAAGGAGATCGAGACCGCATTTCTGGACTACTCCATGTCGGTCATCGTGTCCCGCGCCCTGCCCGATGTGCGCGACGGTTTGAAGCCTGTTCACCGCCGCATTCTGTACACCATGCACGAGCGCGGCAACGACCCCAGCCATCCCTACCGCAAATCCGCCGACACCGTTGGTGCGGTGCTGGGCTCCTACCATCCCCACGGCGACGCATCGGTCTACGATGCCATGGTCCGTCTGGCACAGGACTTCTCTCTGCGCTATCCGCTGGTGGATGGTCAGGGTAACTTTGGTTCTGTGGATGGCGACCCCCCGGCTGCCTACCGTTACACCGAGGCCCGCATGAGCCGTATGGCGGTGGAGATGCTGACCGATATCGAGAAGGACACCATCGACTGGGACCCCAACTTTGACGAGACCAAGAAGGAGCCCAGCGTGCTGCCCTGCCGCTTCCCCAACCTGCTGGTCAACGGCAGTCAGGGCATTGCGGTCGGCATGGCCACCAACATCCCGCCCCACAACCTGAGCGAGGTCATTGACGGCTGCATCGCCTATATCGACGATCCGGACATCGACCTGGCCGGCCTGATGGAATACATCAAGGGCCCGGACTTCCCCACTGCCGGCATCATCATGGGCCGCAGCGGCATCCGCGCCGCCTACGCCACCGGCCGGGGCAAGATCACCCTGCGGGGCCGCGCCACCATCGAGGAAACCAAGAACGGCCGCACCCAGATCATCATTACGGAGATCCCGTATATGGTCAACAAGGCCCGCCTCATTGAGAACATGGCCGACCTTGTCAAGGAGAAGCGCATTGAGGGCATCACCGGCCTGAACGATGAGACCAACCGCAAGGGCATGCGCATCGTGGTGGACATCCGCAAGGATGCCAATGCACAGGTCATCCTGAACCAGCTGTACCAGTACACCCAGCTGCAGGATACCGTTGGCGTCATCATGCTGGCCATCGACCACAAGGTGCCGAAAGTCCTCACCCTGAAGCAGATGCTGCAGAAATACGTGGAATTTCAGGACGAGGTGGTGCGCCGCCGCACCCAGTACGACCTGAAAAAGGCCAAGGAGCGCGCCCACATTCTGGAAGGCCTGAAGAAGGCCACCGACATCGTGGACGAGCTGATCGCCACCATCCGCGCCTGCAAGGGCGGCATGGCAGAGGCCAAGGCTGCCATCATGGAGCAGTTCGGCTTTGACGACCCGCAGGCAGATGCCATCGTCAAGCTGCAGCTGGGCCGTCTGGCAGGCCTTGAGATCCTGAAGATCGAGGAAGAGCTTGCCAGCCTGCAGGCCAAGATCGAGAACTGGGAAGCCATTCTGGCCGACGATGCCCGGGTGCTTGCCATCGTCAAGGAAGAGCTGCTGGAAATGAAAAAGCGCTTCGGCGACGAGCGCCGCACCGAGATCCAGTCCGTGACCGGTGAGGTGGATATCGAGGATCTGATCGCCGAGGAGCAGTGTGTCTACACCCTGACCGAGGCCGGCTATATCAAGCGCCAGCTCAAGGCCACCTATCAGGCACAGCGCCGCGGCGGACGCGGCATCTCCGGCATGACCCGCAAGGAAGAGGACATCGTGCAGGAGATGTTCGTAGGCTCCACCCACGACTATGTGCTCTTTGTTACCGACCGGGGCCGTCTGTTCCGCATCAAGGGCTACACCATTGCCGAGGGCAGCCGCACCAGCAAGGGCAGCAACATCGTCAACCTGCTGCAGCTGGCCGAGGGCGAAAAGGTCACCAACATGATCTGCCAGTCGAAGGAAGCCGACACCGAGGGCGGCTTTGTGACCATGGTCACGAAGCAGGGCCTCATCAAGCGCACCCCGTTGGAGCAGTATGCCAATATTCGCAAGTCCGGCCTGATCGGCATTGCCCTGAACGAGGGCGACGCTCTGGCCTGGACCCGCCTGACCACCGGCCACGATATGCTCATCGTTGCCACCCGCAACGGTCAGGCCATCCGCTTCAACGAAGCCGATGCACGTCCCATGGGCCGCAGCGGCCACGGCGTGCGCGCCATCCGTCTGGCCGAGGGCGATGAAGTTGTGGGTGTGTGCATCTGCCGCGAGGGCGGCACGGTGCTCACCGTCACCGAGAACGGCAAGGGCCGCCGGTCGGACATCGACACCTACCGCATCACCGCCCGCGGCGGCAAGGGCATCCGCAACTACGATGCCGCCAAGGATAAGGTGGCTGCGGTCAAGATCGTGGACGATGTGGATGATGTGCTGCTGAGCAGTCAGGAGGGCATCATCATCCGTCTGCACGCCAATGAGATCCCGCTGCAGAGCCGCTACGGTTCCGGCGTGCGGGTGATGCGCTTGGGTGAGAATGACAAGGTGATGGTACTTGCCCGCACCGACCACGACGACGAGGCCCAGACCGAGCAGATCGACACCTCCGATGCCGATGCAGAGCCGACTGCCGAGCAGCTTGCCGCCATGGAAGCTGCGGATGCTGCCGCCGCTGCAGAAGCCCCGGAAGCAGACGATAAGGGCGAAGAGTAAACCTTGAAAACACAATAAGATTTGAAAGAAGCCGCCGCGCAGAGATTTCTGCACGGCGGCTTCTTTTCAAATCCATCCAAACCATGTATAATAGAAATAGCGTGTGAAGAATAAAAATAAACACAGAAAGTGGTTTAAGGAACATGACAAAGCAAAAAAAATCCCCGGAGATCAGCATCATCGTGCCGGTGTATAAGGTGGAAAAATACCTGAACGAATGCATTGATTCCATTCTGGCACAGACCTTTACGGATTTTGAGCTGATCCTGGTGGACGATGGCTCCCCGGACAACTGCCCTGCCCTGTGTGATGCAGCGGCGGAAAAAGACAGCCGCGTGCGGGTGATCCACCAGCAGAATAAGGGGCTGAGCGGGGCGAGAAATGCCGGAATCGATGTTGCACGGGGAAATTGGCTCTCCTTCATTGATTCGGACGACACCGTGGAAAAGACCTTCTGCGAGAAGCTCTACCGTGCGGCGACGGAGTCCGGCGCAGAGCTTGCGGCCTGCAACATGCTGTTTCTGGAAGTGGACGGCTCCCTGAGCGGCTATCAGGAGCACCCGCTGCGGGACGAAGTAATCTCGCAGGACGAAGCGTTCCACCGCATTCGTCTCGCGCCGCTCATTCAGGCGGCAACGCGGCTGCACCGCCGGGAACTGTTCGAGACGCTGCGCTTCCCGATGGGCAAAAACTACGAGGATGCCTTTACCACACCCACCGTCTACGAGCAGGTCACCAAGGTGGCCTGCGTGGGCGAAACGCTCTACCACTACCGGCTGAACCCGCAGGGCATCATGCGCGGAAAAAAAACTCTGAAAAGTCTGGAGGAGGTCGAGGCAAACTATAAACTTCTGCAATGCACCCTGAAGCACGGCAAAAAGGACGCCGCTTTTTTACAATATGCGCTGATGAAAAAATATTTCCGGGGCATTAAAAAGCGGCTCCCGCCGGAGCTGCGGCAGGATGCCAAGGTAAAGCAGACCGAAGCCTGCATTGCACAAGCAAAAGCGGAGATCCGGCAGGGCGGGGCCTATACCCTGCGCAACGTGCTGGAAACGGCGCTCAACTTTGTAGCGCCACAGCGCTACTATGACTATAAGTACCACCGCAAACCGGTCCGAAAGGAGAACGCGCTGTGAGTGGGCGGAATGCAAAGAATCCGCAGAAATATCCGGAGATCAGCATCATCGTGCCAGTGTATCAGGTGGAAAAATATCTGAATGAGTGTATTGATTCCATCCTCGCTCAGACCTTTACAGATTTTGAACTGATCCTTGTGGACGATGGCTCACCGGACAACTGCCCTGCCCTGTGCGATGCAGCAGCAAAAAGGGACAGCCGCGTGCGGGTGATCCATAAGCAAAACGGCGGTGTAAGCACAGCCCGCAATGCGGGTCTGGATGCAGCACAGGGAAATTGGATCGCATTTGTGGATTCGGATGATACAGCAGCACCAGAATATCTGGAAAAAATGCATAAGGCAGTGCTGGAAACGGGTGCAGATTTTGCAATCTGCAGCAGTCAGTGCATTGATGAAACGGGCAAAACGCTTGCGGGCGGAGAACATCGCCTTTTGAACGAGTTTTTGCCGCAGGAGGAAGTTCTGCGCCGGATGGTGGTTTCGGATTTTCAGGTTCCGTGGAATAAGCTTTATCGCCGAAAACTGCTGGAAAATCTGCGCTATCCAGAAAACAAGGCGTTTGAAGATACCTGTCTCATGCCGGTCATTTACGCAAGAGCGGCTTCTGCCTGCGGTGTATGGGATTTTTTATACAATTACCGCATCGTTACCGGCAGTGCCATGCACCGCAAGACTACCTTGAAAACACTGGACTGGGTGGAAGCATGGTACCGCCTGTTTGATGTGCTGTACCAAAACGGCATCCGGGATGCTTTGTGTGCAGCCTATCGCCCGATTTTGACTGCCGTGTGGGACATCTGGCTGCACCTGACACCGGAAGAGCGCAAAAGCCCCCGGATGAAGGAAGCCTTTGCGTATGAGCGTACAGCCCGCCATCGGCTGATGCAAGCCCGCGGCGTAACACTAAAAAATTTGTGGGCGGCAGTGGTCTGCGCTGCATCGGCCTGCAGTTATCTGGATCTATGCCGCAAAAGGGCGGAAAGACGGCAGAAAACGACCTGAAGCAATGAGGAGTTTATTGTGCAGGAACAACATAAAAAACAGCCGGAGATCAGCATCATCGTGCCGGTATATAAGACAGAGCGTTTTCTGAGCGCCTGCATCTCTTCCATCCTTGCCCAGACCTTCACGGATTTTGAGCTGATCCTGGTGGACGATGGCTCTCCGGACAGCTGCCCTGCTTTGTGCGATGCCGCAGCGGCAAAGGACAGCCGCATCCGGGTCATCCACCAGAAGAATCGTGGTCTGAGCGGGGCACGCAATGCCGGGCTGGACGCGGCAGAGGGCGAATGGATCGCCTTTGTGGATTCAGACGACACCATCACGCCGGACTTCTGCGCAAAGCTTTACCATGCGGCGCAGGAGGCCGGTGCACAGATGGCCGTGTGCAATTACCGGCAGGTGGACGAAGCCCTGACCCCCATCCGGGAGCAGTATCTGCATGTGCGGCGGGAGGTGCTGACCCCGGAGCAGGCGTTGGAGCACAGCACCCTTCTGCCCTACATGGTGGTGTGGAACAAGCTGTACCACCGCAGCATTTTTGCGCAGCTGCGCTTTGCAGAGGGCAAGCTGAACGAGGACACCCTGCTGATCGCCTACGCCTACGAAAAAGCGGACAGAATCGCGAATATCCCGGATGCGCTGTACCTTTACCGCAAGGTGGCGGGCAGCATCGTCAACAGCAAAGTCACCCTGCGCAATCTCGATCGTGTGGAAGCAAACTATACCGTGTTTGAGTGCGTACGCCGCCATGGCATCACGGGCTCGCTGTGTGAGCTGTACTGGGCACTGCTGCACTCCCTGATCGATGTGGGAATGCACCTGACCGCCGAAGAGCGCCGGAGTGCCCGGATGCAGCAGGCGCGGGAGTACGAGCGCTGCGCCCGCCGGGCCTTGCGTCAGGAACATGCTGTTACCCTGAGAGCACTGGGCAACACCCTGTGTTTTATTATTTCACAGGACTGGTATTTTGCCCGCCGATGGAAAAATACCGTGTAACCGCGCAGGTTTGTCTGGACTTCCCTGCAAAGATATGCTACAATGGCAAAACAATCACAAATACCCGTGGGGGAGTAGCAGGCGCTTTTGCAGAGCGCAGCAAGTCAACATGATGACCGTTGGTTCCGGTCTGGCTTGCTTTCATTTGCGAGACTCATGTGTTTTTGGCGCATAGAACAGCGCCCGTGCACATGGAGTTGGTTTCAAAAAATCACCCGGTCCCGGACGTACATGTGCGCCCGAGACCGGGTTTTGTATTGCCCGATATTCTGGTCAGATTCAGGAGGCAGACAATATGGAATGGAGCTTTGTATTTTTCCTCAACAGTGCCCTGCTGGGCGTGGGCCTTGCAATGGATGCGTTCTCGGTGTCCATGGCAAACGGCCTGCACGACCCCCGCATGAGCAGGGGAACCATGTGCAGGATCGCGGGCACCTTTGCCCTTTTTCAGGCCGTGATGCCCATGACGGGCTGGGTGTGCGTGCACACCATTGTGGAGCTGTTCTCTTCGTTTGAAAAATTCATCCCGTGGATCGCGCTGGCTCTGCTGGGCTACATCGGCGGCAAAATGCTGGTGGATGGCATCAAGGGCGAAGAGGCCGAAGAAGCAGCAGAGCTGAGTGCTGGTGCACTGCTCATGCAGGGCATCGCCACCAGCATCGATGCGCTTTCGGTGGGCTTCACCATTTCGGAATACGGCTGGCTGATGGCACTTGCGGCATCACTCATCATTGCGGTGGTCACCTTCTTTATCTGCATGGCGGGCCTGCGCATCGGCAAAAAGTTTGGCACCAAGCTCTCCGGCAAGGCATCCATTCTGGGCGGCATCATCCTCATTGGCATAGGTCTGGAAATTTTTATTTCCGGGGTGTTCTGAAATTTAGACAGCATAAAACAAAAGGGCACGGCGCTGCAATGCGCTGTGCCCTTTCGTTTTATAAAATGTTCCACATAGAACAATTACTTTTCCGGCTCAAAATAATCGGCATATTCCTCGGTCAGCTTGGAGCCAAGCCGCCGGATGCCGCCGTACAGGTGCCGTTCCACCAACGGTTCAAAGGCGGAAAGGTCGCACCGCTCGATGGCGTTCATCAGGTTGCGGTGGTCTGCGATCACCTCGGCAAGGCCGCCGGTGGTCATGGTGTCCAGCATCCGGAAGCGGCTGTAGTCGGCGTGGGCGTTCTGCAGGGTGCTCCACAGGTACATTTTATCCATGGCCGCAAACCATGTCCCGTGCAGGGCACGGTCGGCCTCGTACAGCTTGTTGTAATCCGGGCTCTCCATGGCCGCAAGGGCTTCGTAGGCTTCCACCCGTCTGCGGATCAACGCCCGCTGCTCCGGGGTGCACCGGGGCGAAAAATCCCGCAATACGCGGGCTTCCACGGCGGTGCGCTCGTAGATCAGTTCGTCCACGATGCGGCGGTTCAGCCGGGTAACGGTGGTGCCCTTGTAAGGCACGATCTTTACCAGCCCGTTTTCCTGCAGCTTCTGCAGCACCACCCGGATCAGGGTGCGCGGTGCGCCAAAGCGGGCACAGAGCGGATTTTCGCTCAGCGAAGAGCCGGGGCGGATGGTCAGGTCAATGATCTCCCGCTCCAGCACAGCATAGATCTCAGCATCAGTTTTGTATTGTTCCATACCTCTCACCTAATGGAAATGTATTATTCTTCAAACGGTTTCCAGAACGCACCCTCCGGGAGCGGCAGCGTAAATGCCATGGGCTTTCCGGTCTCCGGGTGCAAAAACTGCAGGCCGCAGCTCTGCAGGGCAATGCTGCCTTTTACGCGGCTTCCGTATTTGCCATCTCCGGTCAGCGGATGCTTCCGGGATGCAAACTGCACCCGGATCTGATGGGTGCGGCCGGTGTGCAGCGTGATCTCAGCAAGGCTCATCTCTCCTGCCGTTTTCACGATGCGGTATTCCAGCACGGCTTCCCGCACGCCCTTGCGGGGGCGGCTGACCGGGAACACCCGGCCCCGGCGGCTGTCCTTGAACAGCCAGTCCCGCAGGGTGCCTTCGGCGGGCAGTGCTTCGTCCGGCCCGCCTGCAATGACGGCACGGTACTGCTTGATGAACTGCGGCACTTCCGGCTCCCCTTCGGCCCTGCCATCCTGCACAGCGTAGGCGTTTTGGCTCTGGGTGATCTGACGGCTGAGTGCGGCCGCAGCCCCGGGCGTTCTGGCAAACACCATCAGGCCGGACACACCCGTGTCCAACCGGTGCACCACGCCTACAAAGGCATCCGGCTGGCCCCACAGCTGCCGCAGGGCTGCGGGCACGCCCTCTTCGCTGGAAAGTCCGGCGGGCTTGTCCAGCACCACAAGGACGGCATCTTCGTACAGGATATTCACAGCCTGCCCTCGGCGATCAGGGCCTTGAGCTTCAGGATACCGGCAATGGTCTTGCCGTCCCGGATCTCGCCGCTCATGACCATCTCATAAGCTTTATCCAGCGGCACACGGTCAGGGGTCAGGAATTCATCGGCATCCAGATGCATCTGGGTCTTGTGCAGGCCGGTGGCGACCCATGTATAGATCACTTCGGTGTCATAGCCTACGGTGGGGAAAAACTGGCCCAGAGAGATATAATTGTCCGCGGTCAGGCCGCACTCCTCGCCCAGCTCCCGCTTGGCGGCTTCAAAGGGGTCCTCACCCTTTTCCAGCTTGCCGGCAGGCAGCTCCCACAGCTCCTGCTGCATGGCGTAGCGGAACTGGCGCACCATGCAGATGGTGCCGTCCTCAAAATAGGGCAGGATGCACGCACCGCCGTGGTGATGAACCACTTCGCGTTCGGCGGTCTTGCCGTTTTCCAGCAGAGCAGTGTCTTTTGTCAGGGTGATCACCCGGCCCTCGAAGAGCACCTCACTGGTGAGTGTTTTTTCGTAATGCACGGTCTTCTCCATTTTATTACCCTCTTTGCCCGGCACAGCGCCGGTTTTCTATGGCTTCAGTTTACGGCAAAATGAGGTTTGTTGTCAATAAAGATGTGATAAATACAAGGGAGAGGGTTCCCTCCCCTTTTTGCAAAAAAAAATTACAGGATCTGGCAAAGCAGGCAGGCCAAAACCGGAAAATCCGCGCCAGTGCTCACTTTAACGAACTAAAGACGTACAAAAGCGCTAAAAAAATTTCTTTATTTTTGGTGCGTTTGTTGAGCGGTTTGCGTTTACTTTATGGGCGGAATTTGCTATTATAGTATACAAGCAATAGTGCCTTTATGGGGTTCTCCGGTCCCATGTGGGGCATATTGCCCCGCGCAAAAGGTACCAAATTCTGAATAATGGAGGAAGAAAAATGCCTAGAGCAAAGCAAACTATGGATGGCAATACCGCTGCCGCCCATGTAGCGTATGCCTACACGGACGTGGCTGCCATCTACCCCATTACCCCGTCTTCTCCGATGGCTGACTCTGTGGACCAGTGGTCCGCAGCTGGCCAGAAGAACATCTTCGGCAATCAGGTCAAGGTCGTCGAGATGGAATCTGAGGCCGGCGCTGCTGGCGCTGTGCACGGCTCTCTGGGTGCAGGTGCTGTTACCACCACCTTCACCGCTTCTCAAGGCCTGCTGCTGATGATCCCCAACATGTACAAGATCGCTGCTGAGCAGCTGCCCTGCGTGTTCGATGTTTCTGCACGTACCGTTGCTACTCAGTCCCTGAACATCTTTGGTGATCACAGCGACGTTATGGCATGCCGTCAGACCGGCTTTGCAATGCTGGTCGAGAGCAGCGTGCAGGAAGTCATGGATCTGTCCCCTGTCGCACATCTGTGCGCCATCGAGGGCAAGGTTCCCTTCCTGAACTTCTTCGATGGCTTCCGTACTTCTCATGAGTACCAGAAGATCGAGAAGTGGGATTACGCCGATCTGAAGGAAATGTGCAACATGGAGGCTGTGGAGGAGTTCCGTAAGAAGGCTCTGAACCCCGAACACCCCAAGATGCGCGGCTCCCACGAGAACGGCGACGTGTTCTTCCAGCATCGTGAGGCATGCAACAGCGTTTACAACGCTCTGCCTGCTGTTGTTGAGAAGTACATGGCCAAGATCAACGCAAAGCTGGGCACCAACTACGATCTGTTCAACTACTACGGCGCACCCGATGCTGACCGTGTGATCGTGGCTATGGGCTCCATCTGCGACGTTGCTGATGAGGTCATCGACTACCTGAACGCCAAGGGCGAGAAGGTCGGTATCGTCAAGGTCCGCCTGTACCGTCCCTGGGTCTCCGCTTCCCTGCTGAAGGTCCTGCCCAAGACCGCCAAGAAGGTGGCTGTGCTGGACCGCACCAAGGAGCCCGGCTCTCTGGGCGAGCCCCTGTACCTGGATGTTGCCGCTACCCTGCGTGAGGCTGGCCTGAACGATGTCGTTCTGACCGGCGGCCGTTACGGTCTGGGCAGCAAGGATACCCCGCCGTCCTCCATCTTTGCTCTGTTCAAGGAGCTGGAGAAGGATCAGCCCAAGGAGCGCTTCACTCTGGGTATCACCGATGACGTCACCTTCCTGTCTCTGCCGGAAGTCAAGCCCGCTCCCATCACCGCAGCTGCTGGCACCAAGGAGTGCAAGTTCTGGGGTCTGGGCGGCGACGGTACTGTCGGTGCTAACAAGAACTCCGTCAAGATCATCGGCGACCATACCGACAAGTATGTTCAGGCATACTTCCAGTATGACTCCAAGAAGACCGGCGGCGTGACCATCAGCCATCTGCGTTTCGGCGACAAGCCCATCCGCAGCCCCTACTACATCAACCAGGCTGACTTCGTGGCCTGCCACAACCCCGCTTACATCCACATGGGCATGAAGATGGTCCAGGATGTTAAGCCCGGCGGCGTGTTCATGATCAACTGCCAGTGGTCCGATGAGGAGCTGGGCCAGCACCTGAACGCCGAGGCAAAGAAGTATATCGCTGACAACAACATCCAGCTGTATACCATCAATGCAATCGATAAGGCTATCGAAATCGGCATGGGCAAGCGCACCAACACCATTCTGCAGTCTGCATTCTTCAAGCTGGCTGACGTCATGCCCATCGAGGATGCCGTCAACTTCATGAAGCAGGCAGCTCAGAAGAGCTACGGCAAGAAGGGCCAGGACGTCGTTGAGATGAACTGGAAGGCTATCGATGCAGGCGTTGACGCCATCCACAAGGTGGACGTGCCCGCATCCTGGTCCAACCCCGAGGCTGATCCCGCACCCAAGGCTCTCACTGGCCGTCCGGAACTGGTCAAGCAGATCCGCGATGTCATGGAGCCCATTGCCCGTATGGACGGCGACAGCCTGCCTGTCTCTTCCTTCGTGGCAAATGCAAACGGCGAGTGGGAGCAGGGCGCTTCTGCATACGAGAAGCGCGGCACCGCTGTCAACGTCCCCGAGTGGGATGCTGCAAAGTGCGTTGGCTGTAACCAGTGTGCATTCGTCTGCTCTCATGCTACCATCCGTCCCTTCCAGCTGACCGCCGACGAGCTGGCAGCTGCTCCTGCACAGACCAAGAGCCGCGACAACAAGCCCGCAAACGAGTACAAGTTTGTTATGGCTGTGTCTCCTCTGGACTGCATGGGCTGCGGCGAGTGCGTCACCGTCTGCCCCACCAAGGCTATCACCATGGTGCCGCAGGACAGCCAGGCCGATCAGCAGGCAGTGTTCGACTACTGCGTGGCCAACATCTCCAAGAAGCCTTCCAAGTTTGCTGACGATACCGTCATCGGTTCTCAGTTCAACCAGCCGCTGCTGGAGTTCTCTGGCTCCTGCGCAGGCTGTGCCGAGACTTCTTACGCTCGCCTGATCACTCAGCTGTTCGGCGAGAAGATGTACATCTCCAACGCTACCGGCTGCTCCTCCATCTGGGGCGGCACCGCTTCCATCTCTCCGTACACCGTCAACAAGGACAGCGGCCATGGTCCTGCATGGTGCAACTCCCTGTTCGAGGATAACGCAGAGCATGGTCTGGGCCTGTACATCGGCCAGAAGACCGTCCGCGAGAACCTGATCAAGGAGATCGCAGAGGTTGCTGGTTCCGACAAGGCTTCTGCTGAGCTGAAGGCTGCCTTTGAGAAGTTCCTGGAGACCAAGAACAACACCAAGGCCAACGACGAGCCCGCAAAGGCCCTGATCGCTGAGCTGGAGAAGGCTGCTGCTGCCGGCTGCGAGAAGTCTGCAGAGATCCTGAAGAGCAAGCAGTTCATCGCCAAGAAGTCCGTCTGGATCTTCGGTGGTGACGGCTGGGCATACGACATCGGCTTCGGTGGTCTGGACCACGTTCTGGCTTCCGGCGAGGATGTCAACGTGATGGTCTTCGATACTGAGATGTACTCCAACACCGGTGGACAGGCATCCAAGGCTTCCAACATTGGTGAAGTCTGCCAGTTCGCTGCTGCTGGTAAGGAAATCAGCAAGAAGAGCCTGTCCGAGATCGCTATGACCTACGGTTACATCTATGTTGCTCAGATCGCACTGGGTGCTAACCCGGCTCAGGCTGTCAAGGCCATCGCTGAGGCTGAGGCTTACCCCGGCCCGTCTCTGATCATCGGCTACGCTCCCTGCGAGCTGCACGGTGTCAAGGGCGGCATGACCAACTGCCAGAACGAGATGAAGAAGGCAGTTGAGGCCGGTTACTGGAACCTGTTCACCTTCAACCCGGCAAACAAGGCTCAGGGCAAGAATCCGTTCACCCTGACCTCCAAGGCTGTGGATAACGAGAAGTATCAGGCACTGCTGGCTAACGAGACCCGTTACAGCCGCCTGACTCGTGCATTCCCCGACCGTGCTAAGGAGCTGTTCGCACGCAACCAGGAAGTTGCAAACGACCGCTACGAGCACCTGACCCGTCTGGTCGACCTGTACAAGTAAGCATTCTTCTGCGCTTTGGATGCAGATATTTGCGGCACCTTAGCCCCACAATGCAAGAGGGCGGCTGCCCCGTACCGGCGGTTACTGCGCAATGCAGCGGTACGAAGCGGAGAAACGCATCCATCCATGCAGGTGATGTGCTGAAGTACAGCATTCGCCATACGAGTTCTATCTGATTTCACTTCCCGGGCGGTGCTTTGTTCCGTGCGGAGCACTGCTGCGGGATATGAGATACCAAAGCGCCCGCGAGGGTCCTTGAAAGCACACCCCGCGTGTGTCAGGAGCATAAGGTCTGCTTGCAGATACCTTGCTCCGCCTGCTGCATAAGACCTGCTTTGCAGGGATCTTGCCGCAGTAAAAAACGAATATCGTTTTTAGCGCCCCGTTCACCGCAAGGTGACCGGGGCGTATTTTTTGTATAAAAGAGAAGCGGCTGCTGTGATCTGGCATCACAACAGCCGCTTTTACAGTTCCATTTTAGCATGTGAAAAAACGAAGGTCAATCAAAAAATGTTATCACAAAATCTTCCAAAAGATACCATTCCCTTTTTACAGTTTCTTCATAGCTTCTTAACGAATTCAATTGTGAAAGCTGTTATACTTTTGCCATGGGAAGCGGGGCCGCAACCGCTTACCCAAGTAACATGATTCCTCCTCACACCAAGGCAATATCCAAGCAAAACACCCTTTTTCGTGTGCCGCAACACGGAAGAGGGTGTTTTGTTTTGCAAAATTCTGGTAAATCGGTGGTTTAGGGTTGACCCCGTTTTTTTGCGGCGCTATAATAAAAATGAATATGAAAACTTGGAGGTGAACGCAGGAAAATGGACCCGGATCATAGTCGAAGTAGAACCACCGGCGCGGTGGATCAGAAAACAAAAACAACTGCGTTTTCCCCAACCGTTCGCCTCCTTCGCTGAGTCCTGCGGAAAAGCACCGCTTCAACGGTGCATCTTTCCGCAAAACAGAGCAGAGGAAGGCGCGGCTTTGTGTGCGCAGAATGCGGCGTTTGCGGCATTCCGGCAGGCAAGGCGGCGCGTTTTTTGTTTCCCGATCTGCTGCGTCCTCCGGATACAGGAGCTGCTCCTGTTCCGTAAAAACTGAGGAGGTACGCCCAATGGATATGGAAGAAAAGAAGCTGACGGCTGATGCTGCGGAACAGGCGCTGCCGGTGCAGGAGCTGCCTGCTGATATCCCCGCCGAGGTCCGTCAGAAGTTGGCTGAAGATCTGAACGAGGAAGCTACTGAAGACCTCAAGCAGGACATGCGCGAGGCCGAAAAAGAGGAAGCCAACGACGAAGAGGTCAAGGCCAACCCTGAGATGCTCACCAAGAGCCGCCTGCTCAAGCTGCTCATCAAGAAGCAGTACGTCAAGCTGCGCGAAGTCACCGAGGAAGAGCAGCCCGCCGACCTTGCCGAGCTGCTGGAAGAGCTGGACGAAAACAACCGCCTTGTGGTGTTCCGCCTGCTCAAAAAGGAAGTGGCCACCGAGGCATTTGCCTATATGTCCGACGAGGCCCGCGACGATCTGGTGAACGCCTTCTCAGATGTGGAGCTTGTGGGCGCTATTGAAGAGATGAGTCTGGACGATGCCGCCGACCTGCTGGAGGATATGCCGGCAGGCGTGGTAAAGCGGGTGCTGGAGAAATCCTCCAAGCAGACCCGTGAGAGCCTGAACAAGCTGCTGAACTACCCCGAAAGCTCTGCCGGCAGCCTGATGACCCCCGAATATGTCCGTCTGCGCGAGGATATGACCGTGGCGCAGGCTTTTGAAGCCATCCGCAAGCAGGGCGAAAACGCAGAGACCGTGTACACCTGCTACGTGGTGGAGCGCAACCGCCTGAAGGGCGTTGTTTCTGCCCGCAGCCTGCTGCTGTCAGAGCCGCATACTCCCATCAACGAGATCATGGATGATAACGTGGTCACTGTGAAAGTGACCGACGATCAGGAGTACGTGGCCCGTGAGATGCAGCGCTACGACTTTACCGCCATGCCTGTTCTGGACAACGAGGGCATGTTCGTGGGTATCATCACCATCGACGATGCAATCGACGTTCTGACCGACGAGAGCACCGAGGATATGCAGAAGATGGCTGCTATTCTGCCGGACGACGATGCCACCACCTACTTCGGCACCAGCGTCTGGACCCACGCAAAGCAGCGCATTCCATGGCTGCTGATCCTGATGCTTTCCGCCACCTTTACCGGCATGGTCACCACCCACTATGAGGAGGCCTTTGTCAGCCTGCCGCTGCTGGTCTCCTTCATGCCCATGCTGATGGATACCGCCGGCAACTGCGGCAATCAGATCAGCACCCTGATGGTGCGCGGTCTGGCTCTGGGCGAGGTAGAGCCTGCCGACTTTATGCGGGTGCTGGGCAAGGAGCTGCGGGTGTCTGCCATCGTGGGCGCGGTGCTGGGCATCGTGAACGGCCTGCGCATCTACCTGATGTACACCTTCCTCTTCCCCGGCCAGTACGCCAACGTGACGGGCTATGCCATCGTGGTCAGCGTTTCGCTGTTCTTCAGCGTCATTCTGGCAAAGCTGGTGGGCGGTATGCTGCCGCTGGCCGCAAAGAAGCTGGGTGCAGACCCGGCCATCATGGCTACCCCCTTCATCACCACCATCGTGGATGCCTGCAGCCTGATCCTGTATTTCCAGATCGCACAGCTGGTATTCCACAATATGATGTAAAGAAAAAAGCAATGCCGGACAGTCTTGAAGTGACTGCCCGGCATTTTTATAGGACGAACCCTCTCAGTCATCGCTGCGCGATGCCAACTCCCTCAGTCAAAACCTGACGGTTTTGCCAGCTCCCTCAAAGAGGGAGCCTCTGGCGTGCCGCAAGCTCTGCACTTTAGCAGGAAACTTTTCCGTACTGCCAAAGGCCCCATCCCAGAGGACGACTTCCCCCGGCCGGGGGAAGATGTCGCGCAGCGACAAAAAGGGGAATCTGTCGAGCGCAGCGAGACTGGGGGAGTTTGCTCCCGGCGCGCCCGCGAGCAGCAGCTTTTTCCGGTGTGGAAAACTGCATGTTTCCCCGCCTTTTCCACACAGAAAAACGGCAGCGGCCCGGTGTTGAAAACTTGTGGCCGGTTCATTCCAGATTGGAGAAAAATAAATCACCGCTCAGGAACGGTTTGTAGAATGCAAAGAAAATCCTTCGACTTTCTTTTTTATAAAAGGCAGAATGCCCGCATTTTTGCCCAAAACTTACCAGAAAGCTGCGGCCTGAATTACGGTGTGTATAGGGCTGATGCCCTTTTGTTGTGGAAAACCCGGTGGAAAAAGTGGAAAACCTCATGGAAAACTCGCCCTTTTCTTCACAAAAACGGTGGAAAACCCGGTGGAAAAAGTGAAAAGTTCATTCCAGACAGGAAACTCCATACACTTTCCGGTTGTGCTTTTGTGCCGCAAGATCCGCTTGACAGCTGTATTTTTGGGCGGAAGATGCAGCGGTTTTCCACACTGGGGCATTGCCTTGAATGCCCCGGCCAATCATGGTACAATAACAGCAGAAAAATGCGGCAAAACTCACCGATATCGGAATACAATGCGTTGGAGGCACCCTATATGAACAATTGGCTCAACCAGCTGGAGCGCAAATACGGCCGCTTCGGCATCCCGAATCTGACCAACATTCTGGTGGGCGGGCAGATCCTTGTGCTGGCCATCGAGCTGTTTGTCAACCAGACCGTCAGTGTCTGGCTGGCACTCAGCCGCTATTTTCTGCTGCGCGGCCAGATCTGGCGCATCATCACCTTTGCGTTCATCCCCTCTTACGGCGGCAGCATCCTCAGCGCGGTGCTGGGCATCTATTTCACATGGTTCATCGGCACAGCGCTGGAACAGGAGTGGGGCGATTTCCGCTATACGGTGTATCTGCTCTCCGGGATGCTGGGCACTGTGCTGGCCTGCCTGCTCACCGGCGTGACCGGCAGCACCTACTGCCTGTCCCTTTCGCTGCTGCTGGCCTTTGCCATGCTGTACCCGGAGGTACAGGTGCTGCTGTTCTTTGTCATCCCCATCCGGGTAAAATACTTTGGCTTTTTTGCGGCAGCACTGTGGGTGCTCAGCTTTCTGGGCGCGCCGCTGCCGCAAAAGCTGAGCCTGCTGCTCAGCATGGCGAACGTCTGGCTGTTCTTTGGCCCGATGGCTTATCGTTCCGTCCGCGCATGGGTACGCCGTGAGCAGTGGAAGCGGAGAAACAGAAGGTAAGGAGAAACATCATGATGCTGGACCGCATGGAGGGCAATGCAGAACTGAAAAGCAGCGTGCAGCTGATGCTGGCAGCCCGCCGCCTGACCCACAGCGTGCTGCTGGTGGGTGAAGAGGGCCTTGGAGCCGGTTTTGCGGCCCGCTGCATTGCGGCAGATTATCTTTACCCTGCAGGCGGAGCGCCCGCTGAGGCCCTTCTGCGGGGCGAATGCTGCCGTGCTGTGGGTAAGCCTGGCGACCGCGACAGCGGCCATGTGGAGACCGGCATCGTGCGTGAAGCGATCAGCGTTGCCGGTATGGGCGCAGGCGGAAAATATCTGGTCAGTCAGGTCAAGGCTATGCGCAGCGAGATCTTCAACACCAGCCTTTCGGCCGAGGGCCGTGCCGTGCTGCTCTACCATGTGGAAAAGATGAATGAGGAATCCGCCAATGCCCTGCTGAAGGTGATGGAAGAGCCGCCGGAGGGGGTGCTGTTCCTGCTTACGGCGGATTCGCTGGCAGGCGTGCTGCCCACCATCCGCAGCCGCTGCGTCAGCTTTGCAGTGGCTCCTGTCTCGCCGGAGCAGTGCGCCCGCTACTGCGCCGCACAGGGGGTGGACAAAAAGACGGCCGCGCTGTACAGCGAACTGTTCGACGGTCACATTGGTACGGTGCTTGCCGCCGCACAGGACGAAGCCCGCACCGCGCAGGTGGAAAAGGCCCTGCAGCTGGCAAAGGCCGCTGCCGACCGTGACAGCTATGCCGCAGCCTGCCTGCTGGCCGCCTACGAAAAGGACAAGGCCGGAGCCGCCGCCCTGCTGACGGACTTCCGCGCGGTGGCCGCTGCGGGCCTGCGGCAAAGCCCCCACGCACCGGTGCAGGGCATTGCCGCCCAGCGTGCCCTGCGGCTGGCCGAAGCCGCCATCCAGCGCCTTGGCGCGCAGGTGAACCCTAAAATCGTGCTCAGCGTGTTTGCGGCAAAGTTCCGCGCGCTGTAAAAGAAAAATCCCGGCAGACATGTAAATCTGCCGGGATTTTAAATTGTAAATTATTTGATCGTGGGAGTGTCAAGGGGCGAACTGTAAGAGAAGGTGACCTTATTGGAGCCATCCGTGTAGGTGACATCAAAGGGGCCGACATGAGAGATGTCCACATCGTAGATAGAGCCAAGATCAACATAGAGAGGAATAACAGAGTTACCGGTTTTGATCGGTACAGTTTCAAAGTATTTATATTTCTGTGTGGCACTGTCAATAACGAAGTTGTCAAGGCTGCGGGCGTTTTTGGAGATATTGCCTTTCTTAAATGTAAAAGTGATCTGGTTTTTGCTGAGAGAAAAAGAAGTATCTACACTCTGAAAACCAAGGGCGGTGTAGAGATAATAGTGACGACATCCGTCACGTTCATACACAGAATTTGATTCAAAAGTGCCGCTGAATGTGCCCATGCCAACGGAATAACTGGAAAGTCCCTTGTAATTGAGAGTGTCAATGGTGGGCAGGGTCGGGTTGCCGGGGGTTGCACCATAACCTTCGCCGCAGCCAACCAGCATACTGCCGGCGGCAGCGACCAGTGCGGCGGCACCAGTGGCCTTTAAAAAAGTACGGCGGGTGATCAGTTCAGACATAAAAATCTCTCCTTTGATTGCAGGAAATCATAAAATACAAAAGCTGATGCAAACAGAAACTCCCTCCGGCGCTTGCGGTACACCGGAGGGAGTTTCTGTTTGGGGTATTGCTTTGGTGTGAGGAGGAATCATGTGCGGAAAGACGGTTGCGGCCCCGTCTCCCCGCAGGATATAGTATACCCGATTTTAAGTGAAAAGTCATTACATTTTTGTGAAAAAACATCCTGCAATGAACTTTTTACAAAATTCCCCCAATGATAAAAACCAAACAGCGCGGTGTACAAAAATTCTGGTATTCCAGAATGACATAAACTGCCAATTTCACTATAGCAGACAAGACCGCAGGTGTCAATTAAAATGTCGGCTTTTTGGCGGAAAGACGAAAAAATGTGGCAAAAAACTGTAAAATCGGCACAGGGTCAGCCCTTGGTAAGCTCGGCGGCGTGAAGCTTGCCGTGCTCTACGTAGTGGGCGGCGTTGTGCAGGTTGGCCTCGGCCTGTGCGGGGCTTACCTGCTTGATGACCCTTGCGGGCACGCCCACAGCCACCGAGTTATCCGGGATCACCATGCCCTCCGGCACCAGCGCACCCGCGCCGATGATGCAGTTTTTGCCCACGACACAGTGGTTGAGCAGGGTGGCGTGCATTCCGATGAGGCTGCCATCCCCTACTGTGCACCCGTGCACCAGCGCACTGTGGCCCACGGTGACGCTTTTGCCCAGCGTTACAGCACCGCCCACATCACAGTGCAGCACGGCGTTATCCTGCACGTTGGAGTTTTCGCCAATGGTCAAAGTGCCGTCGTCGCCGCGCAGCACGGCCCCGTACCACACCGTGGAACCGGCTTTCAGGATCACATCGCCCTGCACGGTGGCGTTGGGCGCTACAAAAGCAGCCCCCTCGTTGCGGGGAACTTTTCCACAAAAGGACAGAAACATTGTTAAAAACCGCCTTTCTCTCTTTCTCTTTTGGCTGGTTTATGGTATTCTTTAAAGTAGTATAGCAAGCCAGAGCCTTTCCGGCAAGTAGGAGCTGTTTCAAAACAAAAATTTTTGCCGTGCGTCGGCAAGCAGATACAAGGGGGCACGCTCATGTTCAAAAACACCATCTTCCGCCGCATGACGGCGCTGGTGCTCACGCTGGCACTGGCCGCTGCTGCTGCACTGCCGGGCCTTGCGGTATATCCCATGCCCATCCAGACCGCCAGCGAGACCGAGGCGGTGTACCTGTTCAACGCCGACACCGGCAAAACCATCCTGAACCAGAATGCTGACCAGCAGCAGTATGTTGCCAGCCTGACCAAGCTCATGACGGCCCTGCTGCTGCTGGAAAGCGGCAAGGATCTGAACGGTGAAGTGACCGTGCCCACCGCGCTGACCCAGGAGTTCCGGGATATCCAGAACGCCAACGGCACCACTATGGGCCTGCGCATCGGCGAGACGGTGCGCCGCATCGACCTGCTGAACGCCATGCTCATCGTCAGCGCCAACGACGCCGCCAGCGTCATTGCCTACGATGTGGGCGGCAGCGTGCTGGATTTCGTCAAGCAGATGAACGCCCGTGCCCAGGAGCTGGGCTGCACCGGCACGAACTTTACCTGTGCCCACGGCCTGTTTGACTACGGCAACGTGTCCACCGCGCAGGATCTGGCAAAGATCGCCGCCGCCTGTGCGGCAAACCAGACCTTTGCACAGGTGGCGGGCACCGCCAGCTATGTCCTGCCGGCCACGAACCTCCGCAAGGCTGAGCACACCATCAGCAGCTCCAACAGCCTGATGAACAGCGAGAGCGCCAACTACCGGGAGTATGTCCGGTGGGTCAAGGGCGGCTTTACCACGCTGGCAGGCCGCTGCATCGTGGCCTTTGCGGAAAAGGACGGCCACACCTACGGGCTGGTGATCCTTGGCTGCGATACGCTGGACCACCTCTTTGCCGAGTGCGATGATCTGTTCGACTGGGCCTTTGCCAGCTTTGCCGACCGCCCGCTGGTGGACACCCAGACCGTGTTGACCACCGTAGACCTGACCAAGTGCCGCACTGAACCGGCAGTGGAGCTGTATGCTGCCGCACCGGTCAGCGGCTACGGCCACGCGGACGATATCGTTACCTACTCCTTCGACCTGCCGGAGAGCATTGCGGCCACCGTCAAGAGCGGCAGTGTGGTGGGTACAGCCACCGTGTATCTGGACGGCGATGAGGTGGGCACGGTGGACCTTGTGACCCACCGGGAGTACGTCTCCGACTTCCGCACCGACATGAAGGCGACAGTGCTTCTGCTGTGTGCACTGGTGTTCATCCTCGCTGCATTAACGGCGGTCACTCTTGCCGCGGGCGGCGGATCGCTGAGCCTCAAAAAGAGAAGGCGCAGAAGATAAAATGCCATGGCCGCAGATGCGGTAGATTGGAGCGGCAAAAAAGAATAAGAAAAGCGGCGCTCAGTGCCTTGCAACAGGCTCTGAGCGCCGCTTCTTTTGTGCTTATTGGTTGAGGAACTTGATAAAGTGGTAAGATTCCACGATCTGGAAATACTTGATGATGCGCGGGTACAGGGGTTCGGCCTTTTCGCCGAACTGCTGCTTCATGCATTCAGCAAGGTCTGCAACGGTCTTCTGGCCGTCGATCAGCGGCCAGAGATAGCTGCCGGTCTCGTCCAGATGCACCTGTGTGGTGCGCGGTTTATGGAACACTTTTTGCGCGATCGTGTTGAACACACCGGTGTTCTCCACCTCAAGGGTGATAAGGCCGGTGGCTTCGTCTGTGTGCCAGCGCAGGGTTTCCGCCCGCTGCGGAATGAGGTCCAGATAGTTGATGGACTGCTTTTTCTTACTCATCAGTTCTTCTTTTTCTTCATGGAGAAGGCCAGCAGGCATGCGATCATCACGATCATCAGGACCACGCCGCCAATGTTGCCCAGATCAATGCTCAGGGCAGTGCTGATGCCGAACACGGCAAACACAGCCAGCAGGATGCCCACAAGGCCCTCGCCTGCGATCATACCGGCACAGAACAGGGTGCCGCGGGTGGTCTGCTCTTCCTTGAGCTTCGCGTCAACATTCTTGCGGCTGTCCATGAACCAGCGCACAACACCGCCGATCATGATGGAGGTGTTCAGGTAGATGGGCAGATACAGGCCGATGGCGAACGGCATCACGGGGATGCGCAGGACCTCCAGAGCAATGGCAAGGAACACACCGGTGAACACCAGGTTCCAGGGCAGGTTGCCGCCCATGATGCCCTCGACGATCATCTTCATCAGGGTAGCCTGCGGTGCGGGGACCTCGGCACCGCCGTAGCCCCATGCGCTGTCCAGCAGGTACAGCACACCACCGATGGCCAGACCGGCGGCAATAACGCCGATCAGCTCACCGATCTGCTGCTTGACCGGGGTCGCACCCAGCAGGTAGCCGGTCTTCAGGTCCTGAGAGGTATCCGCAGCAATGGCAGCGCAGATGCAGATGACAGAGGCGATGGCCATGGAGCCGATCATGCCCTCGATGCCAACGTTGCCGGTGGCCTTCAGGATCATGGTAGCGATCAGCAGGGTGGCAATGGTCATGCCGGAGACCGGGTTGTTGGAGCTGCCGATCATGCCGACCATACGTGCAGAGACGGTGGAGAAGAAGAAGCCGAAGATGACGATCAGCAGAGCACCCAGCGGGCTGACGGGGATGGCCGGAGCCAGCCAGATGATGAGGATGATGAGCAGGATGCCGCCCAGAATAAAGGGCATGGGCAGGTCCTTCTCGGTACGGGAGGTGCCGGAAGCACTGCCGCCCTTCATGCTCTTCATGGCATCACGGAAGGTGGATGCGATCAGAGGCAGGCTCTTGATCAGCGAGATGATACCGCCGGTAGCAATGGCACCTGCGCCGATATACTTGACGTAGTTGGACCAGATAGCGTCTGCACCGCCTGCTGCATACAGATCAGCAATGGTGGTGCCGGCTGCTGCCGGGTACAGGGAGATGTTTGCGCCGAACAGGCAGATCAGCGGGATAATGACCATCCAGCCCACCAGAGAACCGGTGAACATGTAGGAAGCGGTCTTGGGGCCGACGATGTAGCCCACGCCCAGCAGAGCGGGGTATACTTCCATGCCCAGAGCACCCTTGAAGGAGCTGAAGGCCACGGCAATGTCGGCGGGGATCATCTTCAGGCCATCGACGATGAACTTGAAGATGGCTGCCAGACCCATGCCGGAGAACACGGTGGAGGCGTTTGCACCGCCCTCTTCACCGGCCAGCAGAACGTCTGCACAGGCGGTGCCTTCCGGGTACAGCAGGGTGGCGTGCTCCTTGACGATCAGGGCGTTGCGCAGGGGCACCATGAACAGAACGCCCAGAATGCCGCCGCACAGGGCGATCAGGGTGATCTCCAGGATGCTGGGCTTGTCGCACAGACCCTCTTTTGCCCACAGGAACAGTGCGGGCATGGTGAAGATGGCACCGGCGGCCAGGCTCTCGCCTGCGGAACCGATGGTCTGCACCATGTTGCTCTCCAGAATGGAGTTCTTCTTGAGCAGGACGCGGATCACGCCCATAGAAATGACTGCTGCCGGGATGGAGGCAGAAACAGTCATGCCGACGCGCAGGCCCAGATAGGCATTTGCAGCGCCGAAGACCACAGACAGGATGATGCCCATGATCACAGAGGTCGCCGTCATTTCTGCGGTGATCTTTTCCGCAGGAATATACGGCTTGAAGGATTCTTGATCTTTCATGCTTGCACTCCTTGCGACAGCACAAGCGCCTTGCTTTTGGGGGCAGGGCGCTTGTGCTGTCCGTTTTCCGATTTCCTAAACACGCGCATCCCATCCAAAAGGACGCGCTGGCACATACTCTATTATACTAAAGTATGACTGAATTGGCAACTGGAAATGTACACAAGAAATTTACAAAAAATTCGTTTATTCAAGCATTTTGCGGGAAATTTGGGCAAAAGCGTGCGAAAAAATTCCATATGATCCAAAAACTGTACGCATATGGAGAACAGCTTTGCGGAAAAGAATGCCTTTTAACAGCGTGCGCGCCTGTCCAGAGGAAGGATGGAAAAGCTTTCCTTTTCCCTGCTTTCGGCGGGCCTTGGACAAAGCTGAAAAAAGCCCCGGGTTTTTCCTCGACTGAACCAGCCGAGGAAAATTCCCGGGACGCTCATATATTATAAAGAGTGCTTTTACACGGCCCCATAGATGCCGTGCACCGATACTTCGCCGGTAAAAACGTGCACTTCGCCGCTGTCGGTGCGCACCACCAGACGGCCCTCTTCGTCCACATCGACGGCTTCGCCTGCACCCTGCCCGCCGTCCGGCAGGTCGAAGGTAACCCGGCGGCCCAGATTGACGCAGGCGGCTTTGTATTCCTCCCGGAAGGGGGCAAAGCCATCGCGGGCAAACACATACATGTTGCGGTCAAAGCCAAAGTCAGTCAGGCCCTCGGCCAGCCATGCGGGGTCGGTGGAAAGATCCACCTTTGCGCCCTGCAGCGCCAGCGAGGTGCCGTTGGGCAGACCGGCGGCATCAAAGTAGCTCTGCGGCTGGGCCAGATTGATGCCGATGCCGCACAAAATGCCCCGGCCCTGCTGCTGGTAGCCGTAGCTCACGCCCTCGCACAGGATGCCCACGATCTTTTTGCCGTTGAGCAAAAGGTCGTTGGGCCACTTGATCTGGCAGTCCACGCCGTAGCGCAGCTTGAGCTGGGTGCGCACGGCAAGGCTTGCCAGCAGCGGCAGGGTGGCAGGCTGGGCCAGCGGTTCCCGGATGGCTGCTGTATAATACAGGGCCTTGCCCTCGGCGTTCACCCAGCTGCGGCCCAGACGGCCCCGGCCTGCGGTCTGGTTCTCGGTATACACCGCACCCACCGGGCCGAACTCTTCAAAATGCTCCTTCACGTAAGCGTTGGTGCTGCCGCATTCCGGCAGATAGCGCACCTCATTGATGCTCATTGTTTGGGTACCTCTTTATGTTCATAGGCGGTCACTTTGCCTTCGTCCAGCGTCAGGATGCCGTAGGTGTCCGGCCCGGTGTAACACCGGCCGCAGGAGCCGGGGTTGAACAAAAACACCTTGCTGCGGGTCTCTGCATGGGGGATGTGGGTGTGACCGAACAGCGCCACCTCGGCACCCCGGGCAGATGCGGCATCTGCCAGCGTATCCAGATCGTATTTTACGCCGTACATATGACCATGGGTGTAAAAGATCACCACGCCGTCAAAGGCGGCAAGGCCGTCGGTGGGTTCCAGTGCACCGTAATCGCAGTTGCCCGCCACCGAGTAGGCCCGCAGCTTGGGGTACAGCGTCAGAGCCAGTTCCAGATCCCGCAGGCCGTCACCCAGAAAGATCAGGGCATCGATGCTTTTGCTCTCTTTCATCAGCACGCGCTCAATGGCGGCACGTCCGCCGTGGCTGTCGCTCAAAACCAGAAGCTTTGTCACAAAAGGGGTCCTCCTCTATTACCATTTACCTGAGATGCTGTCATTCACCAGCCTGCTGGCCCTGTTGCAATACCAGCAGCTGCTTGTACACTTCGCTTTTAGAATAAGGTGTGCCCTGTGCCGCCGCCTTGGCTGCGGCGGTGGGGCCAAAGCCCTGCCCGGTCAGCTCCAGCGCCCGATGCGCTGCCTGCTCCAGCGTCAGCTCCTGCTCCGGGTCGGCGGTCTCCGGCGCACCGGCCATCACCAGCACATACTCGCCGCGCGGCTCGTTGGTCTTGTAGTGCTCCACCGCCTCGCCGAGGGTAGTCTTCCAGATATCCTCGTGCAGCTTTGTCAGCTCCCGGCACAGGGTGATGCTGCGGTCTGCGCCAAAGGCATTGGCCAGATCGTCCAGCGTGGTGCGCAGCTTGTGGGGCGCTTCGTAGAAGATGGTGGTGCGCTTTTCCTGCAAAAGCTCAGCCAGCCGCTCTTTTTTCTGCTTGCGGTTCACGGGCAGAAAGCCCTCGAACACCCAGCGGGAGGTGTCCTGCCCGGACACGGCCAGCGCTGTGACGCAGGCGGAAGCCGCCGGTACTGGCACTACCTTGATGCCCCTGGCCAGTGCGTCCCGCACGATCACCTCGCCCGGGTCGGAGACGCAGGGCATGCCCGCATCACTGCACAGGGCACAGCTCTCGCCTGCTTCAATGCGGCGCAGGATGCCCTCACCCTTCTGCAGGGCGTGCTCATAGTAGCTGACCATGGGTTTTTTCAGGCCCAGAAAGTTCAGCAGCTTCATGGTCACACGGGTGTCCTCGGCGGCAATAAAGTCTGCCGCGCCAAAGGTGGCCGCTACGCGCGGCGGCATATCGTCCAGATTGCCGATGGGCGTTGCCACGATATAAAGAGTTCCTGCCATAGTTTACCTCCCATATAACGCCGCACCGGCGCTGATCAACACATCCGGCTCCACCCGCAGGCCGGTCTTGCGGTTCTTCTGCGCTTCCACAAGGAAGAGCCATGGCGCGCCGTCCGCCTTGTTCTTTACAAAGGCCAGCCGCTTCGGCTCCAGCCGGTTGGCCCGCAGCACCGCCAGCACCTCCGCCAGCCGTTCCGGCCGGTGGCACAGCGCAAAGCGCCCGCCGTCCTTCAAAAGGCGGAACGCACACTGGCACACATCGTCCAGTGTGCAGGTGTTCTCGTGCCGGGCAAGGGCGTGGGCTGCGTTTTGGCTTTGGGGCCCATCCGTGAAATAGGGCGGATTGCACGCACACACGTCAAAACTTCCCTCGCCCTGCCGGAAAGCGCGCAGGTCGGCACAGACAGGCTCAATGTGCCCGATGTCCTGCTCCTGCACCGCAGCGGAAAGCAGAGCGCTGCCCTCGGGCTGCAGCTCCAGCCCTATGCAGGGGCCGCGGTGGCCGCGGTCGTGCCATTCCAGCGCCACGATGCCGCAGCCGGAGCACAGGTCTGCGGCCTTCTGGGCGCGCTTTGGCTCACAGAAACGGGCCAGCAGCAGCGCGTCGGAGCCAAAACGATGCTCCGGCGAGCAATAAACCATAGTTCTATTATACAAGACTTCGGTAGAATGTTCCATAGATAAGTGTGCCGTACCCTCTCAAAAAAATGCGTGGAATTGCTCGGGGAATTTGTGCGAATTACTGCAAAACAAAAAAGCAGCAGACCTGCTTTGGACAGGCCTGCTGCTTTTGATGCGTTTTTTGTGCAGCTGCTAAAATTATTCAGCAGTGATAGCACCGGTGGGGCAAGCACCCTCGCAAGCGCCGCAGTCGATGCAAGCGTCTGCATTCACAGAAGCAACACCATCAACGGTGATAGCGCCAACCGGGCAAGCGCCCTCGCAAGCGCCGCAGCCAACACATGCGTCAGAAACCTTGTGTGCCATAATAAACTCTCCTTTTTATCTCCGTGCCCGAAGTATTGTATGAAGAGTCATGTATGGCACGGCTGTGCATGTCTCTCCGGAAATCATATCCTTGCCTGCATTTTAACAAAGCAGGTGAGAAAAGGCAAGACTAACCGTGACCCGAAAAACACAAAAGTCTGTTTTTTGTTGGGTTGCACAAAAGCACAGGCTAACTTATGGCCAAATTTGCAGGAGTTTTTTGGCAAAAATCACGAAGAACGGTTAGTTTTAGCAGACTAACCCCTCAGAACCTCCGGCGCGTCCCTCACTCCTTTTCGGCAGCGCGCTTCCGGGCGCAGCCGCCGCCCGCGCAGCGCTTTTCGCCATCGTCGGAGGAAGCCACCACCGGGGCCGGGTTGCGCACGCCGGAGTAATCGTCGTCCGGGTCCGGGCGGCGGGGCGCACGCTTGCCGCCGCTGATATATTCGCACACGCCCACCTTATAGTAACGGGGCGAAAGACTCTCGGCGCCGCAGCGCACCCGCAGGTAGCCGGAGACCGGGTTCACCTCCAGCACGGTGCCAAGACCGTCCGGCGTGCGCACGGTGCTGCCCACCATGGGCATGATGCTGTTCAGGTACTCGTAGGCGCTTTCCTCGTAGGCAAGGCAGCACATCAGCCGGCCGCAGGCACCGCTGATCTTGGTGGGGTTCAGCGAAAGGCCCTGCTCCTTGGCCATCTTGATGGAGACGGGCTGGAAGTCCTTTAAAAAGCGGCTGCAGCAGAAGGGCTGGCCGCAGATGCCAAGGCCGCCGATCATCTTGCTCTCATCCCGCACGCCGATCTGGCGCAGCTCGATGCGGGTGTGGAAGATACCGGCCAGATCCTTGACCAGCTCGCGGAAGTCCACGCGGCCATCGGCGGTAAAGTAGAACATGATCTTGGAGCGGTCTAGGGTATACTCGGCCTCCACAAGCTTCATTTCCAGGCCATGGCGGGAAATGCACTCCTGACAGGTGCGGTAGGCGCGCTTTTCGTCCTCACGGTTCTGGCGCATCCGGCGGATATCCACGCTGTCGGCCATGCGGGTAATGGGCTTGAGGGCCTTGGGCACTGCCGCATCGGCGATCTCCCTCACGCCCTGCACCACCTCGCCGCACTCAATGCCGCGGGCGGTCTCCACGATCACGTATTCGCCGGTTTTGATGTCGGCCCCGGCGGGATCAAAATAATAGCTTTTGCCGTTCTCTTTGAAACGGACGGAGATGACTTTTTTCATAGTGTTCCTCGTTTTTATCGGTCGAATCTATAGGATAAGGCCCGAAAAAGAGCCTGCTGATCCATTCTGTACTCTAGTATAACATATTCAAATGCACATTTCCACGCAAAAAACAAAAAGCGGCTCTGGCGCTTTGGCAGAAAAATTTTAAAAAGGTGCAACAATCTGCCCTGCTGCCGCGTATCCATAAAGGAAGACTGACCGAATTTGGTCGCACCCGCAGCCGGAAAATGAAAAAACGGAACGGCAAATGTTAAAATCTTGCGAAAGTATCCAAAGAATCGCAAAAGAATCCCACCCCGCTCTTGCAAGGCGGGGGCTTGCGTGTATAATAAAAATGTTGAAGTGTAGCCTTTCCCGCAGGGAAAGCAGCTGTCCTGCTTTGCGGCAAGGCAGAGAAACGGTAGGAGAAAATGGAAAAATTCAGTGTCAAAAAGCCGTTTACGGTGCTGGTTGCAGTGGTCATGATCCTGATCCTGGGCTTTGTGGCGGTCACAAAGATGGATACGAACCTGCTGCCCAACGTGAACACACCGTATCTGATGGTGGTCACCGTGTATCCTGGTGCAAGCCCGGAGCGCGTGGAGAGCGAGGTCTCGGATGTGCTGCAGAACTCGCTCACAGTGCCGGGCGTGTCCAAGATCACCGCAACATCGGCAGAAAACTACAGCTTGCTGCTGATGGAGTTTACCGAGGATACGGATATGAACAGCGCGCTGGTCAAGGTGTCCAACAAGCTGGATCAGGCCAAAAGCGACCTGCCCAGCACCTGCCTGACCCCCTCCATCATTGAGTACAGCCTGAACATGAACGCTTTCATGACGGTGGCTGTCAGCCGCGAAGGTGCCGACCAGTACGAGCTTTCTGAGTTTATCCAGAACACCCTTGTGCCGGAAGTGCAGCGCAAGGGCGGTGTGTCCAGCGTTTCGTCCAGCGGTCTGGTGGAAAAGCTGGTGCAGGTGCAGCTCAATCAGGATAAGATCGACGAGATCAACGCAAAGCTGCTGGAACTGATCGATACCCAGCTGGCTGCAGCCCGCTCCCAGCTGGAAAGCGCCGAGGCACAGATCACCGCCGGACGCAAGGAATACGAAAAGCAGCTGAAAAACTTTGGCAGTACGGTGTCCAACTCGGTCATGAGCCAGATGAGCACCGAGGTGGGCGCCGCAGTGGAAACGGTGCGCGCGCAGGCGCAGGCTCTTCTGGAAAGTGTGAACAGCCTGATCGCTGTGGTCAAGGAGCCTGAGATCCAGCAGGCCCTGATCGAGGTGCGCGACGGTCTGCAGAAGGTCATGGACAAGTTCAACGAGACCGGTATGCGGGATATCGACTCTTTGATCGATATTGTGGCTGAGCTGCGCACCATTACCGATAAGCTCACTACCGCCCTGCAGAAGCTGCAGGAGCGCGTGAACACCGAGACCGGCTCCGAAGGCAGCACCGCAGAGGATCTTGCCAATGAGATGCAGCTGCAGGAAAGCCTGAATGTGGTCTATAACACGCTGGAAAGCACCATCAAGGCCATGGACAATGTGCCCCGGCTGATGACCGAGTTCTCCGGCGCACTGGGCAGCTTCTCCCAGCAGCAGCTCAACGCCTATATGCAGTTCACCGAAGCGCGTGAAATGCTGAACGAGTACGAAAAGCAGCTGGAGGCTGCCAAGGCAGAGTACGAGACGGCCAAGACCAACGCTCTGGCACAGGCCGATGTGACAAAGCAGCTGGACATTGAAACGCTGGCGCAGCTCATCTATGCCCAGAACTTCTCCATGCCGGCCGGTTACGTGCAGGATCAGGACGGCGAGTCCTGGCTGCTGAAAGTCGGCGAAGAGTACAACAGTGTGAAGGATATCAGCGGTGCCCTGCTGCTGCATGTGGAGGGCTACGGCGACGTGCGCCTTTCTGATGTGGCGGATGTGGAGGTCATTGATAACTCCGCCGACAGCTACACCCGCCTGAACGGCGAAAAGGCATCCATCCTCAAAATTTATAAGAATGCGACTTCCAGTGCAGGCGAGGTCTCCGACAACTGCCTGACCGCATTTAAAGAGCTGGAAAAACAATATGACGGCCTGCACATGGTGGTGCTGTCCAATCAGGGCAACTACATCACTATCGTCATCCAGAGCATCCTCACCAGCATGGTGGTGGGCGCTGCACTGGCCATCATCGTGCTGGCCATCTTCCTGAAGGATATCAAGCCCACCCTGGTGGTCGGCATCAGCATCCCGCTGTCCGTTCTGTTTGCGGTGGTGCTCATGTACTTTACCGGGCTGGACCTGAACGTGATGACCCTGGCCGGCCTTTCCCTCGGCATTGGTATGCTGGTGGATAACTCGGTGGTCGTCATTGAGAACGTCTACCGTCTGCGCAGCCGCGGCGTGCCTGCGGCCCGCGCTGCCGTGCAGGGCACAAAACAGGTGGGCATGTCGGTGGTGGCCTCCACCCTTACCTCGGTGTGCGTGTTCCTGCCGGTGGTGTTCTCGGCCAGCATTGTGCGCAGCCTGATGATGCCCATGTCCCTGTGCATCGGTTACTGCCTGATGGCCTCCCTTATCGTGGCGCTCACGGTGGTCCCGGCGGCATCCTCTACTGTGCTGAAAAAAGCTGAACCCAAGCGCCTTGCCTGGTTTGAAAAGGTGCAGGAAAAGTATGCCCATAGTCTGGAATGGTGCCTGCAGCACCGTGCCCTGCCCCTGATCGCGGCGGTGGTACTGCTGGTGTTCAGTGGCTGGCAGGTGCTGAACATGGGCGTGGAGCTGCTGCCCAGCATCACCAGCAACGAGGCGCAGATCACCCTGTCCACCGCCGACGGCCTGACCAAGGAGGAATCCTATGCCATTGCGGGTCAGGTGGCAGAGGCGGCCCTGAATGTAGAAAACGTGGAAGAGGTGGGCATCACCACCGACACCAGCATGGCCGGTCTGGATATCAGCCAGCTGGGCCTGCCCACCGCCATTACCGATATCCTGAACTCCGCCAATGCTTACGGCAGATACAAGATCAATGTTATGATGAGCAAGAGCCTTTCCTCCCGTGAGGTGGAAAAGACCCGGCAGGCCATGGAGGATGCAGTGTCCCAGATCGAGAATTGCACCGCTGAGGTCAAGCTGTACGGCATGACCGATGATCTGACCAGCCAGCTGGCCACCGGCCTGTCGGTCAAGGTCTACGGCAAGGATCCGGAAACGCTGACCACCGTTTCCGAGAAGGTAATGGAGATCGTCAACGATACCGAGGGCTTTGCCAATGCGGACAACGGCCTTGGCAGCGGCGATGCCACCATTATCCTGAAGGTGGACCGCGACAAGGTGCGCGCCTACGGCCTGACCGTTGCGCAGGTGTACCAGCAGATCGCGGCAAAGCTCACCACCACCGCCACCGCCCAGACCCCCGTCACGGTGAACGGCACCACCATGGATGTCCAGATCACGGACAATCTGGACCCTGTCACCAAGGAAAACATGATGGAGCTTACCTTTGAGACCACCGAAATGTCGGCAGACGGCACAGTGACCAATGGTACCTGCACCTTGAACGATATCGCCAGCTGGACCACCGGCACCGCACCGGATGCCATTACCAGCGAGAACCAGACCGAGTTTGTCACTGTGACGGCAGATACGCTGAAGGGCTACAACACCATGGTGCAGTCCCGCGTGCTGCAGAAGAAGCTGGATGAGTACGCAGCCAGCGGTGAGATGCCGGAGGGCTGCAGCACCACGCTGGGCGGCGAGACCGAGGGCACCGACTACATGGTGAACGAAATGGTGCAGTGGATGGCTCTGGCCCTGCCCTTTGTATATCTGGTCATGGTGGCACAGTTCCAGAGCCTGCTGTCCCCCTTCATCGTGCTGTTCACGGTGCCGCTGGCCTTTACCGGCGGCCTGCTGGGCCTGCTGATCACCGGCCAGCAGCTCACCATGATCTCCCTGATGGGCTTCATCGTGCTGATGGGCACTGTTGTCAACCTGTCTCTTATACACATCTCCGAGCCCACGAGACGTAGAGGAATCT